>TARA_R110002110_G_scaffold10333_3_pt1 | contig 11334 bp, 10 predicted proteins | sample TARA_R110002110 | Tara Oceans TARA_R110002110 (sample SAMEA4397330) | marine metagenome | biome: Polar Biome; feature: [SRF] surface water layer (ENVO:00010504); material: water (ENVO:00002006), including particulate matter (ENVO:01000060) such as... | depth 5 m
TGGCGAATTTTGCCCATGAGTTCCGTAACCCGCTCAACGTGATTGTCGGCTATTCAGAGTTATTGAGAGATACGCCAGACCTGAAATCTTCAGACAAACGTCATGGCGATTACTGCAATGCCATACATGATGCGGCACAGCTTCTTCTGGGCGTTGCGACGGGTGTTATCGATACATCGTCTGCTGCAACGAATTTGCCGCCGGTTGAACTGGAGAAGGTCGATGCATCCCGTGTGATTGATGAAATGATCCGGATGCTCGGCGAAGAAGCACGGAAAAAGAAGATCACCTTACTGGCAAATTATGCCCCGAACTTCCCGTTGATTGATGCCGACAAGCTTAAGCTTCAGCAGATTTTGATGAACTTGGTCTCCAATGCGATCAAATTTACTTCATCCGGAGGGCGTGTCACCATTTCGACAGAGATATCTGATGATGGTGAAAACCTGATTCTGATCGTTTCAGATAATGGCGTTGGCATGACAGAGCAGGAAACAGCAAAAGCAATGAAGCCCTGGGGACGGATTGACTCGATGATGGATCGTCAGGCAGGGTCTGGACTTGGCCTCCCTATTACCATGCGTCTGGTTGAGATGATGGGCTGGAAGTTTGGTCTTTCCAGCAATAAAGGGCTGGGTACAACTGCCCGCATTGTTATTCCCCAGAAGACTGTCGTTACAAAACCTGATAACAAAAAGTCTCTGGACAATGACAAAGTTATGACAAATGCGGTTTTCTCGAAAATCGCTAAATCCGGGTAAATGTATCGCCACTGGCGCATCGGGACAAACTTCTGTCGCAGCAAATGAAACGAACATGATACACCACGGTTACTGCTGACGAATTACGCTAACATGCGTATTCGCGATTAACCGGGAGAGTTTCATGGGGAATGACGTCAAAAGTGATATCGAAATCGCACGCGCTGCTAACATGCAGTCTATCGAAGACGTTGGTGCGAAGCTGGGTATTCCGTCAGAGGCACTGTATCGCTACGGTCCGACAAAGGCGAAGATATCAACGGAGTTTGTTGAAAGTCTGACAGACCGGCCAGACGGTAAGCTTATCCTTGTCACTGCCATGACGCCCACTCCTGCTGGTGAAGGCAAAACCACAACCACGGTTGGCCTCGGCGATGGTCTCAACCGTATCGGAAAGAAAGCGGCAATTTGCCTGCGTGAACCGAGCCTTGGTCCCTGTTTTGGTGTAAAGGGTGGTGCGGCCGGGGGCGGGTATGCCCAGGTCGTCCCGATGGAGGATATCAATCTCCACTTCACCGGTGATTTCCATGCCATCGGTTCCGCGCATAACCTGCTGTCGGCAATGATCGATAATCATATTTACTGGGGCAACGAGCTGGGCATTGACCAGCGCCGGGTGACCTGGCGCCGGGTCATGGATATGAACGACCGGGCCTTGCGTTCCATCGTGAACAGTCTGGGCGGTGTGGCGAACGGATTTCCCCGTGAAGACGGTTTCGACATAACGGTGGCGTCCGAAATTATGGCAATCTTCTGCCTTGCAACGGACCTTGCTGATCTCCAGCGCCGTCTTGGCAATATTATTGTTGGTTATACGAGGGACCGTGAGCCGGTTCGTGCCAGCGACGTCAAGGCCGACGGGGCGATGGCTGTTCTGCTGAAAGATGCCCTGACCCCAAATCTTGTTCAGACACTGGAAAATAATCCGGCGTTCATTCATGGCGGGCCATTCGCAAACATCGCACATGGCTGCAACACCGTGATTGCGACCAGAACGATGCTCAAACTGGCTGATTATGTTGTGACGGAAGCCGGGTTTGGTGCCGATCTTGGAGCAGAGAAATTTTTTGATATCAAATGCCGGAAGGCCGGGCTGAAGCCGGCGGCAGTGGTGATTGTTGCAACCATTCGCGCCCTCAAGATGCATGGTGGCGTGGCGAAGGGCGATCTTGGTGCCGAGAATGTACAGGCAGTAAAAGATGGCCTGGAAAATCTGGGTCAGCATATCAGGAATGTCGGACAGTTTGGTGTTCCAGCAGTTGTGGCGATAAACCGTTTCAGCGGCGACAGCGTCGCAGAAGTTGAGGCCGTCAAGGCTTACTGCAGGGATATTGCTGTTGAAGCGTATGAATGCACACACTGGGCCGAGGGTGGTGCCGGAACGGAGGCGCTGGCAACCCGTGTTGCAGAAATTGCCGACAGCGGGGCCGCGAACTTCAGACCGCTGTATGAAGATGATCTGCCACTGTGGGAAAAGGTGAGGACGGTTGCGCAGACGATTTATGGCGCTGATGACATCACCGCCGACAAGAAGGTTCGCGATCAGTTCAGGCAGTTTGAAGACGCAGGCTTTGGCTGGTTCCCCGTCTGTATGGCAAAGACACAATACAGCTTTTCCACGGACCCTGGTCTGAAGGGGGCTCCGAAGGGGCATATGGTACCAATCCGGGAGATCAGATTGTCAGCCGGTGCTGAGTTTATTGTGGTGGTTTGCGGTGAAATCATGACGATGCCGGGTCTGCCCAGAGTGCCGTCGGCCGAGAAGATTCACCTTGATGAGGAGGGTTTGATTCAGGGCCTGTTCTGACAGTCGGGGCAGAGCGTCCTTGCCCTTGTTCTCTCATTCCGGTTGGATCGTTTCGTTCAACCGGAGGTGAGATATGTCAGAACAAACCGGAAGCACGGGCCCGCGGCCTGAACAGACCTTTTTCGATGACCCGGCTATCGACCGGCTGATGGGGGTCGTCATGTCGCTGGCCACGGAAGTTTATGTGCTGCGTGACAGATTAGGTGCTCTGGAGGTGGAACTGGATGACAAGGGGGTCGTCAGTCGTGAAGCACTCGGTGCTGAGCCCTCTGACGCGCAGAGGGCTCAATCCGTGGCTGACAGAGATGCGTTTGTAGAGCATCTCCTCAGCAATCTGTTGGGACAGCAGCAATCGAAAGGCGCGTTGCGTTAGCTGGCAGGCCCTTTGCCAACAGATTCGTCATATCCACCCTGACCCGGCATGTCAGCCCAGGCTCTGAATGCGGGAGATGCTGAGACTTCACCGGCGGAAATCATTGTTTTCCAGTGGTCAGCCGCATCAACGAAGTTTGGTACTCCGCCGGGGAACATGGTGAGTGAGATGGCCTCGGCCAGTTCGCGTTCCGGCACGTTCTCCCGATAGGCTCCTGCGATGTGGAGTTTCAGAGCCCACCACTGGCGATGACATGTATGTGTTGCCGCCAGCGCCATTTCGATCAGGCCTTTCGGGATATCATAATCTTTTGCGATGGCATCGACCCCGGCGCGATAGGAACGCTCGGCATCGTAATTCGGAAGGTGCGGGCTCCAGTGCTGAGCCACAAACGCAAAGCGGTCCACGCCCATTGCATAGGCACAGAGGCGAACGGCCAGTTCCAGCTCCTCGTCGGTTCCGCCGCCATCCCTGAAGCGTTTTATATGGTGGGTTGCGATTGCTTCCTCAGTTGAGGTCAGGATAACCAGCCAGACAAACTCCTTGGCATGTTCGGACAGGGACCGCGGTGTCAGTGTCAGTGCGGTGTAGGTCCGGTCATAGGCTTCGAGAAGGGTTGGTTCAGCCACGGCCAGCAAACCATGATGTGGCAGAAGATAACCACGTTTGTCCTTCAGAGACTTGAGGCGTGCGGTTACTTCTTCCACGGAATCAGGGGAGTTTGATGAATCAGCCATAGCATGTCCTTTTTGTGGCCATATTGAATGAGATAATGTTATTATTATAGGACATATATAACCGGCTTCATCAAGGGCATCGGTCATGATGGATGGAAGAAGCTTCGTTGCAGCGCAGGATTTCCTGCTGGGTGCAAAGATGTACTGGACCACGAGGTTGTATCCTGAACTTCGTGAGGAATTCGATCAGCGGCAGAACAAATCTTCTGAACCCGCGCAGACTGCGGAAGACATTGCTGAGCTGATGACAGGCAGTGTGCTCTATCAGAATTTTGCGTGGCTGGAACGGCATCTGCAGCGGTTTAAATATTCCGGCAGGTATGGGCTGCAGGCATGGCATGATCAGCAACGGGATGAACTGACAGCGGCGCTGGATACTCCTGTCACAGACGGGATGCTGTCGCTTGATGATGATCTTAAACTTCCGGCGTATTACACATCTGTTGATATTCATCAGCATCCGGGTGGCGTTTATGGCGATGAGATCGCGGGCTTTGTTTATGAACGTGGCGCGCGTTCCACCACGCCGATGCTGGGAGGGTCGCACAAGGATTTGCATTACCGTTTTGCCGACATCCTGCTGAAGCAAACGGGGAAAGCCCGTCGTGTGGTCGATCTTGGCTGCGGATTTGGAAAATCTACCCGTCCGATTTATGAAGGGTTTCGTGATGCGGAGGTCATCGGTGTCGACCTTTCTGAGCCCTGTCTGAAACTTGCCGCGACGGAAGCGGTAAAAGCTCAGGCGAGGAATATCAGCTTCCGGCAGGCTTCCGCAGAAACGACCGGTCTTGATGATGGTTCCTGCGATGTGGTGACGTCGACCATGCTGTTGCATGAGATGCCGCCACCGGCGATCAGGAACCTGCTGTCAGAAAGTTTCCGGCTGCTGGAGCCGGGAGGCCGAATGTCACATCTCGACTTCTATCTGCTGCCGGATCCATTTCTGCGGTTCACGCATTACGCCCATAGCCGCCGGAATAATGAACCCTATATGGTACCGCTTGCGGAACTGGATATTGAGAAAGAACTGTCAGATGTTGGGTTTACGAACATCAGTATTCAACCGTTTGAGGAAGCTGCCGGTGCGCTGGCCATCGGGAAGAAGACCTGGCGGTTTCCCTGGACGATAATCAGTGCGGAGAAGCCATTATGACAGGCAGGCAACTGACGCATTATCCGAAGGACCATTTGAAGGAGGACGGTCTTGACGACATTCGTGAGCCGCTTTCGAAAGCCCTGAATCTGACACCGGATGATTTTGACCGGATGTCGCCGGAAGTGAAAAACTTGCTTTCCGGTCGACGCAATCTCGGGGTGACATGGCTGGATGATTATGAGGTCGTGGTCGAGGTGGTCAGTAACGAGCGCTGCGCTTGCGGTGTCAGTCCCGGCCAGAAAACGGTGTTTGATATGCGCCACCGGATCAAGCCGGAGAAAAGTGATGCGCCGATGTGCATGCATATGCTGGCCCCGATCCTGCCGATTTTCTACATGACTTTTGATCGTGCGTCCGAAGGGCTGAACCCGCTGACACGCATCTGGAATCATTATGAATGTGGCGATACAGGTGATGATGACGGTGCATCGAAAGCCCGGACGCTGGTTTATCTGCGACGGTCTGATACGCACGAGATTGTCACCGATCCGGCTCCGGGACGGGGAGAAGCCTGATGGCCGCAAACCTTGATCAGCGACGGGCTTTCAAACACCCGGAATGGAAAGACCGTTATGAACTTGTAGCGACGGTCACGTCAGCCATTCATTGCGCCAATTTTGTCGAGAAAGATGAGACATTTGTCTTCTCGCTGGATGGTATTCTCGATCCGGAAAAATCAACGGCGAACCTTTGTCTTGGCATGTTGGCCCGTCTGCAACCGGCATTGCTGATGGCGGCAGACCGGGCGACGCTGGGGGCTCATCCTGTCAGCAGTGGCTGGCAGACTTTCGATTGTTATGACACTGGCCTCGACCATGGCGGCATGGGGAAAGTTTGTGTCCGGTTTTCACTTCGTGACAGGGAAAGCGGTAATCTGGTCGAAGATGCGGCTGCAAGGGAGGGGGAGACGAAATGAAGCCAACCGAGATGGTCGATAATTTCCTGCGTACGATGGAGGCTCGTGATCTGGAGAAAGCAAAAAGCTTTCTGTCATCCGGCTTTACGATGACCTTTCCGGGTGATGCCGTGATGAACAGTCTTGAAGAACTCGTTGCCTGGTCGAAGTCACGATATCTCTGGGTTCGGAAAAGCTATGACCAGATGGATGTCGTGGATCAGGGAGAACGCCAGATCGTCTATTGTTTCGGTCGGCTGGAAGGTGAGGGGCTTGATAATGTGGCGTTCTCTGGCATTCGCTTCATCGACCGGTTTATCATTGAAAACGGTAAATTTACCGACCAGAAAGTCTGGAATGATATGGCGGAAGTCCGGGGCTGACCTGCTCTGCTTTCCAGACGGGTGAAAATTAGATCAGGGAAGCCACAAACTCAGCGCAGGTCATGACCTTTGACATGGTGCGCATGGAGGCGATGGCGGCCTCATGCGCTGTCTTGCCGAATGCGGCACAGCCGTCTTCCAGTACGACAGGGTGAAAATCGCGAACATGCGCGCCACGAACAGTGCTCTCTACCCCGCCATTGGTGACGATACCGCCGAAGACAACAGTTTCGATACCGGCCCGGTTCAGCACAAATTCAAGTCGACTCATATAGAAAGCATCATAAGCGACTTTCTCTACCTTCAGATCAATGGGCTGAAGCTCGTCGATTACGTCATGGCCGAATGAACCGGGGGCAAAGTCACCTTTTTTCAGAAAGGGCCGAAGCTCCTTCAGGTGTGGCAGGATGAATGGCTCACCGCCTTTGCCGGGCACCAGAGTGAAATGAGTCGAAACAATCCACCCACCCCTGGCACGTACAGCGTCAGCGACTGGCCTGAGCCGGTGTTTCAGGCTGGCTATGCCATCATCTGAGGCACCGCCCCGGGCATAGGCGCCTTTCTCATGCAGGAAATCATTCTGCATATCGACCAGAACAAGTGCGGTCTTCGCCATGTCCATCTTCACCATGATCAGGCCTTTCGCGAGATGACGATATTACCGAACCGGTCGACTTTCCCGTATAGATCAGGATCGATGAAGATTGTCGTGTCCGGCTGTTCGAGCAGGGCGGGTCCCGGAATTTCCGCATCAATCGGCAGGCTCAGACGATCAAAGATAGCGGCCTTGTGCCACTCGCCATCAACAAAGACATTCCGCTCACCCGTACGGGAAGCTTCAACAGAGCCCCCCTCTTCGGGTGCCAGCAGGGAAAGGTCGAACTTGGGCCGCTTGCCAATCACGGAGGTTCGCAAGTTCAGGATACGGATCCCAATACCGGAAAGAAGTCGCCCGTAGGTTTTCTCATACTGGGCCTCGAATGCTTTCCGCAGGATTTCCTTGGTCACACCCGTTTTGTTGTTCGATACGGTGACCGGAATGGCGACAGGTACGGTATGGGTCTGACCAAGATAGGACATGTCGAGTTCAAACACAGTGTTGAGTTCTTCAAGCGTCACGCCGCTTTCATCCAGCAGGCGACGACCTTCCGTGTCAGTGCGGACCATCTCGTCATCAAGCGAGTTGATGTCGATGCTGTCGACCATGTCGTTGAGCGTATGGACGAAGTCATGACGCATATCGGCGATGACACAGCCGAGCGCGCTGGTGACGCCGGGATAGCGGGGGACCAGTGCGTTGGCGAGGCCAACTTCCTTGATCAGCGCACCAGTGTGGAGAGAGCCACCGCCGCCGAATGGCATGGCGACAAACTGCTCCGGATCAAAGCCACGTTCGATGGAAACCAGCCGTATGGCACCGGCCATACGCGAGTTGGCGACACGGATAACGGCTTCTGCTGCCTGAACGGCACTCAGCCCAAGCGGTTTTCCGATATGTTCTTCAAGGGCGACCTCTGCTGCTGCAACGTCGAGGCGGGCCAGCTTTCCGCCAATCGGGCGGTCGGCATTGATGCGCCCGAGGACGACGTTGGCGTCCGTGACGGTCGGACGTGTATTGCCAAGCCCGTAACAGACAGGGCCCGGATCGGAGCCCGCTGATTCCGGTCCGACCTGCAACATGCCACCGGCGTCAATTGAGGCGATGGAACCGCCACCGGCACCAATGGTCGTGATCTCGATCATTGGTGTACGGACGACCATGCCGAAATCGATGGAGGTTTGTGCTGCCAGTGCCGCTTCACCACCGGCGACCAGACTGACATCGAAACTGGTTCCCCCCATGTCACAGGTGATGATGTTCGGGAAGCCGGCGTTTTCAGCAATATAGGCACCGGCGATAACACCGGCTGCCGGGCCGGACAAAGCCGTGCGGACGGGCAGTTTCTGCGCTGTGTCGACAGTCATGACGCCACCGTTGGATTGCACGATCAGCAATTGTCCAGCGAAGCCACCATCTGTCAGGCTGTTGTCGAGGTTTTTGAGATATTTCCCGACGGGTGGCTGGAGATAGGCATTCAGTGCTGTTGTCGAGGCACGTTCAAACTCGCGGATTTCCGGCAGAATATCGCTGGAGGCATTGATATAATCGTTTGGCCAGACTTCTTTGACAGCGGCCAGCGCGGCCTGTTCGTTTTCAGCATTTGCATAGGCGTTGATGAAGAAAATGCAGATTGATTCTGCTCCTCTTTCAAGCAGCAATTTTGCTGCCTGTTTTACTTCTTCCGGGTCGACCGCGGTGTGGATCTGTCCATCGGCAAGTGTACGTTCGCTGACTTCAACCCGCCGGTCACGGGCAACCACCGGCTCGAAGGAACCCCACAACCCCCAGGTCTCGGGGCGGTCCCGGCGACGCATTTCCAACACGTCACGAAAACCCTTTGTGGTGATAACGCCGGCTTTTGCACCCTTGCGTTCCAGCAGGGCATTGGTGCCGACAGTGGTGCCGTGGATCACGGTGGCAATGGTCGACAGATCGTCAACACCACTGCCGATACCTTCAAGGAAACCAACGGCCTGATTGGACGGGGTTGATGGCGTCTTGCGGGTAAAGGCACGGCCTGACTGTTCGTCGAGGAAGAACAGATCGGTAAAAGTGCCGCCAACATCGACGCCGATCACGAAATTACGAGCGCTCATTGGGCGGTCTCCTGACGAAGTGTTCTGGTTTTGCCCGGATCGACCTTGCCATTAGCATCTACAGCGACCCGATATGTTTTCTCTGCTGCTGCCGGGGAGATGTAGCCGAGGTCGAGATCGCGCTGGATGCTGTCCAGTTTACGTTCTTCAACCCGGCCATACCCACCGCCGCCCGGCGTCTCCAGAAGGATCTTCTGCCCCTGCTTCAGCTTCATGTTAACCATTTTTGAGACCATCTGGGGATGATGTTTTCCATCATCCTGTTCATAGGTGAAGACCGTCGGCAGTGCTTCGCCGCCGTCAAACACGCCCTGAGGGCAGTATTTTCCACGTTCTCCGAACAGGAAGACATCGGCGTTCTTTTCCAGCAATTCCAGTTCGTACTGGGCGCCCAGTCCGCCGCGATGTTTGCCAGCGCCGCCCGAATCCTGACGCAGCGCCCATTTTGTGAACATGACGGGGTAAGCGGCTTCCAGAATCTCGACAGGCGGGATGGTTGCGGTCGAGATCGGGGCATTTCCGTGGTTCAGGCCATCGCCTTTCGGGTTACCGCCATGTCCGCCACCAAAGAACGAGAACATGACCCAGCGTCGCCCGTCCTGCCGGTGTCCGGCGAGACTTAGGGCGTTGATGGTGCCGTAGGCATGCGCATTGGTACGCTCCGGCGCAGCCTGCGCCATAACGGAGAACATCACGTCAATGACGCGCAGGATGGTTTCCGTATAGCCGCCAACCGGTTTGGGAGCCTTTACCTTCAGCAGGCTGCCATCAGGAATAATAAACTTGATCGGACCCAGAACGCCGGCATTGGCCGGTACATCGGTAAACACATGTTTCAGTGCGACATAGCAGCTGGCAACGGTGGTTGATTCTGAAATGTTCACCGGCCCGGCGCAGGCGGGGGAGGTGCGTGAGAAGTCGAGGGTCATTTCATCCCCTCTGATCGTCACGTCCAGAGCGATTTTCAGTGGTTCATCTACGATGCCATCATTGTCGAGAAAGTCTTCGTAGGAATACTGGCCGTCGGGGATGCTCTCAATGTTTGACCGCATCAGCTTTTCAGCCCGTGCTGTCAGTTCTTCAACGCAATCCTCAACCAGCTTCGCGCCATATTCATCAAGCAGCTGACCGAGACGGCTGGCACCAAGATCCAGCGCGTTCACCTGACCATTCAGATCCCCGTACAACGATCCCGGCAGACGAGAATTGGTTTGCAGGATATCGACGATATCCTGATTCAGAATACCTTTGCGGAACAATTTTACCGGCGGGATATGCATCCCCTCCTGAAAACTCTCTGTCGCTGAGGGATTGTAGTTTCCGGGAACATTTCCGCCGACATCATGCCAGTGACCGACAGATGCGAGATAGCAGAATAACTCACCATCCCTGTAATAGGGCCGGACCAGTTTGAAATCGCTGAGATGAGTGCCGCCCTCATAGGGGTCATTGAAGATATAGACATCGCCGTCTTCCATATCGCCGTCTCTGGCTGCCTTGTTGATGACCGCGCGCACGGCAAAGGCCATCACGCCAACAAAGATTGGCAGACCTGATTTTCCCTGTACCAGCGTGGCGCCGGTATCGCGGTGATACAGACCGTGGCTGGCATCATGCGCCTCGGCGATGATCGGATTGAAGGCGGACCGGAACAGGGTCGCGTCCATTTCATCTGCGATCTGTTCGAGGCGCCCCTTGAGAACCGCAAGAGTGACGGGATCGATATCAGGCATTCGTTGGCTCCTTGTCAGATCGAATTCAGCGTGTCGGTAGCCTGCCAGAGGCTGGCACCATCATCCGCAGAACGGGAGAGTTGCATACGGTAGGCATATCGGTCGGGCCGGTAGAGGGCGGTGATGAACTCAATAACGCGATCGTCGCTATCCTTGACGACGCGATTGAGGGCTAGCAGCGGAGACCCCGGCTCGACTTCAAGATGAGTGGCAATTGTTGGCTCGGCAGAAATGGCATTGATGGTCTGACGGGCTTCGGTCGCGATAACGCCCTTTGCTTCAAGCAGAATGATCAGCGGTTTCGCGGTCAGTTCCTGCTGGGTGTAAAGGCGTCCGATATCTGCCGGTACATATGAGGTGATATGTGCCATCGGACCGTCGGGGGTGGCCCGGACACGGACCGCCCGCTGCACGCTTGTTCCTGTTGCCAGCCCCATTGTTCTGGCAATGTCAGGGGAGGCGGTGATTTCGGCAAATTCAAGATGCCGGACCCTGGTGGTTTCCCCGAGCGACATGACATTTTCAAACAGGCCATGAACACTGGCATTGACCGGTCGGGTCCGGGTCTGGGCGGCAACGCGGGTTCCCCTGGCACGGGCCCGGTACACCAGCCCGTCTGCCGCAAGTTCATCGAGGGCCCGCTTTGCTGTTATACGGGATACACCGAACAGATCGACGAGTTGCTGTTCACTCGGCAGCTTCTCGTCTTCTTCGTAGGCGCCGTCGAAAATCCGGTCGCGCAGCAGCGTGAATAACTGATGGTAAAGCGGCGTCGGGTTGGAGGGGTCGACC
>TARA_R110002110_G_scaffold257206_1_pt1 | contig 11332 bp, 14 predicted proteins | sample TARA_R110002110 | Tara Oceans TARA_R110002110 (sample SAMEA4397330) | marine metagenome | biome: Polar Biome; feature: [SRF] surface water layer (ENVO:00010504); material: water (ENVO:00002006), including particulate matter (ENVO:01000060) such as... | depth 5 m
TTGAACGCGATGAAGTCCGAGTTGGAGAGAATGATCCGGCAGTGCCGAGGCGACAAGATCGCCGAATGCCGAATAATCGAAGTGCTAAGCGATCATTCTCTTTGTCTGACCGGTGACCACGCCGACTCGGCGGTCAGGAATTAGGTCAGGCGGAGGCGCACGGAAAATTCTCCGCCCAGGGGGGTCTTCTCGGATCGATTGTTTTGGTTTCTATCGTCATAGACGCATTTCTCGTGGGCGCCGACCAGATTCGGCCAGAAGAACAACCAAGCCGCAGGCTATCGCGATATCCGCCAAATTGAAGGCTGGCCAACGATATGCCCCCGCATGGAAATAGAGAAAATCGGTTACGATGCCATTCTCTGGCCGGTCCACCCCGTTGGCGGACAATAACGAAAGCGGCGGCCCCGAAGGACCGCCGTTCGCGAAAATCTGTTTGAGCCGATGTCAGACATAACTACGTTTGCGCGTTACGTTCAGTCGGTGCGTTTCACTTCACTGTAGGAACCCCTGACGTTCAGGGTCACCGTAACGTCCTGTCTGGTGCGGTTACGCCAGAACCAGCCGTGATTGCCGGTGAATTTCGCTTTCAATGTGCCTGTGTGGCCCGGAACAGCGCGGCCCCTCTTGTAACTGATGGATTTTCCCGCGCCATCTCCGTGCAGGTCGTAGTTGACGACCCCGCCATCGACGGTCCACGCAAACTCAGCCACGGCGTCTTTTTTCATCACAAGCTTGATTTCGGCACCTTTGCCCGGCGCTAGCGTGACGCTGACTTTATCGGTCCAAGCCGGTTTTGCGGTTTGGGCATGTGCGGTACCGATCAACAGACCGAACATGTTTTTCATCAGGCCCGACTGCCCCGTGCTGTCTTTCTGCTTTTGCTGCTGAAACTCTTTCAGCCGGTCGATCTCGGCTTCCTCATGCAACTGCGTTTTGATCTCGCCCATGCTGGCCAAACCCAATGCTTTGCCAATGCGCGTGGGGTCGACCCCGTACTCTGCAGGCAGAACGACGGTCACCAGAATGACTGCGGCGGCGGCCGCCGCAATAAGTGTCGATTTGATCAACTGCCGGGAGCTGGGGAGTTCTTCAGGATCGGGCTTGTTCGAATTGTACATTTTAGATTTCTCCGTGTGGGAAAGTTAGACGACAAAATAGCCGGTGAGCTGAAATCCGATCAGGATGAACCCGGCCGACATCATCACGACATTCGCGGTATAGGCGTGTTTCCAGAAACCGGGGTGTCTCCGCCAGAAACCCATGACAATCAGAATCATCGCGAGGGCGATCAACTGCCCGATCTCGACACCTACATTGAAGGCGAGAAGATTGGGCAAAAGGCCATCCTCGGCGATTTCGTAGTCGAGAATCTTGGTTGCCAGTCCCAATCCATGGAATAAGCCGAAGATCAGCGTCGCCGCCTTCGTGTTCGGCTGAACGCCAAACCAGCGCTGGTAGGCCCCGAGATTATCGAGCGCCTTGTACACAACCGACAGCCCGATAATTGCATCAATCAGGAAAGAATTGACGTTCCAGCCGAGATAGACGCCCGCGAGCATTGTTGTCGAATGTCCGACAGCGAAGAGGCTGACATAGATGGCGACGTGTTTCATCTTGTAGAGAAAGAAAACCACGCCGAAGAGGAACAGAAGATGGTCGTACCCGGTCACCATGTGCTTAGCGCCGAGATAGGTGAACGGAAACAGGTGTACCCCGCTGATTTCCATGATGTAGCCCTTGTCGCCTTCGGTGACGGCATGGGCCATGGCCGGTGAGCCGCTGGCGAGGATTGCCAGACAACATAGAACGAGGAGGATGAAGGGCGTCTGCCACGGGCATGACAACCCTGGAAAGCTTTCAGGTCGCATATAAGTCATTAGATGGTTTCCACGTTATTGGATCGTTGGATGATATTGCTGGCTTAGAGCAATTCATCCGCGTGGAGGCCTGTCCCAATCGAAGGTGGGGCCATGCCATTGGCGGGTATCCGCCATAAGAAGCCGGGCGCTGTCGGCAGGGGCGCGGCCCGATGCATTGTGGGGAGTCAGAAAAGCAGGGTTATGGTCATGGTCGGCGGCATCGTGCACGTGACCGTAGAATATGTGGTTCAGATCATCAGTCTCCGCATGGGCAACCTCGGCATGGGATTGATCGTGCCCCGCGGTTTCTTCTTCATGTAGCGCAACCACCACAGCCATAAAGACTGGTTCATGTGAAAATGTGCGCGCGTTTGCAGACAGAAGAAGCGCCAGTATCAGCGAGCAGGCCAACGCAGCATTGAGGGTATTTCCGGGCCAGCGTGCCATCGTTTTTCGCTCGCCTTTCGTTTTATCTCACGAAATGTCTGATGCTTGTTATATCCCCCCCAGGGGGATATAAGATTTATATGACAGAACCAATCCAACATGCAACCCATCCCGGTATCGTCAAGCGCCTGAAGCGCGCGGACGGTCATTTGCACAGCGTCATTCAAATGATCGAATCCAATCGATCCTGCATTGACATCGCGCAGCAACTGCACGCCGTGGAAAAGGCGATCTCACAGGCAAAGCGCGTCCTGATTCAGGATCATATCGACCACTGTCTCGACGCGGCGCTGACTGACACCGACAAGGATGTTCGCCCGGACACCTCTGAGTTCAAGGCGATCACCAAATATCTCTGAGAGGCATGCGGCATGTTCTCGATCCTCGCAGACCGGACCTACCGCCACTTGTTCCTCGCGCAGATTGTGGCTCTTCTCGGTACTGGTTTGGCGACGGTTGCCCTTGGCCTTTTGGCCTATGACCTGGCAGATCAGGATGCCGGGCTGGTGCTGGGCACCGTCTTCGCAATCAAGATGGTCAGCTATATCACTATTGCGCCAATTGCCGGGGCTTTTACGGGCCGGCTACCGCGCCGCGCCGTACTGGTTTGCCTCGATCTGGTGCGGGCCTGCATTGCGCTAACCCTGCCGTTCGTCACCGAAGTGTGGCAGGTCTATATCCTCATTTTCCTGCTGCAATCAGCATCTGCCGCCTTCACGCCAACCTTTCAGGCTACTATTCCCGATATCCTTCCTGAAGAGGATCGCTACACGCGTGCGCTGTCGCTTTCCCGGCTTGCCTACGACCTCGAAAACCTTGTCAGCCCGATGCTGGCCGCGATCCTGCTTGCCGTCGTCTCCTACCATGCGCTCTTTATCGGCACGGTGCTCGGCTTTATCGCTTCGGCCGTACTGGTGATTTCAGTGATTCTTCCGGTTCCCGCGCCAAGCATCCGACGCGACATCTACGCCCGCACCACTCGCGGAATGCGAATCTATCTAGCCACACCGAGATTGCGGGGGCTGCTGGCGTTGAATCTCGCAGCCGCCGCCGCGGGAGCGATGGTCCTCGTGAATACGGTCGTTCTGCTCCGTGGTGAACTCGGGCTGGAAAATACCCATGTTGCCGTAGCGCTGGCTTTCTTCGGCGGCGGATCGATGTTGACCGCTCTCATCCTGCCGCGGTTGCTCGACCGGTACGACACTCGACCGATAATGTTCGGTGGCGCTCTGGCACTTTGTTCGTCGCTTATCTTATTCGCGCTGACGATCGAAACTCTTGGGCTCGCATGGGGTACGACACTTGCAGCATGGTTCATGATTGGGATTGGGTATTCGGCCGTTCTGACCCCATCTGGCCGGTTGCTTCGGCAATCCGCTCATCCTGAGGACCGCCCCGCCATTTTTGCGGCGCAGTTTTCGCTCTCGCACGCGTGCTGGCTTGTCACCTATCCGCTCGCGGGTTGGCTGATCACTATAGCAGGGCCAACGATCACGCTTTGGTCTCTGGCCGCCCTCGCTACCGTCGGCATGCTATCAGCGCAGAGATTCTGGCCCCGAACAGATGTGGAAGTTTTGGCACACGATCACGACGATCTCCCCGAAGATCATCCTCACGTATTGGGGTCGCGGTCGCACAGCCATAAGTTTGTGATAGACGACTATCACCACCATTGGCCAACGCATAACTAGGCTTGCCTATAACGAATGGACTTTAAACACCCCAATGTTTGCAATTACCCCACGACGTTTCTTTTCGTGATCTGATCTAAGGCTATGTCGATGGCAATACGTATTGCGGCGGTAGGGTGTCGCATTGAATATTCTACCGTTGTTCAAGCTTAGCCGGCCGCATCGCCCACCAGAAACCGGCAAGCGGCACCAAAATCCATTGCAGCACCGGGCTCAGACCCGCATCGAGCAACGGGATCACCGGCATTGCATCACGATATGCCCAAGCGCCCCTGATCTCGATATTGAGCCACTCACTGAATATCGTGTAGAAAACGCCGAATACAACAGTGATCGCCATTACGCGCCGGAAGCGCGCTGACGGCCACGCAGGGCTTCCCGCGAGAAACAGGGATAGCACGACGGAACTCAACGCGATCAGTACGTCGCCGCCTGTGCAATGGAGTGCCGCGAAGACGATTTCCCGACGCGTGCCTGTCTCCCAGATCGTGTAAAGCGGCATATGGGCGAATTCCCATACGAGGTTCGCTGCCGCAACGAACAGCAGATAGCGCCGCAGGGTTACGAGCCAACCGGCATAGACGATATCAGCCGAACCAGACGCCGACGTTAGTGTCGATACGGGGAGCATTAAAACAATCTCTTCAGTCTGTCCCAGAGACCCTGCGGCTTTTCTCTTTGCGAGACGCTCGGATTATTTGTAAGGCCGTTGACGTAGAGAACGAGGTTCAGAGGATTGAACCGTAATCCGTGAAAGTTCGCAGCCCAGCGGCCATTCCGGTCGATGACATGTGTGACGACGCTGTGAGCCTGGTAGTCGTCGCCGGTTTTGGTGAATTTGTGCCCAAAGGCCTCCGCCAGTTTGCGGGTCGTATCTTCCGGCTGACCGCGCGCCGTGGTCAAAAACAACCAGTTGAACGTATTCGCTCCATGGACCGCTCCATATGCTTTCAGTGCATCCGCGGTGTCGTTTACAGGGTCGGTCGTAATCGAGACGAAACGCACCATGTCCTTCATCGGTGTCTGATTGATCATGGACTGCACTTTTGAAAGATACTCGGTATGGAGCGGACAGATGTCGGGGCATTTCGTGTAAATAAAATTCAGGATGACGACTTTCTCGCGGAGGCTGTCGAGTTTGACGAGTTGGCCGCCGGCGGCGCGCAGTTCGAAATCCGGCGATTTTCTGTCGATCGGCTGAAAGAATTTCTCCTTGCTCCCCATGATTTTATCGAGGTCGGCGCCCGGATGATCGGCGAAGGCAGCGGGCGCGTGGGTCTGGAGTATTGCGAGCACGAGAAACAATTGCGTCCCGCGGTGCACATATCGGGATCGTGACATCAATCGTCTTTCCCTGATGGTAATTCGGACGGTTCTTTGTCAATCGCCGGATCCGGGGTGGACTGTCCTGCCGTTTTTTTCATGCAGCACACCCCAACTGCGCACATCGCGACGCAGGGCAAAACGCTAATCAGGATCGGGGCGATTCCCGCAGTGACAAGCCAGCCCCAGTTGAAAGCAAGTCCGGCGGCAACAGCCACTCCGCCAAGGACGAGCCATCCGCGGCGGCCGCGGAAATAATATCGACCGGCACGAACCAGATCCGTGGAGAAGGATGTTTCCGCCGGATTTCCGGGGGTCGGCGCGTTCACGATTTGGGACCTTCAGCCGACGGCCGCGATGAGCCGTCGCCTGTGTTCTTGTGGCCGGGACTGTGCGGCAGTTCAGGCGCCGGCTCAGTCGTTGCAGGCCCAGAATTCACCGCCGATCTCTCGGTGCGCCCGTCAAAGAACAGATATTTAACGAGCGCCGCCACCGCCAGCACTAGAAGCACAAATACGGCTAGCCCGAACAGGCCCATGCCCCACATCATGTCGCCGCCCATCATGCCGCCGTCCATCATTCCGTTCATCATTTCTTCTCTCCTTTAAAGTTGGCTTGTTTGCGTTCGGCTTCATCTATCCGCGCCTGACGGGCGCGGACCGGAGCGGGCCAGGTGCTTTTGATGTACGCCAGCGCCGCCCTTATCTGCTTGTCCGTCAGCACATCGCCGAACGCCGGCATATCGCTATGATACCCTTCCGGCGCGAGGGGCGGCTTCAGCCCGTCTCTGGTAAGACCAAAAATCTGCTGATCCGCGTGATGCCACGTGTGACCTGATTCATCGTGCGGCGGCGCCGGCAATTTTCCGTCCGGTTTGCGAACGCGCCAGTTGTGTTGGCCCTCCAGCTTGACGCCATGACATGACGCGCAATTCTGCATGTAAACCGCCCGGCCGAGCACGACGAGGTTCGTATCGTCTGCGTCGATCCGCGTCACGGGCGGTTCGGTCGTATCGGTCCAAAGCCACAGACCCGCCGCCGCGGCGATCAGTGCCACGGTCGTGACACCGATCGCCGCGGTGCGAAATCCTTTTCGATCGCTTTTCATTCGACCGCGTATACCTTCGGCGTCGCGGACTTGTCCCCGGATCCGACCTCGTAGATCGTAAACGGCTCTGCCTTCGCCCCGTTCATACCGGGCGAGCCCATGGGCATTCCCGGCAGGGTGATTCCCTTGATCGACGGACGCTCGGAAAGCAGCCGTTTAAGGGTCTTGACCGGCACGTGGCCGCTCACCGCATATCCGTCGACCATTCCGAGGTGACAGCCCTGGAATTCGTCGGCAATACCGACCGTGCGGCTCAGGGCGGCGAGGTCGTGCGTCGGTTTGACCGTCACCACGAAACCGTTTTTCGCCAGATAGTCGGCATAGTTCTCGCAGCAGCCGCATTGCGGATTCTTGAATATCGTGATCTCCGGTACGACGTTCTGCGCGAGAGCGGGTGCGGCAAAAGCGAGCCCGAGGGCAAGGGCCGCAAACGATAAAATTTTACGCATGATCGTTATCTCCTTATCGGTAGTTGTGGGTTTGACGGGGTGGGAAAAGGATCAGGTGACGCGGATGACTCCCATCATTCCGCCCGCCTGATGTTCGAAGATATGACAATGGAACATCCAGTCGCCGGGGTTGTCGGCGACAAAGGCTATCTCGGCGCGCTCGCGGGGTGCCATCAGCACCGTGTCCTGCCATTCGCGATGACGTGTCGGCTTGCCATTGCGGGCGATGACCCGGAACGAGTGGCCGTGTAAATGGATCGGGTGATGCCACGCGGTATCGTTGTCGAGAGCCAGAACGTATGTCCGGCCCTGAGCCAGCGTCAGCAGCGGATCCATAACATGGCCGGTGGCGGCGACGCCGTTGATCGTCCAGGCTTTGCCATTGCGCATCATGTCGCGCATGGAAACACCGCGACCGCCCATCATACCCCGCATCATGCCGCCCATCATGCCGCCGCCGAATTGCACATCGTGACGTTCGGCGCGCGCGAGATCGGGTTCCGGCATCGTGTTGGCGGCGAGCGCGATGGAGGATTCCAGCGGGCGGTCGCGCAACGGCGCCGGCCCGTAAGCGAGGTCGAGCACGGTATATTCCATGCCGCGATAGAACGTGTCGGTGACCTTGAAGCTTTCGCCCGGCTTGTTGGTCATATCGATAACGATATCCGCGCGCATCGCCGGACCGAGGATCACCTGTCCTTCAGGTGCCTCATGGGGTGTCACGGGTTGGCCGTCATAGGCGATGATCGTCGGGCGATGACCGGCGAAGTTAAGCGCAAATATGCGGGCGTTTGCCGCGTTGATCAGACGCAGCCTGATACGCTCGCCGCTTCGGACCGAAAATCTATCCGGCTCCCCGCCGTTGATGGTCATCAGATTGCCGACCCGACCGTTGTGGCTCATATCGTGGAAATTCCCGAAACCGCCGCTGATTTGGGCGTCGCGGGTAAGGCGCCAGTCGTCGAGAACCCAGGTGAGGTCGCGGTCGACCCGAACCGGTTCCTTCTCTTCGACGATCAGCGGGCCGTATAGACCCCGCGCAACCTGCTCGAAACCGCGCTGGTGCGGGTGATACCAATAGGTTCCGGCGTCGGGGACATCGAATTCGTAGGTAAAGCTTTTGCCGGGTGCTATCGGTTTCTGGGTCAGGTGAGGTACACCGTCCATCGCGTTGGGCACGCGAAGACCATGCCAGTGGACCGTCGTTTCCTCATCAAGCCGGTTGTCAACGACGATACGTACCCGATCGCCCTGCCGGACGCGAATTTCGGTGCCTGGCACCTGGCCGTTATACGCCCAGACCGCCGTTTCCGGATATTTCGCGCCCGCCAGCCGTGTGTTCCCCGACCCGGCTGAAAGTCGGTAGTCACGTATTCCCGCAGCCCTGGCACCGCCAGAGGGCAACGCGGTTGTTACCGCCAAACCCGCACCGGCGGCGATAAATGCCCGGCGAGAAAAGTGTGTCTTGTTACGAATGTGCATTATCCGATATTCCTGTGTTCAAACTGCCGCCTTTGGAAGACGACGAAATTAGAACGTCGATCAGATGCTGCCAGCCAGATAGAAATCTGGACGGCAATGTCCGATCAGGCCCGGACGATCAGCCCCGCTTTATTCGCGGGGGCGACACGTCAGAGAAGGAAAGTCGGTCTGGGCGGAAAGGGTTCGGGGGGAAACACCGTACCGAGCAGCACGGGAGAGGCGCTTTGAACCGATTTACCCGGTCCGCGAAGTCGTAGATCGTTCGCAGGCACCGGCATGTTGAAAACGCTGGAGGCGCAGACGGAATGGCAGCTTCCGGCAGCGGTTGTATCGTCGTTACCGCAACCGCCGCAATCCTTATCGCCGGCAGGGTTTATATCGCCCGCGAGAGCCATATCGACGGTCATGGTGTTGGCCTGAACCGCGGACAGAGTCATCCCTGCACCAAGTACAATTCCCAGCAGGCTAACAACGATCCAGCGTAACGACCATTTTTTCATATCGGAGCAAACATGGAACCGGCGTGCGGCATTGGCAAGATTTTTTTCGCCACCGCGGCTTTCAGTCGCGCTGACGGAACCAAATTTGGTCACCCGAAGAACGCAGCAACACACAAATCTCGGCAGCGTTGAAATTACCACCTCAAGACCCCACGCCCATCAACGCTCGGGACCTTCTCGCCCCCCATCACGCTTTGAAAACTCTCTCCCCAGACGATCACTTTCGCCCTTTTTACGGTCTGAACTGGGATCATGCGCCCTGGAGAATTCATCCCTAAGCGTTTTCGGTTCAGATGAAGGTTCGGTGGTCGTCCCGGTAGATAGCCCGCTAGAAGGTGTTGAAGTGGCGTTTCGCCGAAGAGCCTGCGCTGTCGGCGAGATGAAACGGTTCATGGCCTTGTGTGGCACCGCATGTCGACCGGGTGGGGACAATTGCAGGTGAAGCGACGGCATATGTTCATATCCATGCCGCAACCCCATATTTCGCTGTTTCTGGAAAGCGAGCTCCAGCGAACGTATCTCTCGCTTCTCCGCTTCTATTAGGGAAAAGCGTCGACGTTCCATGTCGAACCCATGCATCTCCTGGCCTCGCCGAAGCTCTTCACGAGCAATCTCGTGATTGCTTTCGGTAAGAGACTTGTTCTCCTGGTGTGCGGCCAAACGACCTCGATCCTGGTACTTGTGGAACACGGAACGTGCCGCCGTAATTCCGCTTACTTTCCCAAGAAAGGCGGCAAGCCCGGTTGGTTGCGCAGCTTCGCGCGCCGCTCTGATTTCTCGCGTCTGGTTGAGATAGGCGGATCGCTGCGCCGATCGCTCCAACTGCTGAGCCCTCAGTAGCGACGCCCTCTCATTATCCTGCCGCTGTTTCAGTCGCTTCGCCTCTCGCTCATGCTCATCGCGTTTTTTGGCATGACGTTCTTTGAGCTCATCCAGTCGATCGGCGTGATCCTCTGATTTTTGAAAATCTTTCAACGCTTGGCGATGCTGCTGTGCAATGAGCTTCGCATCATCAACGGTGGGCAAGGTCTCTGTCGCGTAATCACCGCCAAGAAACTCTCGGATTGCTCTCGTATTGGCGGATTTGTCATCAATAAGTTTCGGTAGAGAATTGGTGTCACCATAGATATCGACCAAGACATATGGACGTTTGCCCGACGCTAGGATGTAGCCATGATATTCAAGAGCTTCGACGAATGAGCTTGGTGTATCCCGCCCATTCCAAAGCTCGGTGACCAGATCGGTGCGTTCTTGCCGCCGCAGGCCAACGCTGTCTTCCTGGAATTTCTCGTACAGCGAAAGCTGGCGGTGGGTTTCGCGCCGCCGCTCTTCCAGTTTGTGATAGCCGGGTGCGAGCTCAATTCCGTGGTCGCGGGCAAACTGGCGGGTGACGGTCATGAGTTTGTCGTGGTCGAAGGACATATGAATGGCCTTCATTTCCTGAACGTCAATGCGCGACCAGACGACGTGGCAATGTTCACGGCCCACGCCGTTTCGGTCTTCTTTGATGTGAAACACGACCGCCCGTGGCTGACCGAGCAGGCCGAGCGCTTCTTCGACCCGAACAATGTAATCGTCATAGAGCTCCCGCGGCATGGGACCTTGCGCCGGGTCGGGATTGACCGACAGGCTATAGAGCTCGTTTTGGCATTTGGTCATCGCAGACGCTTCGGCTTTCCATTCGGCGAAGGCACCGTGGAGATCGTCAGCGATGGCGCCTCTCAGATCGGCGATCTCGACGTACTCGTTGTCTTGTTCGTTCAAGAGATGGGTCGCCAGGTCTCCGCCGCCGCTTCGCTGACTCGCAAATGGGATCACGGCTTGCGTCCCATGAGCAGGAACAGCGCCGAGCGGATTTCGGTCAGCAGTGTCTTGATCTCGTCGGAGCGGCTGGCCTGATCCGACGACGGCTCAACCGGCGGCATCCTGCGCTCCCGATCGGCAAACACCGTGCACTCGGCAAGCAGTCGTGCGAGCAGCTTGGTTTCGCTGGGCCGGTGACGATTGCGACCATGCCAGGCTTCGGTGAGAAAGGCATTGATGGAGAGATCTGATTCTTTGACGCGACGTTCGAACTCCGCCCGCAAGTGCTCGGGCGGCCGATAGGAAATCGGCGATTGCCGTTTTTTATCGCGCGTCTTCGTCATGATCCTCCATCTTTACCGCACCGTTCTCAGCAGCGGCCTCCCGTATTCCTCGCGCGAGATGGCGGGCCTGTCTTTCCTCACCCAAGAGGATTCTCAAGGGCACCGTCCTTGATGTCGACGCCGGCGGCGAAACGCCCGGTCGAAGTCCAGCACACGAATTGCTGGCGCGCATCCAACCCGCGCAGGGTCGGTCAGGTTTCCGAAGGGCTCGAAGGCACTTGGGTCGATGGGCATTCAAGGGGAGAGCGAAGTCTCCCGTTGATCGTCGCCGGTGACGAAACACCGGTCGGGCTGCAACGTCGACCCGTTGCCGTCGCCGCGCGC
>TARA_R110002110_G_scaffold151545_3_pt1 | contig 11328 bp, 14 predicted proteins | sample TARA_R110002110 | Tara Oceans TARA_R110002110 (sample SAMEA4397330) | marine metagenome | biome: Polar Biome; feature: [SRF] surface water layer (ENVO:00010504); material: water (ENVO:00002006), including particulate matter (ENVO:01000060) such as... | depth 5 m
TAGTTTCCTTTCGTGCATTTTAATCTTATGAGTTGTCCATTTCTTTTTGTATTCCTTATTAGTTTTCTTTTTATATGTCACTCTGGTCTTGACCGATCCTTATACTTGGCTACTGTTGTTATCTTACCTAGTTCGGCTTGATCATCGTGAGTCCTTTGCCAGGTTGTTACACTTTCTATTGTCTCTTGGACCAGGCGGATAATCTTACTGTGGTTCTCTGACAACTCAATCAACTTGCTTGATAAGAATTCATAGTTGTGATCTACGATCTGATCATTGTTATCTAACCTCCTAATCAATCCAGTTATTGCATTGTCCAGAGCTTCTATCTTGTTCCATTCTTCTTCACTCAGCATTAGCAGATTCCTTATCTACTCACCAGTACTATTAGTATCAATGAGATTATTAAAACTATTATTGTCATGTACTCTATTGTGTTCCCCTCTTCTCTCATTCCCCTATCCCTGGTATTCCAGGCTCCCTTCTATTCCTCACAGTGTTAGTTAAAAGGTAGGGTTGGACAGGATTCGAACCTGTAACCTTCTGGGTTAAAGCCAGATGCTCTGCCTACTTCAGGTCTGCATTACAGTGCTTTCCCTTTTCAGCCCCTGTGTCTTCTGTAAAAGATCACAACGCCAATTGAGCTACCAACCCTCTGAAAAAAAACAATGGGGATTTACGGGGCATCCCCTGACCCAGTTTTATCAGGAAGAACTCTCTCCCGTTCGGTTGCGACCCGAACTCTGCGCTCTCTTTCTTCTATTACCATGTTGAATGTGTTCATTCCATGGCCGTGGGTGAAATCACAGTGTTCTTTAAAGATATTATTCTCTAGCGCCCATTCAGTCTGAAGCAATATGATTTCTTTTATTCTCCTATTAGGTAAGTCTGATGCTATTATTTCTTCTATTGTCATATCAAGTGGATCTTTTGTCATCACTTCTCCTCCTTCTATTGATTTAAATGATGGTGAATGGCTAACAGTACCAGTCCAGGCCATATCAAAATGAATCCTATTGTCATTACACAATCCAACCACGTCATTGATTTCATTAACTCTTCTTCAGTTGGTGCGCTCATTTACTTATTCCTTTCGTTATTGTCCTTAGTTTACCATATATAACTTAGTCTAAATCCTTTCTTTAGCAGATTTCTTATCAGTTTTACTGCTCCAAGCTCAAGAATCCCCTTGCCAAAGCAAGGGGGAATGTATGAGGGCTGTGCCCGAATCCATTTTCTTATTTTTGAAAAAAAATAAGCGACCACTCGGCTGGCTAGGCCGAGCGGTCTGAAAGTCGTCAAGCTATACAAGTGCCTCTGCATTAATCACTACGTGATCTAAGCATTTAGAGGCAGGATTCTTAGAATCAAGTCCATTGACGACTTTGCCGACTTTGAACCCTAAAGGTTCCAAGGCGGTGTTGACTTCTTCAAGAAGTGCGCCCGGTTCGGATTTAAGTTCGGAAACGAACTTATCTCCGACCTTCTCGGTACGCCGAGGCATATAGCCAGTGCCAGTACTACTAATACTGATGATCTGGCTATGATACTTCTTGAAGAAATCGAAGTTAAAGAAGTCCATATTGGCTCCATAGGAAGCAATCACGAATGGTCCATCAGGTATAGTGCTTACATCTAGCACTTGCCTAATACCTATGACTATAAGAGTCACTAAAGTGATTGCTGGAGAAGCCTTCACGGTCTTCTTGGCCTTCGACTTACGTTTGGTCATGTTGACCTGCTGTTCTAGATACCCCTCAAGGGTATCAAAAAAAAACTGACAACTGTCACACTCCCACCGATACTGCACTAAGGAGTCGGGCCAGGCATGGCCCGACCGAAGTCCCCGGTCAATAGTCGTCTGTGAAGACCGCCCAAATCTTGGCCTTCGGCCAAATAGATACGGGGCGTTTTTTGAAAAGTTTTTCAGCGCAGTTCTTGAAAAAGTTTTCAAAATGGACTATTGAACGGGGAAGGGCAGAGGCGATTCCTGTTCATGCGGGAATCGAGACAGAGGGTTCTCCAGGCATGGAGGTTCCTCTGTCGGTACTCAGGGATCCTCAAGATCCCGGTGCCCGTTCCGTGTGTGGTATCGGGGCCATGCAGTCAGGTTCTTCGTCTAAAGACGGAGAACACCTGCAAGATAGTTGGCAGACCGCAGTTGTAGCCCTTCTGCCAACGTAGGGAAATAAACCGGAACGTGGGGCGTATCTTTGATCGACCCAAAAATCCTCCGTGATTTTTAGTGAGGATTTATTTCCCGTGCGGCCCGTGCTCGCCTTCGAGCGAGCGAGCGGAAGGGTGCCAGGGGTTTGGGGGCGAGGGAACCGAAGGGTTTCCCTATTGCCCCCAAAGAAGATCAGGTCGCAAAGCGACCCAGTATTTGTTCACTGCGTTCTTTATTATTGTATAATCATTTGGGTATAGGAACTCTTTAATCCCCCCCACTGTACATATACTTTGAGAGTCATTGCAAAGTCACGGGTGTGATTATCTACAATAATAAAAAATACTGGTGATCTTTAATCACTCCTTGTTAGAGGACGAGGGGGTAGGCCCCCCGAGGCTCTGCCGAGCCAGGTGATATATATCCGGCATCCACAATGAAGAAATAAGAACTGGCCCCTAGCAACCCAGGAAACTAGGGACCAGCATAATAGGGGTCATTGATCTAAGTCTATGTTCATCATCAAGGGAGCATTAGGCCCAAGGTCTGTGTTCTCAATATTGTGGTAATAATGATTCCAAGCATCGTCTTCGTCAAGCCCTCTGTCCATAAGTTTATCAATTATCATGTTAGTAGAGTACAGAGCTACGGGATCTTTCCCACATTGACAGACAGTACCCAGTAGACAGTCATTAAAGCCTACCAGGATTACAGCATCAGGATTCTTCTCGACGAGAGTATCTATTACTGAATTGTTATCCAAGATGTCCCCCTATTCCGAATCTTCCTCTAGCGGATCCTTATTTAAATACTTCATGGGGGACAAAGAGTCAAGATAGAATATGTTAACAACAACAGCTATGGGTATAGAGGTAACTCCTCCGAAGGTATGATCTTTAGTAAAGGAGTCAGCTATAGTTATTGTTTCTTTAGTTTTCTCGATAATCCAGCCAGTAGATACACAGAGTATAGGTTCCATCTCTTCTTTAATTTCTGAAATGGTTCCTACCCAGTCAGCTCTAGATATTATGTCTTTCCATACTACGACTACTATCTTCTGAGGTAGAGGATCTTTTCTCTTTAAGTTCATTCTAGTAATCGCCCTAGATTGGTTAGATTCTTTGAGTTCACTCAAAACCCCCCCTCCCCCCATTGTCTTTAGGCTAAGACAACAGGTTACTAGGAGGGAGGAAGGAAGGAGGTTGAGTAATCGCCCTGAGTTGGCTGAGTTCTCATCGTCCCGCTACCGAAGACCCCAAACTTGGTAGCCCTCATAAGAGGCTCCCTAGTGTTATATAGAGGGGTCTTCAGTAAGTCAAGGGACTAGAAGGGTACTTTCTCTTCTTGTGGATTGGGTGCTGGTGAAGAGTGTTTCTTTTCTGAGCAGGTTTCGTAGTGACAGACTCCATCTATGTTGCATGGTACGTTCTTCCCCTTTTTGGACTTGACCCAGAAAATGTCTTGTTGACAATACTTGCAGGTACTGGGCTTCTGACCTGAAGGGATTTCCCAAACCCATACACCCTTATCGTTCATGTAGCGTTTAGCATGATCCTCGCTACTAGAACTTCCAGAAGAATTGTTTTTGAGAAGATCTCTAATCTCGGTAAGAAGACCGACGACTTGACTATTGGTATCATCTAACATGATGATCCCCCTTTCTAAGCAAGATTATACTAAAGGTAAGAAGGAGTTGTCAATGGCCTCAGATAAAGAAATCATAGAATCTGTAAGTAAAAGAAGGCAGGAGAAGGTTGGTGGTTACTTAATAAGGGAGCAGCGTAGGATTGCCATGGAGAAAGCTATAGAGAGTGGTTTGCATTTCGTGGACGCTGCTATCAAAGCGGAGATCCCTTACGAGGTGGCGATGTCGGCGGTGAACAGTGACGAAGAGTTTAGTGAGTGGTACAAGGTGAGTCGTACCCGTCCCCGCTTGGAGAACATCCAGAAGTCCAGAGGCAAGCCGAAGACTTCCTTGCAGATCAAGTCTGACTTCATCAACAAGCTGAGTGATGTTGGGTTGTTTGATAAGATTGCGGTAATGGCTGAACAGGCGGACCCTGAGACTGATGAGGGAAAACAAGTCCTTGGCTTTTTCATGAGGTATGTGGTAAAGGATATACTACCGAAGGAGACTGCTTCAAAGATAGAGCATTCTGATAAGGCCAGTTACGAACAGTTAACAGACGCTGAGCTTCTAGAGGCATTACAAAAGAGAAGGCAGGAGCGTCTTGAATTCACTGAAGAGATTGCAGATGCGGACAAGAAGCGTCTCTCTCATACACAGGAGTACGTAGAAGAGATCCAGGATTACGAGGTTGAGCATGGAGAAGCTGAACAGGGATGAGTTACTTGAGGAGCTGAAGCTAGAGGAGGAGCTGGCCAGACGTAAGAAGTACGATGTCCTGGGCAGGTTAGCTCCTAACAAAAGGCAGTGGGACTTCATTAACTCCCATTCTCATGAGACTTTGTTTTCTGGATTGAATCAGGCTGGCAAGTCCACGGCCCTGTGCATAAAGGCGGCTTATCACCTTACGGGTCTCTATCCTCCAGACTATGTAGGTGTGAGGTTTAACAAGCCTATCAATGCTGCCATAGGTGGAGAGACTGCCCAGTCCACCAGAGACCTGCTTTGCGAGAGGCTCCTTGGTGAGCTTACGGATCGAGGGTCTGGTTATCTCCCCTCAGATACCTTTGAGCCAACAGAAGATATCAAGAGGTTGTCTGGTGGCATTACAAACCAGATAGACTTCTTCAGGGTCAAGCACCACGACGAGAACGGTCTCTTCGATGGTTATTCTAAATGTTATGTCTTCTCTTATTCTACGGGTTGGCAGCGTCTACAAGGATACACCCTTCACTGGATAGGCATTGACGAAGAGCCTCCCTTCCCTGTGTATGATGAATTTAGCGCCCGACTCAATGCCACAAATGGATACATGGATATCTCAATGACTCCCCTCCAGGGAGAGACCCAGCTCTATCTAATGTTCGAGGAGAGCCATGACACTGAGGCCCGCTTCCTTCTGAACTATGACATTGACGACGCTATGCACATGACAGAGGCTGACCGTGAAAGGTTAATGGACAAGTATGAGAACCATCCATTAGCTGAAGCTAGGCTGCATGGTAGGCCCGTAAGAGGAGCTGGCTTAATCTATACAGTTCCTGACGAGCTTCTCTACGTAGAGGATTTCGCAATCCCAGAACACTGGAAGAAGATCATAGGACTGGACTTCCCCCACAGTGTAGGCTTCTTTGCTGCTGCTAAGTTAGCCTATGACGAAGACAATGATGTCCTATACCTGACTGGCGAATACAAGGAGGCCAACCAGGAATCCTATCACTATGTTCATAGAGTTCTATGTATGGGGGGTGGGACATCTCCTTGTGCATGGCCGCACGATGCAGGTCGTGGGTTTACTGATGGATCTACAGTAGCTGAGCGCTACAAGGATCTGGGATTGAAGATGCTAAAGGAGTTCTCTCACTTCGTTAACCCGGAAGGGAAGAAGACCTTTGCTGTCATGCAGGTTGTTGAGGAGATCTGTGATCGTATGGCTACAGGAAGATTTAGAGTCTTCATGACTTGCCAGGAGTTTATGAAGGAGAAGAGACGTTACAAACATGACAATGGCAAGGTTGCGAAAAGACAAGACGATCACATAATAGATGCTGTTCACAAGGCTGTTATGATGTTAAGGTTTGCAAAGCCAGAAGTTGAAGAGAGGAAGCTGCCCAAGAGGCTTCCTATTCTAGATTTCTTTAAGGACTTTTAGGAGTAGTTAATGGCAGACAAGAAATATAAACCCTATACGTTCTTGCCTGAATACAGTCCTCATGTTACGGATTATTCAAGCATACATTACAAGGCATCTAAAGATTATGTATATAATTTAGGTTTGACCAAGAAGCGAGATCCTGAATTAGTGGCTTTCGACAAGGGTCACTTCAACAGAACTATGGATGGGAATCTTGAGCAGGGGCGTTTGATGGCGAAGGCATTTGAACATGCAATCACTAGCCAAGCCAAGGGTGATAAGAATATACGCCCAGAACTGGTTAGTACACTTGCACCCTTTGTTGCTGCTGCGGCAATGGCTGAAGGTTCGAGTTTAAGACACGGAAGAGCATGGGGAGAACTGGCCGGTGGCTCTGAAGACAAACCATACATTCCTAAGTCCAACGACCCCCGTAGTAATGACCCAGATCTCACGACAGGATATGGAGCCTATCTACGGCAACAGGCAGGTTGGAACGCTTCTGGCGCACAGAAAACATGGGACTCTGGAACTATCGATAAGAAAACAGGAGAATGGAAAGCAGGTCCATCACGACCATTGCCAAAGGGTCATCCAACTTCTCCGGGTTACGTTGCTTTCATAGGGGCATGGGGTAATCGCCGAACAAAACCAGGTGCGTCTAACGATCCTACAGGAAGCAATGAAAATTTTATCCCAAACATGCTATTAGGGGTTCCCGAGATACATGAAAACCAAAAGAAAATAGACAAAGAACACAAGAAATTAAAAAGCGCAGGTAGGTTGCGTGGTATTCAAAAGTGGAGAGAACGAGAACTCAAAGGCGCATATAGATTTCCTGGGAGAAAGTAATGCCACCTCTGACAGAAGTAGACGAACTAATTAAAAGATTTGAATATCTTAAACGCAGAAGACAGCCATACGAGAGTGCGTGGCAGGATATTTCTGATCTCATGATGCCCTTCCGTGGTGACGTAACCACAAAGTCCTCACCTGGGTCCAGGAGGGTAAGAGGAGTCTTCGATACAACAGCAATGAATGCTGCGGATTCCTTTGTGAACTTTATAAAGGGAGCGATCATTCCTTCAGGGAATGACTGGGTGAGACTGAGGGCGAAAGCTCCCTTCTCTGATGTTCTTGAGGTTCGGCAAGTCCTGGACTTCGTAAGCGAGAGAATACTCGGAGCCCTAGCAGATAGTAACTTCTACAAAGAGAGCGCCGCATTCCTTAGGGACTTCGGGGTTCTTGGTAATGCCAGCCTTCATGTTAGAGAATCCACACCGCAACTAGGAAAGAAGAATGAAACCTTCGGTGGTTTGGTCTTCGAGTCAGTTCCTATTTCAGATATGTGGTGGCAGGTAGGAAGTAGTGGCCGTCCGGACTTCATGATTCGCCAGATCGTAATGACTGCAATTGATGCTTTCAGATTCTTTAATGGTGAGGCTGGTGGAGATGTTCTACAAAAGCTATCAGCAAATGATCCAATGGGAGAAGTATCATTCCTTCATTGCTGCTTTGAGAATGAGGACTACATCCCTAACGGGATAATATCCGGAGACAATCGAAAGTTTGCAAGTGTCTACATCTCTGGTGCAGGAAGTATTTCTGGAATAATGGGTGGCACTGGTGGATCAGGAAACCCAACGATAATCCGAAAGGGAGGGTACGATACCTGTCCCTATATCGTTGCCAGATGGATGACAGTAGACGGAGAAGAGTACGGCAGGGGTCGTGGTCATCTAGCCAGAGCCGACGCAATGGGAATCAATGAGTTGCGTAGACAGGTTCTTATCGCTGCTGGTAAAGATCTCAACCCACCATTGATGGTAGAACACGATACTGTTGTTGAGTTAGATATAACTCCTAACGGATTAATGGTAACAAGACCCCCAGTTAAAATGGGACCACAGTACCTGAAGAGCGACACGAACTACCAAGTTGCTGATATGATTGCACGACAAGACAGGGAGCAGATACAAAAGGCTTTCTTAGGTGACATTCTCACTGACCCAGATACTCAGCCCAGGTCAGCAGAAGAGAGCAGACAGAGACAGACCAGAGCTCTTGCAAGGCTTAGTGCTTCGGCTGACACAGTGAACTACGAATTCCTGGATCCACTAATCCAATCTGTTATTGATATTATGCATCGTGGTGGTGCATTACCCGAACTTGATTTGTTACAGCAAATGGCTCCCGATGCAGAATTTGAGATTGTGTATCAATCACCTTTCTTTACTGCTCAAAGGCAAAGCGGAGTCAACCGAGTACAGGCGTTCATGGAGCGTCGTCTAGGTATGTATCAAGTAACACAGGATCAGGTTTACCTGGATGATATAAATTCCAGTGCGGTGGCTAACTACGATGCTATGCATAGTGACATTCCTGCCCAGATCATTCGCAGCCAAGAAGAAGTATCTGCCATCAGAAATGCCAGGGCGCAGCAACAAATGATTCAACAGCAAATGGAACAGATGCAACAGATGGCTCAAATGGCACCGCAACAAGAAGGCGCTGGTCAAGAAGCACCAATGGAACCGGAGATGGAATCTAATGTTCAATAAGGAAGAGAAAGCCTTCCTGGTTGAAACGGAAGAGATCTTCGAAACAGAGAAAGGTAAGAGGGTTCTCGAATACCTGAGAAGGGTTCTTCATGTAGAGGATACCCTTGAACCGGAAGAGAAAATCAATAGAGATCTAGAAGCTGCCGATAGGCACGAAAGAATTCCTATTGACCCAATCGCATTTGCTAAAAGACAGGGTGCAAGAGCAGCCTATTTTAAAATAGAAGCCTTGATTCGTCAGGGCAAAAGAATGAGAGAAGAGGATTCCAAATGACCGATCTTGGAGAAAACCTTCCTATTGATATGGAAGGTCGAGATTCGCTAGTAGGTAAGTTTGATTCAGTGGAAGATCTAGCAAAGTCTTATCATAGTTTAAGTAAGAAGATGGGTGAGACTACTCGTGTCCCTTCTTCTGATGCTGACAAGTCAGAGTGGTCCGGTTTCTATCAAAGTCTTGGCGCTCCCTCAGAGGAAGACGGTTATGTAATTCCAGAGACAGCCTCTGAAGAGTTTTCCGGAACCCTCAAGAGCATGAGGAAGTCAGCCCTTGAACGAGGACTAACCAAAGAGCAATGGGGCGATATGGTTTCCCCAATGGTGAATCTAGAGAATGAAAGATCTCAGTCTCAAGATAAACTACAACAGGAATCTGTAGACAAGTGGAAACAGTCAGCGAGGGAGCGCTATGGGAAGAACTATGAAAGCCAATCTGCTCTAGCAGAGAGAGCTTATAACAATGTAGTTCGTGGAAACCCTGAACTTGATAAGGTTTTCAGCGCAACGGGTATGGGTTATCATCCAGAAGTTATGGATTTCATGGTGAGAATGGGAGCGAATATGTCTGACGAGTCAACACCTAGCGGAGCAAGTGGGAGCAGTTTTGGAACCGACTACAGGAACCTAGCAGCTAGAGCCAGGAAGCTAGCAAAGATTGGCGCTATCTCTAATCCTAAAAATCCCGATTACGAAGAACATTTCTCAGAGTTTATGCAGATCCAGAGAGATCTTGCAGAAGGTGGATATCAAGGTATGAGCGATAAGAGACTCATGCCTGAACAAAGTTGGATTTCAGGAGCAGGGAGATAGTTATGCCTAAGGGGAAGAATGATCTTTATAAAGATGTAGTCTGGACTACAAAAACGCAACCGGGTGATGAGGTCTTGCAGTCTCTTCCGGGTAGGCGTGGCTATGGATATAAAGGGCCGGGGGCTGGAGGGAAGATTTCTCCGGGTGCATCTCCTATTGCCGTAAGGAGACCCAGGCAGTACTCCCATCCATCGTCGGACAGGTTGGCTGGTCCTGATCCATCTGGGTTCCGTGGTCCTGCGGTAATCCCTGATCATATCCTTAAACAAAATGCGGCTACTGCAAAGCAAAGAGCTGCTGATGAGGCTAGGGTTAAAAAAGAGCGTTCTACCCAGAGAAGCCAAAGTAAAAGCAGTCAACTAAGAAAAGACGCAAAGACTATTACGCCAAGTGTATATCAGGGTGGCAAGATGAGCCCTGACTCTCACCTTCTTAATAGTCCGTTAAATCAGAACCAGCCAAAGATCAAAGCTGATAACCGTACTCAAGGAGACTGGGTTAATAATCCAGTTGCTCCCGGTGTGGGATTTTCTGCCCAACCTTCTGTTAGAAGTGCGGCTAAGAAATCCAGAGACTTAGAAGTTGATCCTATGGATCGGGTTCATGACGTTCTCAAAATTGCAGCGACTGCGCCTCTTTATGGTGGAGCTGGTAGACTTGCTGGTCCTCTTGTTGAAAGGATACCAGTAGTTGGCCGAACCCTTGCTGAGATAAACCGTACAATGATTGCAGGAACTACAGGTAGACCAGTTGCTCCTGTCAAAGGAATGGGTCCAAATATTCCCACTCGGGGACCGAGATTGACTGATCCTCCAGTTGGCCCACAGAAGCCAATGGGCTGGAGAAAGAAACCAGATCCCTCTCTGACTCCTCTCGAAAGATCCCTCCCACCAGCCAGATCAACTAAGGATGGGAATGTACCAGACCCACGAAGGGGAAGAGAGGGAAGGTTGACAAGCCCGAAAACAGCAAGGGAGTCAGCTAATATTGAATATCATAAGGATGTTGTAAACAGAAATCGGGTTGTGCCTAATAGGAGACCTGGAGATCTGGATAGAAAATTAGATCTACTCACTGAGACATCGGCGAGACCTATTGCTCAAGCCAGAAATGAACAAATCAGACTGGCAAGGGCTGATTCATTTAACCCCAATGCAGCTACCGATGAATTGATATTACTCGAAGCGAAGGCTGGAGTCCCAGAGGCCATAGCAGAATTACGTCGTAGAGGCATCATTGCTGGACGGCGAGCAAGTTCTTCTGCATCTCCTCCACCACCGAGGATGGACTTGAAGGATCTTCCTTTCTAGGAAAAAGAAATAACTTGACAATTAGTTGTCTATGATGACTACTTGTATTGTCTGATAACCGAAAGGCCAGACTGACCGCAGGAAAGACTGCCGACAGAGGGCTTGCGTATAAGCCAAGAGGAGCCGGATGACCGATAACTCTTCGATAATGTTTACATTGTCTGAGAGGATTTTTCGTCATGACAATGACTGCTCTTGGTAATCTGACTGGTAATTTCGAACCCGCAGCGGGTATGACTGGTCCAGAGAACCTTTCCAATCTATATAAACAGGTCTATGCAGATCTGATTCGTCTACAGGTTCAACAATTTGATTCTGTACTTTCTGACACCCTTCAAAATGAAACCATTGAGGGTGAAGTAAAGTCGTTTGATAAGTTGCTGAGAAAAAATACCTCTGATCTCCTTACCCGTACTCGCTATGCAGAGTGGGGAACAGATGCG
>TARA_R110002110_G_scaffold359106_2_pt1 | contig 11323 bp, 8 predicted proteins | sample TARA_R110002110 | Tara Oceans TARA_R110002110 (sample SAMEA4397330) | marine metagenome | biome: Polar Biome; feature: [SRF] surface water layer (ENVO:00010504); material: water (ENVO:00002006), including particulate matter (ENVO:01000060) such as... | depth 5 m
ACCTCTCCAGAATCTGGGTGTATGAAACCTATTCACCCATTCGCCGTAATTCCTTTTAACTTGTCTTGGTATGATTTCACCTTTATCCCACATACCTAAATCTGAATCATATGGAAGAACTTGCCCTATTGGGATGTCCTGCGTGATAGCGATGTTATCAAAACCGGGTTGATCCCATTGTTTGTTAGAAGATTTAATGTAGGCTAAACCTTCCATGTCAATCTCAAACATAGGATATCCTTTCCAATTAATCTGAAATGAAGCGGGTGTGTTGCCCATAATAGCATAATGCCCTTCCATCATGGTTCTATCCACAGGAAGGTATCCCAGTTCCAAACCCATAGCATATTCGGGAGGATTTATAGCCCTCCACGCTATTTCTCCCTTTTTACCAACCATCAATTCGGTGCTTTCCCACTCAGCATTTAAACCATAGTTAAACTTGGCTTGGTCTTCTAAGAAATTACCCGTGACTGCATTAGAATACATTAAATCTTGCACAGACCAATCTTCTAATTGTGTCCCATCTTGAACTGAACCGGGAAATCCCTCAACCTCAAAGGATTCTGCCTTACGTTCCACAGTATCAAATGTATTTCCCGAAATCTGTCTTTCAATCTTTCTTATTTTCCTATTTACGTAACCTGCTTCCTTAACTTTATCTATTGGAAATGGCTCTTCAGTAAAAAGATAACCAAAATAATTATACCTTAATCTGTCAAAAACATCTGATGACTTCCAATCATTTACTTCTGGAAGGGGTGCAATTATTGGATCGAATATAACTAATTCCCCATTTGCACGGAAACCATAGTTACCTGCAGTAACAGTATCTCGAGTCACCATTCCCAAGTCATCCCATAAAAAATTGGCTACTTCTTTAAAAACTTCTGCCCTCGGACGCTTGCTGTTAATTTGCAGACCCTTGGACTTGCTCAGCACATTTAATTTTTCCATAACACAAATATATGTATTACGGTGTCCCGGACCACGAACACTAAGGAAATTATCTTTAAATGAAGTTTCGTTTTTAAGACCTAAAATACCAGAAGATATAATTTTTGACTGTATGTCCTTAGCATCTTGTAAAGTTAACTCTATATTTTGAGTATCATATATTTTTGGCAATCCTGATGGTATATTCATTCCACTTTTGTGAGCACCCATAGTTTCATCAAATAAATACATAATCATTTTTGCAGACATTGGTCTCCACAGCATAGATACAGAAAACTCATAGTCATAACTATTATGGTATGGATTATATGTGGCTGGGTGACGGTCTTGTAAATATGTGTGATATTGGAATGCATCTAAAACCTTGCTTCCAACTCTTGGAAAGGCTTTCATAACTTTAATAACTTTATCAGGTTCTCTATTGTGTTCAAAAACCCAGCCAGTAGCACCACCGAAGATATAGTCTCCAATCATGTCCAGACTAAATACCAATATCATCACCTATGCTCGGGGAAAAAACCATCGATTACTTCGATAATCTTTTGTTTGTTGGAATTAGCATACCACAAACCACCCAGAACAGCCGCAATACCTGCAACACCTGCAACATTGAATATACTTATTTGATTTGAACTATATCCCTCTGCGCCCAATGAAGGGCCTTCCAAATCCATAATACCCATCATACCATATCTTCCAAGTGCTTCTTGAAACTTAAACCAGTCTACTCCAGATTCATTAGATAATGTTAATCCACCATTTCCATCAGAAACTTGTTTGTTCTGTCCTGATTCTGCAGTGATGGCATAAGGATCTACGCCGGGGTTGGAATCACGCATAGCAGAAACAATAGTCTGTGTGTCAGGGAAAACTAATGTGCGAACACGATTGTGAATAACCTTTTTACCTGTTGGTTTGCCATCAGGTCCTTTCTGAATCTGTTGATGTGGGAAAACTACGAATTGAACAATATATTTATTATTAGTCCGAGAATCTACGAACTCTCTACAAATATCTGTGGAGGAAAAGTATTGACGGCCAGTATATATCTTACCATCTTTCAGAGGATGACCATGAATTGTCCACTTTTGGTCTTCCAGTCCACGCATTAAGCGATCTTGTGCACCTTTACTTTGTGGAGATACTTTAATAGCAGATTCATCACCATAAGATACACCACCTAATTCATATACACCAGATTGGTCGTAAACATAACACATCCACTCACGTTCTTCGTTAGTGTTGTCCGCATATTTCTTCATCTCTCTCAATGAACGGTCACTAAATCGACTAAACTCCTTTTTCCAAGGAGGAATACCTGTATCTGTCATTATCGGTATGATATCACCACCATATCATTAGTTGCTCCACTACTTAACTTTAATGGTTTACCCATTTGTTCCAATAATGGTTTTAAAGTGGCAGACACTTCTAACTTAGTTGGGAGTCCTGTAGAACCTGTATCAAGTATACTATAACTGATTCCTTTATCATCACAGTAGTCAATAACGCCGGGGAGTGCGACTGGATAAACATTTAATCCCATCTTTATCAAACGAGTTTTAACAAATGTAAATCCTGCTTCACCTGCAGCCAATTGGTTACCATTAAATTGACGTATTTCACCAGTTAGCAAATCAACTCTGGTTTCTAAATGGCGATCTGTGCTCAATGATTGACTTAGTGAACGTAATTTAGCCTTTTCTTTGGCTTTTTCTTTAGCAATGTTATTTGCACTGCGAGAAGTATCCATAATTTGATTTGGTGATGTAACTACATTTTGTTGTTCTACAACGGGTTGATAGCAATCTAAAGTTAATTTAGGAATTAGTAGGCCACCAACAAATGTATCTGGTGAAGACGGTGGGAGGACTACCACATAATCACTACCGAAATCCTGCGAAACAGTTACAACTGTGCCAACATCAAAAGATTTATCTAACCATGTGCGAACAAGTTCTCCCTTAGAAGTAGTATCTCCAACACCTAATGGATTCCATTTAGTTAAATCAGTCGGATCTGGGAAATCAATAACCACTGGGTTTTTATAAAGTCCCAAATAGTCAGTAACTTTAACTCTATCTGTTCTTTTGTGCTCGGGTTCTTGACCTGACATCATTTGCATCATGACCTGTGGGTCGCCACCCAATTCCAACCATGTGGCAACAGATGTATATAATTCAGGCCATTCTGACTTAGCATATGTCCCATCTAAATTAACTATGGTGCAAATAACTTGTAAATGATCTAATCTTTCCATCTCTTCTGTATAAGCATCTTCAAAAGCATCTTTAATATCTTCAGAATCAAGATTTAACTCTCCCATGTCTGCACGATTCATAGCATCATCTATTGGATTTCCTAATGGAGCGGCTACAACATTAGCAACAGGCATAGTTTTATCTATAACTTCTTGTGCTTCTGCCTCTGAATTAAAAGTTAATGGATTTCCTGCATCAGTAATGAACTTTCCAGTATCTTTATCTAAAATACCCCACTTTTCTTCATTGAGTTCTTGGGATGCCTGTTTAGAAACGTCATCCATAGCATCAGCAGTTAATTTGTCTTGCATAACCTCTGCGGCTTGTCTACCTGCTTCAGCAGCATCTTTTATATCTGCCCAATCCTGTCTGTTATCTGCAGTATCAATAGCATCATTAAGATTATCAATAGCGTTATCCATAGCCTCTTTTGCACCTTCTGGATTGTTTTGACTTGATTGTGAGTTTGCTTCATTGGCATCATTTTTAGCCTGTGTTGATGATTGTTGGGATTCGCTGGCCTGTGTGCCTACCTTCATATCATCTACTTTTTCATTGGCTGCAGACTTTTGATCATCTGTTAAATCAGATTTATCAATACCCTCTTTAACTTTTTCTTTAGCAGACTCCATATTACCATTGTCACGAGGATTATTTGGATTACCTGTATTACAACAATCTTCTAATGCTTCAATTGCATCATCAATGTTACCCTCGTTGGCTTCATCTTTAGCCAAATCAGCCAGTTCACCACATTCATCAGTTCGAGCATCAGATTTTTTATCATGGTCTTTCTGGGCTTGTTCCTTAGCAGCATCACGAGCCTTGTCTTGTTGTTTCTCTTGTTCGGATTTAGGCAGATCGCCTGTGAAGTCTTGCATAGAGGTTTTGGAATTATCTTCTGGCTTATTACCTGTTTCGCTGGGCGCAGGACTATCTCCAGATTCTCCACCTTCACCACTCGTAGGTTCTCCTTGTCCACCTTCTCCACCTTCGCCTTGGCCTTCGCCTTCGCCAGAGCCACTGCCTTCGCCAGATCCTTCTCCTGAACCCGAGCCTTCGCCCTGTCCTCCTTCTCCACCTGTGCCTTCGCCGCCTTCGCCGCCCTCACCACCTGTGCCTTGGCCTTCGCCTTGTCCTTCGCCAGAGCCTGAACCTTCACCGCTTCCAGAGCCTTCACCCTGTCCACTGCCTTCGCCAGAGCCTGAACCTTCACCACTACCTTCTCCAGAACCCGAGCCTTCGCCTGAACCTTCGCCAGAGCCACTACCCTCTCCGCTTCCAGAGCCTTCTCCTTGACCTTGGCCTTCGCCACTGCCTCCAGAGCCACCCTCTCCACTTTCCCCAGAGCCTTGTGAGCCTTCTCCACCTTCTCCACCTTCGCCAGAGCCGTTTCCAGAGCCTTCGCCTGATGGGGGGGTTAAACCCGGAATACCTTCTCCTTTGCTTGGGAATGGTAATGGACTTTCTGGTGGTCCTCCTGCGGGTTCAGGTTGCCCTCCTCCACCGCCGCCGCCGCCGCCACCGCCTCCACCCCCTCCTTGGGGTGGTGGATTGCCCATTGGACTCATTGAACCGCCACTACTGCTGTCTCCGGGGACTGAAACTGGACCATGTGGTGTCTGCATATTAGCATTACCATCTACAAAAACCCAATCTTTTTGTGGGCAGGGATTTTTAGCAACATTATATTTAATCATTATTAGATTCTTTCCTACTTGGATATCCATTAAAGGACAGTTCAAAAGTTTAACAGCCCAAAATGCAATTACTTCTTCTGTGCCTTGTAATGTAAGTGATATTTTGTTACCTATGATTCCAGAAGGTGCAATAGAGTTACTTTGGTGGCTTTCCACCCAATATTTAATTGAGGGTATTGTAGATATAATTAATGCAGGTGAATCATTAGTATAATAATAGCATACATGTGCCCAGCCCTGTGGGGCGTTTGCCCTAACTGCTGTATCTCCAGTTACCGGATCCAACCATAAGTAGTTCACCATAGTTATATTTAGTAATGGCTCGCTATTTATATCTTGGGGTTTATATGGTTTGTTTATACTAATACTAAGGTATATATGGGTGATCTCACTCACTATAAATTAGCCCCGACAAGACTCCGGGCAGAAAAACAATAAGGTGAAAAAAATGGAAAATAATAACGCAGAAGCAATAGCAGCATTTATGAATGAACTTGAAGAGACACGGCCAGCAAGAACCGTGGGTCGTCGTGGGGCAACCTATGACATCCTAAAGCCTGAGTTCGGTGAAATCTACCGAAATTATGCAATTCTCTCCTTTAACCAACAGATGAGCCCATTAGGTGCAGATTCAGTTGTTGTTCGCATGGTAAACATGGAAACTGGACGTCGTGAGAAGATTTATCTTCAATCATTCGAAATCCAAGACTGGGACCGATTCGTTAAGTCAAACGATGTAGTTACCGAAGAAACTTCCGAAGATGGTGTCAAGAAAACCTACAATCTTCCTATCCTATGTGACTTCCTCAAGCAAAAGGAAGAATCCCAGAAGAATCCGGGTCGCTTCTACAAATCATTCAATGCAATCGCTCGTGGCCCTGTAAGCCGTGACGACCTGCCTGATTACCACGAGGACCAAGCACCTCCTGCTGAAGAAACTACTGAGTGAGTCTAACCTTCATTGGTTGGCTGGACACTTGTGCCGCAAGGCTATCAATTCCGGCCATAGGCGTGTATCTTTCTGGTTTAGTGTGTGAAACTTGTGTCTTAGGACAACGAGTGGTATCATGGACTCCATGAAGTGGTGCATCCTATGGCTAAATGGGTTCCACTACTCGATTAGTTTCCACTTCCTTTCTGGTTGAGGTTAAAAGGTGTTGGTCTTCGGGCTGGCATTGTAATTGAGAGGGTTTCTGCGTCCACTCGGCCCTCTCGGGCGGGATCTTTAGGAATGGATAAATAGGTGTTGGTAACAATGATAGACAGGTGTGAACTATGGTATCAGAATCAATATTTAATTATGCTGAGAACTGTGTAAACCAATTTCTTGACCAAAACAGTTCTGTTGAATCAATATACAAGACTAAGATAAGTCATGAATATGAAGTTGGCAGTGGTGTAGTAATCAAGATTGAAGACGGCCCACTGAATACAGGTAAGCGAGCAAGTTCTGAAGAATCATCAGTTGAGTTTGTTGTTTCAGACGGAACATATGCTATTTCTTGTATGGCTCATAATGGGACTATGCTTAATGATATGACTAATCCACAACTTACAGATACTCTAATGCTTCTTACTGACTCTATGAGGTCAGGGGAACAAATAACTATTTGTGGTGGCTATGACATGCACAATAAAGAAAAAGTGTTTGTTGTCAATGATGTTCGGCGTTCAACTAATAGCAAGAGTAGTCAATTAACAGATGATCAATTTGATGGGTATCTTAAAATATGTAATCAAAATGGGACAGACCCATTGAAGATTATGATTGACGATTCTACATTATGGCGACATGTATATGCTGAAGATAGTATTAAACACGCCGTTATGCTGAACTGCTTGAGTCCTTTTAAGAAACAAGACATGATTCACATGGCCGTCATAACCAGTATGGGTGAAGGCAAAGACCACTTGATTGAAAACGTTATACAACCGTTAGTATCTTGTGGTGTGGCCTCAACAGGCAAACTGTGCACTATTCCGGGATTGTTTGGTGCAATGTCCGGGGAAGATCTCAATTCAATAGAATTAGGACTCATTGGTAAGATGAATAATGAGCGTATTGCTGTGTCTGAGTTTCAAACATGGGGGACAGAAGTCTTTGGTGAACTAATGAATATGCTTGCTAATGGTTATTATACTATGCAGAAAGGCCAAGTAGATGTCAAACGTGATGCAATTATAAATATGAGTTTTTGGGGTAATCCAGATAAAGCATATAGTAAAAGCATGAAGAAAATTGCCATGATGGATGTGTTTAAAGAATATTCTCACCAGATGATTAGTCGTATGACTCTTATGTATTGCCAAATGAGCCTTACAAGTGATGGTGCAGATGAGTTTGTAGAAAACAAGATTTTAGATGCTATGAGTGGGACTTTAGATACCAAAGATGCTAAACATAAATTAAAAATATGGAGGTCCTTTTATCGTGAGTATCTAAGATACGTTAGTCGTATGGACCCCGATATACTTGGAGTTCGTAAACATATTGTAGATATTTATAACAGAGATGTTAAATCCCACCCACATTTTAAAGAAGTTTTTCTACGGAGATCTGCCAAAGAAAACAGAAAGTTTCAACAATACATAAACTTATGCAAAGGATTGGCAAGACTAAAGGGGGATTCTTCTGTAAGTCTAACACATCTTAGCAAGGCTACATTATTATTTAATCACAGTATGAGCACATTAATAGAAAACTTAGTCCCTATGGGAATAAACTTAGATGATGTCACTGCAGACCACATGAATCTAATTAAAACTATTCAGCAGTATGCTGATGGTGGTCAATATGAATCAAAAGTATCAATAATTAAGGTATTGAAAGACAACGGCGTCACAGTTAGTCTACAAAAAATTGATGAATTGATTAAGGTTGGGTTCTTGGTAGAGGGGTCATTGGATGGAGATCCAATGATTGAAATAAACCCTGACTTGTAGGGAAGTATAAATAGATGGTAGACTCAATATATATGAAGGTGAAACTATGCGTCCAGTGACTATTAGAAAGTGTCGTCGTGCATACACCATGATGCGTGATAATAATTCTTCTTTGGGTGCTGCATCTAAGGCTGTTGGGACTACCCCACGTTCACTTAAAAAGTTCTTTGGAGACAACAAAATAAATATAAAGAGATTGGCCGGTGGACAGTATCGTATCGTCCTTCCTCCAAAAGAACTAAAAGAACAAATGTTGATGTTGATGCAACCTCGACCTCTGGGGAAAGGAATGAGTGCTACTCGTGCTTCCAAAGAGTTACACACTACAGTTCAAAGAATGAGATACCAAAGATTCCCTGTTGATACTCCTCTCGGTAAGCGATATTATCCGATTCTAAAGAAAAATGCAATTGGAAAATGGGAATCTAACTTTTCACCAGTATCCGAAAACTCATTGATTGTTTATGGTTATATTTATGGTCTGCAAGAGGCTGTCCAAGGAAAAGCAACCCAATTAGGTCCTGCTGCCAAGGCTACCAACTCAGATCCTAACTATGCAGACATATGGTGGCAGATTGATTTCAATTCTTTTGAATCCACACTAACAGGTAAAAATCTAATTGGAAAATACAAAAAGTCAATTATAGATTTAGTTAAGAAAGAAATGATGACACCCAAGATTACCAATATAAGATTGGCAACTAAGTTTTTGGGAAATGCAAAGGTTGCTGCTGATGCTACTGCATCTGGAAGAGCAACTGCTGGTGCAAATATGAAACTCACAGTATTGGAAGATTTGTTAGAACGTTATGATATTCACATGGACAAAGATATGAATAAAATAAAGATGGGTATTGATAGTATCCGAAGTGGTAAAATTGATTGGGTTCTTAAGCGAAGATTAAATCCGGGGATGACAACCAGTAAGAGAACTTCTAAAGGTAATTTCCAAGTAATGTTTTTGCGCCGTAATGGACTCAGCACCTATCCGAGTGCAGGACCTAAGAAATTAAACTTACGGTATGATCTTAGTAAAGAATGACGCAAGGAAGGCATAAATAAAAATAGTAGTAATGCATATACTTTTTTGGGACGTTTAATGCCAAAAGAAATATTAGGAAAAACTTGCGAAATCTGTGGAGTATCTGCAAAGTGGAATAGTAAGATTAGTCCAATGGGTTTTATTAGAGGGTCCAGAAAAAATGGATTCACAGAATATTTAACATTTAATTATTGTAGTCCCTGTCTTAGTGACTTAGGAGACGCTTTTTGGAAGAAACTTAATCACTTTAAGTTAGGATAATAGGGTGCTGCCCCCAGCGGTGCGTCCAAGCCCGCTGGAAAGTCAGTCTTTCCCCTGAGTTGCGAAGCATCTCACCGACTAAGGCAGCAAACATAGTGTGTGTAATCACCTATTTATATCTTGCTGTATATTCTGGATGTATCATGTGCCCAATAGGTCCATTAAAGACTAATTCATAAACTCGTTTATTTGATAACTCAGCATCAGTTCGAGTAACCCATTTTTTAGAAACAAAATACCTCATAGTAGAACCAACAACCCGTCCATTCCCCTTAGTATCATATTTATCCATGATAGCACCTAATTCTGAACCAGTTAGTGGCCCTCTTTGATCTAATATGCGAAGCATAATCCATTTCTTTTTTGCATTTCTTGTAGAAGTAACTAATTCATAAAAACAATCTTTGCTACAAAAGCGAGAACGATTTCCTTTACTGACTGAACCATAATACAAATCAAAAATATCGCCGCACATGTCGCAACTTTGCGGAATCGGTGGATACTTTAATGGGTGGTTAGTATGATGTTTGCTATCAGACAATGGAACTTTATCCCATTTTTCTGAATCAAATCTACGACAATACAAACTACAATAAAAATCCTCACTGTTATCACTACAACTATCTATGGGTCTACCACACATACAGTTTTTACCTGTTGCTGACATTTGAAGATTGTAATATGATGTTGTCGGCATAAGTATATTATTAAACAATCACCTATATCTAACTATAGTGAGAAGATATATATAGTTCAGAAGTGAAGCAGTTGTATGGACCCCATAGTATTGAATGCTGTATGTGCCCTTGTTGGTGCTGCTGTTGGATATGCTGCCAATTGGTGGCAGACTAACCGAAAGAATGTAGTTAATAATATTGCTGACGAAGTTAGTGATTTGGTTGATGATCTGGAAAAACTAACTGGTGTGGATATCCCAGATTCATTAGAAGATAAAATTGATGATTTGGTAGAAGCAGTTGTCGCTGAAGCAGAAGAAACTATTGGTGATGCTGTTGATGATGTTCAAGATGCACTTAAAGAAGGTGACTCCCTATCTGATGCCCTCCACGCTTCCCTCAAGGATGAGGTCGCTGCACTTAAAAATAGAATTGATTCATTAGATGATTTATCTATTGCTGACCTTAAGGTTGCTCTAAAGGCCCTTGGCCTGCCAGTAGGTGGAAAGAAGGCTAAGTTATTGGAACGCCTTACTACTGCTTTAGAAGGGATGGAGTGATATGCTCGTTTGGGCTATCTTGGCCTATGATGAGTTAGACTATGTTGCCAAAACAGTTGAGCGTTTGCGTCAATGCGATAAGCCTATCTATGTAATGTGTGATGTCAATAGTCCTGAGATGCTTAAAGAATGGTTAAAACTGGAAGAAGTAGAGCATAGTGAGTATGCTTTTGATGGTGATTACTCTAAGATGCGAAACGAATTAGATAATAGAGTTCGTGCCTTGGATAGATATGATTGGATTTGCCAATTGGATGCTGATGAATTACCTGCATTTAATTTAGTTTTGGAAGTAGAAGGTATTATCAGAGTAGCGAATGTCAATAAAATAAATGTATGTAGGTTTAATTGTTACACTGACCAGATCGATAAAATTGATGTTCCAAAATTATTCAATTCATTTAATACTGGGAAGATATATAAAATTGATACACCTTGGGTTGTTGAACCTATTGAAATATGTCCACGAATATATCGATTAGATGCCGGGGTTAGGTGGCAGGGTAAAATCCATGAATCTCCAATAGATGATAAATCTATTTGGTCAAGTCTTCCAATAGAGTATGACTTTTGTCTGTGGCATGAAAAAACTCCAGAACGTCAAGATATGCAGAATAAGAAGTATGAAAAATATGAGTCACACAGAATATTGGCTGCTTCTTTAGAAGAACAGAATAAATGGAAAGACAGGATGCGAGCACGTTTTTGGTCTGATGATGAATAAATATTATACACCAGTTATTTCAATAGATTCCCAATGTTCTACTAAGTTAAACAGAACACCCTCTTCATCTTCCCAAATTGCTATCCAGTGGAAATCATAAGTTCCGGCCTCTAAATCATCTAAACATAATTCTTGAGTATCTATTTCATCTCCAGCAATATAGTGAGAGGTCACCAGATATTGAAGAGTCTCCGTTTC
>TARA_R110002110_G_scaffold146175_5_pt1 | contig 11318 bp, 7 predicted proteins | sample TARA_R110002110 | Tara Oceans TARA_R110002110 (sample SAMEA4397330) | marine metagenome | biome: Polar Biome; feature: [SRF] surface water layer (ENVO:00010504); material: water (ENVO:00002006), including particulate matter (ENVO:01000060) such as... | depth 5 m
CCATACGCCCGCGAACCTCGACCAGTTCATCCTCGATCTTCACGATCTCCTTCTGCAGGGCGGCCACGTCGATTTCCTTTTCAGGCTCGAACGTATCCACATAGCGAGGAATGTTCAGGTTGAAGCCGTTCTCGGCGATTTCTTCAAAATTAGCCTGGTGGGAATATTTCTCCAGCTTGGCTCGGCTCGTATAGGTGTCCAGAATGTCCTTTATGTGGGTCTTTTCCTCCAAGATGTTCTGGGTCTTCCCCGGCGAGAACGCCTTGCTGGCATCGATAAACAGCACATCCTTGCGCGCCTCATTCTCGCCGCCCTCTTCCCGTGATCGGTCGAAGATCAGAATGGCGACCGGAATGCCGGTGGTGGTGAACAGGTTGGCCGGAAGCCCGATGACGGCATCGAGCAGGTTCTCCTCAATCAGAGCCTGACGGATTTTTCCTTCAGTCCCGCCCCGGAACAGAACACCATGCGGCACAATGACAGCGACACGACCGCTCTGCCGTTTGGCGATCTCGATCATATGGGTGATGAAGGCATAATCGCCCTTTGATTTCGGCGGAACACCCCGCCAGAAGCGGTTATACTGGTCATTGGCCGCGTTCTCAGCCCCCCACTTGTCGAGACTGAACGGCGGGTTCGCGACGACCACATCAAAGGCCATCAGTTGATCACCTTCGATCAGTGCCGGACTGTTCAGCGTGTCGCACCATTCGATCCGGGCGGCATCCTTGGCATGCAGGAACATGTTCATACGGGCGAGCGCCCAGGTCGCCCCATTCACCTCCTGCCCGTAGAGCGCAAAATTGTCGGAGCCGACCTGTTCTGCCGCGCGGATCAGCAGCGATCCTGAACCGCAGGCCGGGTCACAGATCGTATCTCCGGGCTTTGGTGCGGCAAGCCGGGCCAGCAGGCCGGACACAGCACTCGGCGTATAGAACTCTCCGGCCTTTTTGCCGGCATCAGAGGCAAAGCGGGAGATAAGATAGATGTAGCACTCGCCGATGATATCTTCATCGACCCGCGACGGGCTGAGATCGAGCGCCGGTTTAGCAAAGTCTTCCAGCATGTTCTTCAGGCGGCGGTTACGGTCCTTTACCCGGCCCAGATTTGCCTCCGAATTGAAATCGATGTTGCGGAAAACACCTTCCAGCTTGGCCCGGTTGGTCTCTTCGATCTGCTCGAGCGCGATATTGATCAGCTCCCCGATATTGGCTTCGGTCCGTTTCTCGTACAGGTCATAGAAACTCGCCCCCTCCGGCAGCACGAAGCGTTCGCGTTCCAGACGGCGGCGGATGCGTTCATCATCCTCGGCATACTTCTCGCGATATTTCTCAATATGGTCTTTCCAGTGGTCGGAGATGTATTTCAGGAACAGCATCACCAGGATGTAATCCTTGTACTGCCCGGCATCGACGACCCCCCGGAAGGTATCGCAGGCTGCCCAGGCCGTCTGGTTCACCTGATTCTGGGTTGTCTGATCATTCATGCCTAAAGCCCCTATTGATTGAGTTTCGGACATTGAGCCCGATTTACAAGTAATTGCCGCCATAACTGCCGGCGCAGACTTCCGAGCCTCTCCGTCAGGCGCTGTTCTTCTGCCGCCAGATTATCCATGACGATGATTGCAGCCTGTGTTTCCGCGTCCGGCAACGGTATCTCCAACGCCTCCAGCGCCGGCTTCGGGATCATCCGCATGGCACTTCCCCGCGCCGCCCGATCAAGTTGCGCCTGCGCCGGCCCCTGATTAATGACCCATGCCAGATAGTGAGGGAATACCCGTCTGAGATCCGGCCGCAAGACAAGTAGCGGCAAAACCGCAACCGCCTTGTCCTTGATACCCGCACCGACAACATGAGCCGTATTCTGCTCACCGCGGGACCGAAACAGCACGTCACCGCTGCCGACAAGGTACCGGGCTACCGGATCACTAAACGCAAAAAGCGGCAATTGCGCCTGATCCCCTGCTTCAGCCAGCGACAGATCCCGCAACTGAATGGCCAACCGCCCCGCCTCCTGGTCGAACTCCAAGCGTCCACGGGCTGTAAAACCGGACTGAACAGAACAGATATCCGCGATCCTCACTGATTTTTGTCTGTAATTCATGCTACAGATAAACCAGAAAATCAGCTCGATGCAAGAGCTATTAAGTCTGTAGAGCGAATTACAGCAAATATTACACGCTGAACTTTCGGATCTGGAGATAATCTCACGACCCTCTCCGATAGCTTTACATCGCCAGAATCAACGACACGTAATGTTATAATAGATTTCTGTCATTTCTATGGTGTAGGATTGAATTCAAGATGGCCGTTTCTCACAAATTGCGAAGTCCTCAATAACAGTCCCGGATTACAGAACCCTTGTTTCCATGCAAGCCCGCAGCAGTTCGGATTATCGTCCTGATGACAGGCTACGCCACTGTTACGGCTGCAATGATGAATTACTCCGACCCGGTAATCCTTATAGCCGGAGCACTGATTCTTGGTTTTTTTCTCTCCTGTCTTTTACCAATGATGCATGAAGCCGTACACGGGAACATCACCGGGACACCTCATGGAAATCTCATCTGGGGATGCATTGCTGCCACTCCTCTTTTGATCAGCTTCCCGGTTTATCGAGCCTACCACATCAGCCATCACACATATCTGGGGACGCCGTCCGACCCAGAAGACCCGATGCAAATCACTGGCCTGTCAGACTATGCCAGCTTTCTCTCCCCCCGATACTTTCTGCTTCAATTCTGGAAACTATCGGCAATGGTAACGGCACGGCACGCGCCTGAATGGCTCTCCCCTCGCGACACCGCGAAGGCGAGGCAGATATGGTTCTTCAGTTGCATTCCATTTGCCATTGCATTGCTCGCACTGACAGTCGCCAACCCGGGCGAGATGGCCTGTGTGTACTGGGCCCCCCTGATGCTATCCGGCGGCTGGATGTTCGTTACGACGCTTCATGAACATTTCAACCCAACAACTGAGGGAATTTCGACCAACAGTATCCGGAGCCGCAAACTCGCAAGTTTCTTCCTGTGGAACACCAACCATCATGTTGCCCATCACAGAGCCAGCAAGCTGCACTTCTCACAACTCCGCGACCGTGAGGCCGCGCTGGCAGACAGTGCTGCTCTAACGTCTCGAGAAAACATATGGCCAAGCTTCACAGCCTATCACTTAGCCGTAATCTCAAAACTTGTTAACAGCCCTGCCGGGCGTGGCGTAAACCAATGAAGAAAACCGAGATCAACCGGTTCGCTCAGAATGATGCCGACAGACCCGCCCGCAAGATCTCATCTGCTACGAAAGACTGCATCGCGCAGTCAATTCAGGAACTGTTCGCCAGAACAGCAACAAGGTTCCCGGACAGGGAAGCCGTCGTCGACGATCAGGGTTCATGGAGCTATCGCGAACTTGCCAGACAAGCAGAATTATACGCTACCCATTTCCGCAGCCTGACCTCCGACCCGTTTCCGCGCGCGCTGATTCTGGCAAGCCAGTCCCGCGAGACCCTGGCAGTCGCTCTGGGAGCCCTGCTGTCCGGATGGTCATTTGCCTGCATCGACAATTCCTATACTGAATCACTCATCAAAGGCGCCATCGAGCGCATCAGGCCTGCCGCAATTGTCCATACGCGCAACGGCCCTCCTATGCCGACCCTCAGCCAAACCCAATCAGACATGCCAGTCTACATCACCGCTTCAGACATACCGGCACAGGACCATGCTCCGGGCTGGCTCGACAATCATCAGCCGGTACCGGGTGGAAGCCGCACCGAGATTGCACAAATCACCTTTACATCAGGAAGCACAGGCTTCCCCAAAGCCGTGGCCATCGCGCATCAGGACTATGTCAACCTGCTGGAACGATGGATTGACCTTTATGATATCGTTCCGGAAGACAGGATCGCCGTGCAATCGACATTCATGTATGACGGTTTTCTCGATGCGCTGGTGGCAGCAGCAGCCGGTGCGACAGCCATCATCGTTCCGGAAGGTATTTATTTCGACGGAGATGCATGGGCGAAATATCTGCGCGGCAACCGGGTAACGAGCCTGATGGCCGTGCCGGCCGCGATGCAACTTGCCTTAGGAAGCCTCTCGCCCACGTCCTTGCCGCCACGCCTGCGCAGACTGATCCTGATCGGGGAGGCCTGCTCCGCCCATATCTATCGCCTGATCGACAGGAAACTCCCGCGCAACCTCAGAATTCACAACAGTTTTGGCATATCCGAAGCCCTGCTGATCATGGACAGTGTCGTAGATCGAAGCCACCCCGTCATCACAACATCCTTTCCGCCACCGGACAGAGAGAATGTCCCGTGGAAACTGGTCGATGATGATGGAGCAGACATCTCACAGAAAATCGGTGCAACGGGATCCCTCTTAGTCGCCCCTCCCGGAATCTTCACCGGCTATGTCGGTGATGACGGGACTGTTTCCAGCCATCAAAATGATCAGGGATATTATGATACCAGGGATTTGTTCCGTGTCTTACCCGACCACAGCCTGAAATACCTCGGCAGAAAGGACCGGCGCCTGAAATGGGCCGGATACCGGATCGAACCGACGGAGATCGAGTTGGCAGCACTCAGTGTCCCCGGCGTCATCGCGGCACGATGCACCATCACCAGCAGCAATGATCTACAATGCGAAGTCACTTGCGATAAGACGGAAGGCAGCATGTTGGTGATTGATCAGATAAAAAAAGCATTCACCGAATTTCTGCCTATTTCCTACTCTCAGGAAATAAGAACAATAGAAACTACGGTTCATATATTATCAGAATTAAAAAAACTAAGGTGATACATGGCAGACAATAATATAAAAAATAAAAAATATAAAAAGGTTTTATTACCATTATTTTATATTACATTATCATTGCTTTCTATGTTTACAATAAATTACTTAGGCCAAATTACAATTTACTATAAATTTTTTACTCTTATATTAAATATAATATTTTTTACAGTACTAGGAATGACTATTTTATATATATTTTATTTATACTGGATAATCTCAAGGTATTATTCAAATTTACACCCGGTAACGTTAAGCTTATTTGTAAGTAGCGTATTTCCAGTGTTATTTACCGTAACTTCATTTCTACAGTCCAAAGCTTGGCTGGACTACGCAAAAAGCCAAGGTATTGACGATATTGCGGGACAGTCTTTGCTAATTTTATTTAATATATGCGCAATATCCTCTGGGATAATACCACCACTAATGGCAAGATTTGACAATGAATTTGATCGCCTTTATTCACTTGCAGAAAAAAAATTAGATACAATAACCAAGGATACATCAGTATCAATAAAGAGCGCCATCGAGGATGAAATAAAACCGAATGAATGGAAAGATTATTTATCTTCACTTAATAATTTAATCCAAAATGAACGCATTGACCGAGCTTTAATGCTTGAAAAAGTCCGAGATAATATTGCAAAATTACAAGAAACTGGCGCTCAATCAGCTGCCTATCAGTTTATGTCACATGCGATCCGGTCCCATGATTTCGGCAAAATTCCGATCCTTGGGAATCTCAAGATTTTCTTTAAAGTGTCTGACAATCCAGAAAACGACCTTATTAAACACGCCAGCAGTAAAGGGCATGACTTGATTGCCAGTCCCAAATGGATATCGATTTCATCACATCATTCATTTAATTTCGACTTCAGCATTTTAGAAGTCAATGGCAAAATCCGTCATACAACAGCAGAAGACTTTTTCACAAAAAGTGGCAGCGACCTGAGTTATCTGGCGAAAAAAATGGTTCAGCCATATGCCGTCATGCCATTCGAGACATATGCAAAAACCCTAGATGCATGGGAAGAAATCGGGGTACTTCCTGTATATCCAATTCCTCGATCATTGTGGAAAACCATCAGGGAAAATGCGTCAGATCTAAATGAGGATGAAAAACTTAAAGCTATTCGTACACTGCCCTGGGCATCCTCAACTTTTTCAGTAAACTCAAACGAAACTGAAAAAGTAGAATATCTAAGAAACATTCTTGAATCTACTCCTGTAGCCAACGTAGCAAACATAGACGATCCTGAATACCAGAACATTTTGAAAAAAATAGTCAATGAAGGTCACGGTAATATTTCCATTATCATAATGGTTAGAAAGAAAAAACCGGATAACAACGGAAAAAAACCACTAGTATATCATATTGTAAAATATAATTCACTGTTCGATGATAACGGAATTATTATTGAAGAGAATTACGATTACATAAAATCTAGCATAATAAATAAGAATTCACCTAATAGTGACCATATTATAAATATAGTAGAATCAAAATACCATGAAAATGATGATTTATTTGGATTTTATTATCCTATTTTTGATAATTTAGATGAATTTATTAAAGATAACGTCGAAATAAATGATGATATTACAATTATATCAATGAATAGTTATCTTGGAATAAAAAATATCAACAGTACTTCGTTTTATTCTCAAAGTTCTTTTGAATTTCCTGCAGGGTGGATATCTCACCTACTATCAGTCAATATGCAAGTTGAAGGTAGCGTGGTATTGGACGCTAGTGTTCCAATTGTTATTTACAGCTCAATACCAGCGAAAATTAAATTATCAGATTACGATTCCACAACAAGATCGGTTAATATTGACCCAGAGATAAAAGGAAGCACCATACTGCTTGCACCAAGCGATAACATAGTTGCCAGATGGCAGTTTAAATCTAATTAATACTTAATTATTGTTTTTTATATGCACATAATTACTCTGACCCGACTTACTGGACATCGACCTTGCATCCATTGAATACCTTCATCTCCGGGCTGGCACAGGGAAATGATCCCGCAGGCGGCTGTGCCGTCGCTCGGTGTTTGCGGCATGCCTACCCTGACATCCGGCTGATCGGTGTGGATTATTCTGCCCGGGCTGCCGGTCTTCACGATCCGGTTTTTGACGATGTGATCATCCACCGGCCCTGGGGCGAGTTCGATACGGACAGCCTCCGGGCCTTTGCCGAAGAAGTCTGGGCTGAGGGTGCTTGCTACCTGCCGACCATCGATCTGGAGGGTTACTGGATTGCCGAACAGTTCCCGGATCACCCCATGCTTCTGGCGCCGCCGGCTAACACCTACGCACAGATCGCAAAGCCGATTTCAATGCGGCCGGAACTCGAATATCTCAATCTACCTGCATACCGGAGACTTTCTGACGGACCCGGTGCCTGTCACGCCTTTCTCCGAAAGCACGGATTCCGTGCCTGGCTCAAGGCGCCGTTTCATGATTCAATTTTCATACGATCATGGGAGTCATTTGGCCCCCTTGTTGACAGGTTTACACAGGACTGGCCGTTTGGGGGACTGCATCTTCAGCAGCATGTTGACGGCACCCATGAAGCGATCGCTTTCTCCGCACTGAAAGGGCGGCTCCTGGATTCAATCTGGATCGTCAAGAATGACATGACGCCAGACGGGAAAACCATCGGGGGAAGCCGGATTGAGATATCACGTCAGAATCAGAAGGCACTTGAATCATTTGTGAGCGACCTGAACTGGACCGGAGGCGGCGAAATCGAATTGATCCGCTCGTCCAATGGTCAACTCTGGCTCGTCGAGATCAATCCCCGTTTCCCCGCCTGGATCGCCGGCCCGCTTTCCATGGGGTCAAATCTCCCGGGTAGTCTGCTTGAGGCAACGACTGGTCAGGTGGCACACAGGGAAGGAAATGCAGGCGGGTTCGTCCGGCTGCAAATAGAGGTCCCTGTACGAAAGGGCTTCGATCTCCTGCCGCCACTTGTACTGTCCCCAGAGGAACCACTGGATGCCGGCAAAACAGCCTTCAGCATCCGCGAACTGGCGGAGCATGTAGAAGGCACGGTCGGATTGCCCATACCTACTGCGAAATCACAATTACCGACAAGGCCTATGCTTCCCGCATTCCCTCCACCCGGAGCCGGAGCGACGCCCAGTTGGGTATTCTCTCCCGATCAACTTTCCAGACGCTGTGATGACATTCGGTCCTTACTTAACCGCCCAAACGAAGATGGACCTGAAATAGAAGTTGCCTACAGCATGAAAACAAACCCTGATCCACGACTTCTCAGAATCGTGAGGGACAAGGGGTTCCATATTGAAACAATCAGTTCCGGTGAAACTGAGATTGCAGCGGCCATGGGATTTCCCAAGGATAAAATGGTCCTCAATGGCCCAGGCAAGAAGGCCGAACTGGTACGGTCGATAGCAGAATCTGGAGGATTGTTTTTTGTCGATTCGCTAGAAGAACTCGTCATGATCAGTCGATTGGAGCCCACGCCCACGATTCTCGGACTCCGAATTCGCCCGCCGGCATCAAGTTCTCGATTCGGGATTCCGATTGAAGAATTTGATGTTTGCGAGCGGTTGCTCGATACGCTTCGAATATTCCCCGACTTCACGAACATCGGGCTTCACATTCACCTTCCCCATGCGCTTGTTGGCGTTGAAAAATGGCGTTCGAGTATTATTGGCCTTATTGATTTCGGCCTCACGATTTCATCGGAAACTGGCCTGCCAGTCACTGTCCTCGACCTTGGCGGAGGATACTATCCCGATGATTTCATGGAAGAACTCAAATGGATATCGAATGAACTCATCCTGCTGGCCTCGCAAAGTCTGCCGAGTATCAAGAGGGTGTTTGTCGAACCAGGCCGGGCAATTGCTCAAGATTGCTTTGCGGTGGAAACGACTGTTCTAGAGGTCAGGGATATCGCCGGCTCCGCAGAAGTCGTTGTAGATGCAGCCTTGGCAGAGATTTCGGAATCAGGGCATTATCCCCATCGACTTTGCAGATGGGACGGCAATGCTTGGATCGAATGCCGAACCGGTGGCAAGGACAAATTATTTGGCCGAACCTGCATGGAAGCGGATGTGTTATTTTCCTCTATGGCACTTGCAGATGTGAATATTGGCGATCGGCTATTGATCGCCGACACCGGAAGCTACGATAGGAGTATGGCGTATGAGTTTGGTCGAGGTCGATCCATATAGGCTGCAAGCTAAACTCGGATTCGATCTGGTCAGCAGGTCGCATTCGGAAATCACTCCTCCGGCATCCCCTGCCGATCGAGCAGCCCTGTTGTGGGTTCGTTCGATCGACAATGCATTTGTTGCTGAAACATCCAGAGAGACGCCTCCCATCTGGCTGTACAAGAAGTTTAGATGGGGCCCTCACGTATGGCCGGTCCGTTGGAGCAATGTTCCACACCTGACCCATCATGACTGCGGATTAATGGCAGCACTCTCGACCGAGATTCTGTCGTGGAGAGGCTGGACGGTGTTCCCCGCCCAATTTGTACTGTACTTCAACCCTGAAAGCACGAGGGGGTGGAGCAGCCTATGGAAAAGAGCCGGTATCACCAGTGACTGGTGTGCCGGAAAGTACGCTTATCATGAGGGTACTGCCGTATTGGGGGGAAATGGCCAAATAAGTTTCTGGGATCCACTGGGACGTTTCTGGCTCCCTGTGCCAACCCAGTTCAGCTATGAAGGAATTGTGGCAGTACGGTACATCTCAAATTCTAAAATTGTCCCCCTCGCCCGTTATGATACCTCCACGATCCTTCCCAATCGGTGGTATCGAGCATCGTACCTAAACAATGATCCGGAATACAAATCGATTGCTCGCCATAGCCGTCTCATTTCAGTTGGCTAACTGCAATCGCCGAAGATAGTCCTGAAACACTGCAGCGCCGTGATTTCTACGGACACAAAGCTCTTGCATCAACCTTGAGTGAATTACTTTCAGAGGAATTCGATTGAAGAAAGTAAAGTCATCTGAACCCTCTATAACCTCGCTAGCAAGTATTCTGCCCGCTAGTGTTGCCCAAGCAATTCCCTGGCCTGAATACCCACCTGCATAAACCAACCTGCCCTGTCCACGGCGTATAAAAGGCACCTCGTTCCATGATGTGGGAATTTGACCTGTCTCTACCCTATAAGAAGTTGAAGTACTCCATTGAGGCAGAATTGAGTGTAAATGATGACCTAGTTTTCGAAGTAATCGGAAATTGTGTTGTTTAGACACCGAGGTCGCGTGTCCAAACAATAACCCATCATCGCTCAATGACCGATAGTAAGTCGTAATCGACCGGGTATCTGCCACTGCGTACATTGGGGACATAATCTGAGAATCATGAGAATGGGCATTACTGATGACCATCTGGGCAGTCCAGACGCATGTCATCAATTGTCGTACTTCCGGGACAAATTTCGGTAAACTACCATCTACCGCAAGTATGATGTTCTCTGCCGCTATTGTTCCCACTGAGGTTTCAACAGCTCCAATATCAGAATCAACTGCCAACGCTGGACAGAATTCTTGAATTCTTGCTCCTGCACATTTGGCTGCAGCAGCTAGTCCTTCAACGTACGCAGCAGGATCAAGTCTCCCCCCCCTTAAATCTAACACACCACCGGCAAAGACGTCCGAACCTGCAGCAATTTGCAGTTGGTTTCCGGAAACCCAATCCCACCCCTTGTCGCCAAAATTTTCCTGCAATATCCGCATCTGTCCGGCTAATTGTTCAGCTTCACGAGTTGTATGAGCTACGAGCAGGTGTCCATCTTCTAAACAACAATCTATTTTGTGACGCTCAACAATTCCGCGCACGACGTTTACTGCCAGCAATGAATATTCCCACAAACGCTGAGCAATCTCTAGGTCGTAGGTGTGGATAACCTTCCTGATATCTGGAGCTACACCAGTAACTAACTGACCCCCAGATTTACCAGATGCCCCGCAACCAATTCGGTCTTTTTCAAGAAGAATTACCGATGCGCCTGCTTTCACAGCATACAACGCCGATGAAAGACCGGTAATCCCTCCACCAATTATGGCGACATCATATTTTCTGGAAGTGATGTCATTAGTGACATCTGATATCTCTCGACTAAATGATGAGATCATTCTGTAAAACGTTATCTATAGGAGGCAATAGAGACCATCATGCCTGAGTCTCTCAATGCTACAGCGATTCCTACTCTAATAGAATTCAAATTGTTTGACGTCAGCGCCTATGGAACAAGGGCCGATCTGATCAGCTGCTCTACGACGTAGCATAGAGAACGGCCCTCACCTCCCACCTCTATTCCACCCCACCAAATCCACTTGCAATCAGCGCTCGCGTTTGCGACTTCCGCCAGACACCCCTCTGTCAGCACCGGAAGGAGAGTATCGCGTTGCCAGCCCGCAAGACTGTTCATCCCAATCGGATTTCGCCATCCCGTTTGCCCTCACAAAGCCTGTGCGACAGTCTAGGTAACCTCGACCCGATTGCCCCGTTCATTGTCCTCGCCCGGATGTGTTA
>TARA_R110002110_G_scaffold114167_4_pt1 | contig 11290 bp, 12 predicted proteins | sample TARA_R110002110 | Tara Oceans TARA_R110002110 (sample SAMEA4397330) | marine metagenome | biome: Polar Biome; feature: [SRF] surface water layer (ENVO:00010504); material: water (ENVO:00002006), including particulate matter (ENVO:01000060) such as... | depth 5 m
CCAGCGATGCAAGACCTGTGCCAAAACTGACAATCGTTGTATTTCAATGAGATAGCGTGGTGCCTGGGGGTTGGATTTTCCACACCTGTAAAAATCCGTGACGCTTTTCTCGTTTTGTGTCTCGGGTCCGGCGACGATGCCGCCTCGGTTCCCGGGCTTGCCAACCCGGCCGGGTTTCGCCAGGTTTTCCACCCAGTGGACGTGAGGAAGGCGCAAAATCTCTCCTTGTCACCCGTCACGATGAAGTCACCCGGCACACCGAAACTGGCATACCCGTCCGGGCGGGGTGTCGAACAGGAAAGATTTCACGCATGATTCCGCAGACCATCGGCGACACAACGGTGTCGCGCATTGTCGAATTCCAGGGCCCGATATTTCCGCCGGAATTTCTGTTTCCCGATGCAGACGACGAGACCCTGCGCGCAAATGCCGATTGGTTGCAGCCCGCATTTATCGATCCTCAATCCAATAATCTGATTATGAGTTTCCATTCCTTCGTCGTGCGGACGCCGCGCCATACGATCCTTGTGGATACCTGTCTCGGGAACCACAAGCACCGTCCGCAGCGCGATTTCTGGCACATGCGTGACGGACCCTACCTCGCCGACCTGGCCGCGATGGGGATTGCGCCGGAGGACGTCGATTTCGTGATGTGTACGCACCTGCATGTCGATCACGTCGGCTGGAACACGCGGCTGATCGACGGTCGCTGGGTGCCGACATTTCCCAATGCGCGCTACCTCTTCGGACGGCGCGAGCTCGAACACTGGCAGTCGGTTGCCGCCGCCGCGCCGGATGCGCCGGTCAATCACGGCTCCTATCAGGACAGCGTGCTGCCTGTCGTCGAAGCCGGGCAGGCGGTGCTCGTCGACGACGGACATATGCTCGACGACGGTATCTGGGTCGAGGATGCGCCGGGCCATACGCCCGGAAACGCGATGGTCCGGCTGAAATCGGCAGAGGGCAACGCAGTACTGACGGGCGATACGATCCAGCATCCGCTCCAGCTTGCCCGTCCCGACTGGTCGAGCGCGTTCTGTGACGATCCCGCGCTGTCGCGTGAGAGCCGGACCCGTCTGATCGAGGGGGCTGCAGATACCGATACGCTGGTGCTGACCGGCCATTTCCCCGACCCGGTTGCAGGGCGGATCGTCAGCGCGCAGGGCGGTGGTTTCCGGTTCCGGTTCTAGAACGCGGCCGGTATCGCGGCGTCGAGGACCGGACCGGCCGGGCGGGTTCTATTCGGCCGCCTGGGTCCGGCCTGCCGGGCGGTTTTCTTCTTTCGCGATCATCTCGTCGATGACACGCCGGGCGCGGATCGCGCCGCCGTCGACCGCGAGGTTGACGGTGGGGATGTTGGGGTATCGTTTCAGGCCTGCCTGGACGGCTTCGATCACGGAAACGTCCTCGTTGAAAGTCTCGACGAAATTGGTGCGGACCATGTCGGTAACCGTCTGGTCGTCGACCGAGAAATTCCGGGTGTGGGTCCAGAAATACCAGCTGCTTTCGGCTGTTTCGGGTGTGACCAGGTTATAGGATCGAAGCTCGATCCCCTGGCTGCGGTCGCCCTTTTGTGCCCCGGTGTCAGCGATGCAACTGCCCATATCGACCTCGACCATCGACGGCGGGTTGAAGGTCATGATCTGCCACCGGTCGACATTGCCGGTGAAGCCGCCGAGCTTCGCGTAAACGGGGGCTGGTTTCCGATCGAGAATCCAGCGGGTGACGGTGACGGTTGTTCCTTCCTGCTCGGCGATCTGCGGTATTTCCGCAACATCGTCGGTGCCGAGTGTCGAGCGGTGGACGAACGATACGTGGCTCGGGTCGAGAAGGTTGTCGGCGACAAGCCGGTAATCGCCTTTCATGTATAGCGGTTCGCCGACGACGCAGGCCCAGTCCGGGCTGTCGTTCCGCCAGATATCGGGGATAAGGTCTTCGTCTGCCAGGGCCGGATCGCCGAGCCAGATCCACACGAACTGCCATTTCTCGGCAAGCGGGAAGCTGCGGATGCCGGATCCCTGCGGGGCCGTTTTCTGGCCGGGTACGTGAACGCACGTACCGGTGCAATCGTATTCCATACCGTGATAGCCGCACTGTACCCGGTCGCCGACCAGGTAGCCCTGGGATAGCGGCAGAAACCGGTGGGCGCAGCGGTCTTCGAGGGCGACCGGCGTGCCGTCTTCCTGCCGGTACATGACCACCGGCTGGTCGAGCAGGGTCCGGCCCAGCAATTCCCGGCCGAGTTCCGGGGTTGTGGCGGCGACATACCAGCAATTGCGCATGAAAGAATCGGTCATTCGTCAGTCTCCTCGCCACGGCCAAGCAGCCGCGGATTTTCCTTGTGTGCGCCCCATTCCGCCCAGGATCCGTCATAGACCGGCACGTCGCGGCGGCCCGTCAGATAGAGCCCCAGCGCCAGATGACAGGCACTGACGCCCGAGCCGCAGGTGGCGACGACCGGCCGGTCAAGGTCGATGCCGCGGTCGCGGAACGCGCGTTCTATCTCGGCGGGCGGGTGGAACCGGCCCGTCTCGCTGTCGATCAGATGAATATAATGAAGATTGATCGACCCCGGAATATGGCCCGATTCAAGACCGGGACGCATTTCGGGTAATTCGCCGGCAAAGCGCGCAGGCGGACGGGCATCGACGACCTGCGCCCGAGCGCCGGATTCCGCATCGATATTGGCGCGCAGCTCGGCCATGCTGTGCACCAGTTCCGGGCGCGCCGTGGCCCGGAATTCAGCCGGGGCCGCGGGCCGGGTGTCCGTTTCGAGCGCGCCGCCTGCCTGCGTCCACGCGGCAAGGCCGCCGTCGAGCAATGCTACCGCGTCGTGTCCGAAAGCACGGAACATCCACCACAGGCGGGTCGCCGCGTATTCCCCGTTATCGTAGACGACGACGCGACAGTCGCTGCCGATACCTGCTTTCGCCATATAGTCGGCAAACAGCTCGGGCGGTGGCAGCATGTGCGGCGCTGCATGGTCAGGATCGGCGACATCGCTGATATCGGCATACACCGCGCCGGGAAGGTGTCCCGCCGCGAATTCGGCGCGGGCGTCCTTGTCGTCGATCGGGGCGTACCAGGTCGCATCGATAATCCGGACATCGCTTTCGGCGAGATTGTTCCGCAGCCATGCGACGTCGACAAGGGGTCCGAAATCGGCCGTCATAGCCTATGCCGCTTTCCGCGCCCCGGGGCCGGTCGCGGTTTCGCCCAGCGCCGCGTTGACCCGCGGCATGACCTCCTCGGCCATCAGCTGCAGCGAGCGTTTCGTGAGACTTTCGTCGACCCAGTCCATGCCGGCGACGACCAACTCGCCGAACGGGCCGGTGACCTCGCGTAAGCTCAGTATCTGGTCGACCACGCTGTCGACGCCGCCGCAGATCACCAGGTCGTCCATCACCCGGTCCAGGGTGATCGCCTCGTCGGGTTCGTCCTTGTGGTGCTTGAACACGGCCTGACGGCCGCCCTTGGTCAGCTTGTAGACCAGCTGGTTGTAATAAAACCGGTAGGGACTGTTGGCATCGGTCTTGCCGTAGGCTTCAGCGACCTTGTCGTCATCGGCGACGAAAATGGTGCGCGCGATACGCCAGTCGGCGGGATCGGCCTTCCGCCCTGCCGCCACGCAGCCCTCTTCGTAATTGGCCCAGTGGGTCGCAGCCCATTTGTCGAACAGGAAATTGGCGGAGATCGGGTGGAAGTCCTTCTTGCCCATCTCGGTGACGCCCTTCGAGAACGGGGCGACCACGGTGCCGATAATCTCCGGGCGCGGGTCCTGATAGGGCTTTTGCAGGATGCCGGTGCCGTAGGGCGCATCCAGCGTGTTCTCGGTGGTCACCTGCCAGCGGTTGTCGGGGAATTTGATCGCGTAGGGCGCTTCGCCCTCCCATATGGCGAGGATGACGTCGATGGACTCGGCGAACATCCTGTTGATGTCTTCATTGGCGATTCCCAGCACTTCGCGGTCCGAGCGCAGCGTGCCCGGGCTGATGCCGAGAATGAAGCGGCCCTCTGCCAGGTGATCGAACATGGCGGCATGGCTGGCGACCAGGACCGGGTGGGTATGGGTCAGGTTGGTCGTGCCGGTGCCGAGCATGATGTTCTCGGTCGAGTGGATCAGCGTGCCGAGGAACAACATCGAATTGGTGATGTTTTCCGCATCGTCCGACAGGTGCTCGCCGACGAACGCGTCGTAATAGCCGAGCTTGTCGCACAGGATGATCGCCTCGCGGTCCTGTTTGAGGGTGGTCGTGTAATCGGTGTCGAGCGGATGCATGGGCATCGTGAAATAGCCGAGGCGCATTTTTCGGAATCCTGCTTTTTGGTCTGCGCCGAGGATAGCGCAAAAGCATGACGCGAGTCAGCGGCCGGAAAGCGTCCCGTCAGCCGATCATCGTGTTGGGCAGGAACAGCGCGATTTGCGGGAAGGCGATCAGCAGGCCGAGGCAGGCGACCATGGCAAGCCAGAACGGCATGATGCCGATGAAAATCTCACTCATCGGCACGTCTTCGGCGATGGATTTTACGACAAAGACGTTGACCCCCACCGGCGGGCTGATCAGCCCCATTTCGAGGACGATCACCATCACGACGCCGAACCAGATCGGATCGTAGCCGAGCTGGATAATCAGCGGATGCACGATCGGCAGGGACAGTACCAGGATCGCGAAGCCTTCGAGAAACATACCGAGGACGATGAAGGCGACCAGCAGGATCATCAGAATGCCGAGCGGCGCGAAATCCGTGCCGAGCAGGGTCTCCGACAGCGTGGTCGGTATGCGTGTGAGCGCCAGGAACGGATTGAAGACATGGGCGCCGATCAGGATCAGGAACGCGAATGCACTGGTCCGGACGGTCTGCAGCAGGGTATCGCTCATCGACGACCAGTTGACGGCGCGGCGCAGAATGGCGAGCACGAAGGCGAGGAAAGCCCCGACGCCGGCGGCCTCTCCCGCCGTGAAGAAACCGGTATAGATACCGCCGATCGTGATGACGATGATGCCGGTCATGGCGCCGGCCTGGCTCGTGGCCTTCATGCGCTGGCGCATCGGCATCGCCGGTCCCGGCGGGCCCAGATCGGGTTTGAGGCGGCACTGAATGCCGATGGACAGCATGAACAGAAAGGTCAGCAGCAGGCCCGGCAGCACCCCGGCCAGGAACAGCCGGCCGATCGATTCCTCGGTCAGGATGGCGTAGATGACGAACCCCGTGCTGGGCGGGATCAGGATGCCCAGTGTCCCGCCCGCGGCAATACAGCCGGTGGCGAGGCGCGGGTGATAGTTGTAGCGCCGCATTTCGGGCAGGGCGACGCGGCCCATGGTGATCGCCGAGGCGACGGACGAGCCCGACAGGGCGGCGAACCCGGCGCAGGCGGCAATCGTGGCGCAGGCAAGCCCGCCGCGCCAGTGTCCGAACCAGGCATAGGCGGCGCCGTACAGGTCGCGGCTCATCCCCGAAATACTCGCCAGATTGCCCATCAGGACGAACATCGGGATAATCAGCAGCTCGAAATTCGACGCGATGACGAAGGGTTCGCTGCCAAGGGTGGCGAGCGCGGCCTTGGAACCATTGATCGCCCAGACGCCGACGCCACCGATCAGCATCATCACGATGCCGACGGGCATCCGCAGCGCCAGCAGGATGAATAGCGCTGCAATACCGATCAGGCCGATGGTGGATTCGCTCATTTTACCTTGATCTCCGGCAGTCCCAGCGCCGAGCGGGCCGCGAGCAGGAACAGAACCAGCGTAAACACCCCCGATCCGAACGCGATGATGAAGTAGAAAGGCCAGTGCGGGATCGGCAGCAGATTGAAGGCGTCGCCGTATTCAAGGGCATCGAGCCCGTGTTCGAAGCTCATCCAGGTGACGACGATGAAAAAAAGCCCGCAGACCAGCCGCACGCCGAAATCGAGCAGTTCCAGCGCCCGGCCCTTTATGACATTGCCGATCAGATCGACCGCGATATGGCCACCGGTCCAGCCGGAATAGGCCATCGCGAAGAACACGACGGCGATCAGCCCCGATTCGGAAATATCCTGCGCACCGAAAATGGGTTCGTTGGCTTTTCTGAGCGAGACGGCCACGACGGTGAGGAGCATCAGCCCCATCAGCAGCAGACCGCTGACGAGCGCGAGAAAACGCACGCAGGCCCCGACCGCCCCGCTCAGTCTAACGACGTAACGTTCCATTGGAACGAACGGTTTCCGGTTCTACCCGGCCTATTTGACGCCCATGGCGGCGAGGATCTGTTTCGCCGGCACGCCCTGTTTCTCGAGGGCCGCAACCTGCGCCGCCCGCGATTTCATCAGTGCGGCAAGGCCTTCTTCAAGGGCCTTGCCCTTGAACTCGATCACCTCGTGCTTGTCCGACTTCGCGACTTTGGCGAGGCCGCCCTTGCCGGCCTTGATGTAGAAGGCGGAACCCTTGATCGACATCGCACGCCCGGTGGTTTTCCGGATGATGTCCTTGTGGGCGTCGGATTGCTTTTTCCAGGTGTCGCGGTTCATCACCAGGAAGAACGGCGAACGGCCGAGCGGCAGCCCGGTGGTGAAGTATTTGGCGACTTCGTCGAACTTGAAGCTGCCGATCGTGCTCGGACCTGTCATGACGCCGTCGATCACGCCGGTGTTCAGTGCGTTATAGACACGGTTGATCGGCATAAAGACCGGCACCGCGCCGAGGGCTGCCAGGGTGACGCCCTGGGTTTTCGACGGAACCCGGATTTTCATGTCCTTGAGATCGGCGATCGACCGGATCGGCTTCGATTTGGTCATCAGGGTCTGGGTTTCATTGGTCCACAGCGCCAGCACTTCGACACGCCGGAATTCCGGGGCGAGCAGGGGGAAGGCGTCCCACAACTGGTTGGCGGCGACCACGGCGTCCTTGGCGACGCCGGGCAGTTCGATGATTCCGGTGCGCGGGAACAGCTTGGACGTAAAGCCGGGCAGACCGAACGTGATGTCGGCGACGCCGTCGACCGCGCGCTTGAACTGTGCGACCGGCCCCTTGCCCAGCGCGCCGCCCGGATAGATGCGGACGGTCAGTGCATTGTTGGTTGCCTTGGCGACTTCCTCGGTCCAGGGGCGCATCAGGAAGCGGTCCATCGGGTGGCGGGGCGACATGAAATGCGCGAGCTTGATCTCGGCGGAAACCGCCGGGGTCGCGACAAGAGCCGGCACGGCGATAGCGGTACCCATAACAGCGGCGGCCGTCATTCCCGCGGCGGCGACGCCTGCAAGCGGGATGCGTATGCGTGATGCTGAATTCGTCATTTCCATTTCCTCCCAAATTTAATTGGCCTCAGATTAAACCATCTGGGAAGAAATGCACGTCAGCACTTTTACCGGGCACGGTCATTTTTATGTCAGGCGACGGGATATGACGACGGCCCGCCCGGACCGGGAACGCGTAGCGGTTCGGCGCCCGACACCCGTGAACCCGGACGGTCCCGACGGCGGGCACCGGCCCGCCCTGGGGCTCACCTTGCCGCTGAACCGCAAACCGCCCGTCAGTGAGCGGCTTCCGGGTCGCGGAAGCGAATCGCTTCGAACAAACGCTCGGGCAGCGGTCCCGCGCGGCGGTTGGCGCCGATCCATCCGGGAATTTCCGGTGCCGTGTCCGGCAGGGAGACAGCCTTGCCGGCCCAGGCAGCGCCTTTGGCGATTTCCGCCGCAAAAGCCTTTTGCAGCTTTGCGGGCGGAATATCCCGTAAGCCCGCTTTTTTCAGAACATCGCTGTTCTTCGCGGGACCGAACCAGGCGAGGGCGAGGGGATAACGCTTCTCAAGCGCGGCCGCAAACGCGCGGGTGTCGGCGGCGGACTCCGACAGGATTTCCATCCAGCCTTCGGCATATTTCAGATGGAAATACGATTCCTCCCCGATTTTTTCCGCAAGTCCTGCAAGGGCCCTGTCCGGGCAGTTGAGATAGCCGGATACCGCCATCCAGGTGGCCTGTTCTGCGAGCCATGTAGCGGCGATGAAATCGGGCCAGCTTGCCGGCGGGGTGTCGAGCATGTTCATTGACCGGATCTCGTCCGCGCCGCGTCCTCTTTCGATCCAGCCGTAGATATGACCGAAATTGACAAGATACTGCCAGAGCGAGCGCGTATGCCCGTAGGCCGCGCCTGTCATCGCCGTCAGCGCCGCGAAATCCGGCAGCGAACGGCCGTTCAGAATGCTGCGGGAATACCAGTTGCCCAGCACGAACTTGGTGTCGGCGATGGCGAACAGGTCGTTTTCGAACGCGGTTCTTGCCGCACCGTCCAGCCCGTCTATTGAAAACCGCATGTCAGACCTCCTTGATTTTGACGTTGCGCCCGCGTTCGGTGACCGCAATGATCGCGGCGGTCGGCACGACGCAGAGCTCGCGCCACTCGTGTTCGTCGTGGATGTACCAGGCGCGCACTTCGGCGAGTGCGTCGTTCGGCGCCTCGATCGAGCCGACATGGGTCAGCGGGTCGTCCGACGTTTTCCGGGCGAATACCTCATAAAACCTGGGGCTGGCGCCGCCGATTTCGCGTTTGCGCTGAATTTTTTTGCGTTTCATATCCCTGTTCCTCCTACCAGAATTCCTTGCCCCAGCATTCGCCCTGCAGCCGTTCGAGGGCGGCGACCTTGTTTTGTCCGCCCTTGCGCCACTGGGCGAATTTTTCTTCCCAGGTGACGGTGGTGTAGTCCCATTCGCCGGTGTCTTCGTCCAACAGGATGGGCATCTCGTAGTCGAGCACGTACTCGTTCTTTTCCTTGTCGAAGTGAGCGGGGATATCGATGCCGACCTGTTCGCAATAGGGGACGACCTCGGTCAGCCAGCGCTGGCGCATTTCATCGTTCGAGGCGCCCCGGATCTTGTAGGCGAGCTGGTCGGTGCGCTTCTTCATGGAATCGGGGACACCGAACCACATGGCGGCCATCGGGAAAATGAAATCGACGTATTTCTGCACCCGTTTGCGGGTTTCCGGCGAGTGGTTCCAGAAAAACTTCACCCAGCGCTCGCCGTGGCCGACATGCCACTGTTCTTCGAAATTGACCTTGCGGAGCGAGCGGGCATAGGGACCGAAGGAGCAGTTCTCCTCCAGGTCGCGCGTCGTCGTATAGCCTGCGCGGTCGCCCAGAAGCATGGCGACGCAGCACTCGATGTAGTCGTGCTGGGGGTGCTCGATCATGTAGAAGGTCCGGAAATCGGCCGGGTCGCGCTCGAACAGAAGTTCGACCGTGTCGTACCCGAAATCCTCAAGCATCCGGTACATGACCTGCGCGTGACCAAGCTCGTCCTGAATGGCAGCGGCAACGGCGATACGGTCTTCCAGTGTCGGCGACGCGAGCAGGGCGGGGTGATAGACCGGCAGCGTCATGATCTCGAGATCGGCGGCGATATGCATCGTGTTGGTGACGACTTCGCGATAGCGCGGGGTCATTTCCTGTTCGTCTTCGATGACGTGACCGGCTTTGACGCGGTGCTGAAGCGCCATTTCCGCCGCTTCGTCGTAGAGTTCTTCCTTGATGCGTGTCGCCATAATTTTCCTCGTCCGTTTCTGTGTTATCGAGCGAATGTCGTTTCGAGAAATTTAATCCGTAGACGGAGCAAAATTATTGATCTGGATCAATTTGGACCTGTCAGACATGCGATTGACAGTGCATCGGACTTGGCATAAAATAATACTTAGATATCGAAGTAATAATTTATCCTAGGGATGACCCGGAGGAAAAGATGGCGATTTCAGTTCAGCGGATGTCGGATGCGATCGGTGCGCGGGTGACCGGCGTCGATCTGCGCGGTGGACTTGACGATGCGACGATGAAGGAAATTCATCAGGCGTGGCTCGAAAATTTCGTCATCGTCATTCCCGGACAGGACCTGTCAGGCGACGATCAGATCGCCTTCACTGAATGGTTCGGCCCACGTCAGGAAGTGCGCACCGTCAAGGTGGTCGATGAGGGGCCGCAGAATTTCATGTATGTCGCCAACAAAAAGGTCGATGGCATGGACGGCGTGCTGCCGGACGGTGAAATGCAGTTCCACACGGACCAGTGCTATTACGAAACCCCGTCGCGCGCCACGATCCTGTTCGCGCTCGAAATCCCGGCGGAGGGCGGAAATACCAAGTTCGCAAACGCCTATCGCGCCTATGAGTCGCTGGACGACGCGATGAAATCCCGGCTGAAGGGACTGACCGCGCTGAACGTGTACGATTACGATGCCAATGCCACGGTAAAGGCGAATGAAAGTTCACCCGATGCGCCGCGCTATGTCCATCCGGTCGTGATCCGTCATCCGGAAACCGGCCGCGAGGTGCTGTACGTCAACCGTCTGATGACCGACCATATCGTGGGCATGGACCGGGCGGAGAGCGACGCGTTGCTCGAAGATCTTTTCCAGGTGCTTGAAGAACCGGCCTACTGCTACGAACATGTCTGGACGCCGGGCGATCTGGTGATGTGGGACAATCTGTGCACGCTCCATGCAAGGACCTGGTTCGATCCGTCGATGACCCGGGTGCTGCGGCGGACAACGGTCGCCGGCCAGGCACCTGAGGCCGCTTTCGCGTCTGCCGCCTGATCTCGTTCAGGCCGGGGTGCGGGCGCTGTTCAGTCGCTCGCAGATCGACCGCAGGACGGTCGTGGCGAATCCGTAATTAAGATCGTACATCCGGTATCTGAGCATGTCGGTTTCCCCTCGTGGTTCCCGCCGCATGTGGACGGATGCTTTGTTCGGTCGCAACGCTGCTATCTATTGTTTTCCTGATGAATATACGCGGGCAAGGCCAATGCGGATGCGCAGTGCCCGAAAATACCCGCCCTCGGACGTTTCCGCCGAACTACCGCGCCTAAAATAATATCATTCGAGATTTTTTTCGCCGTTCCGGGATTATTCCCGACGGTGACGTGTTTGTCCGGTTCAGCAGCGCATGATCAATGCGTTCGTTTAACTCTGAATGAAAAGGACTCTGGACATGTCAAAATACAGAACCAGCCTGCCGCAACTGAACGGCAAAACCGTGCTCACCGATGGTGGCCTCGAAACCGTCATGGTTTTTCAGGAAGGGGTTGATTTGCCTCTTTTTGCCGCCTTTCACCTCATGAACAGCGAAGAAGGCCTTCAGCGATTGCGCACCTATTTCGACCGCTATATCCCGCTGGCAAAACGGGCCGGCGTCGGCTTTCTGCTTGAAAGCCTGACCTGGCGGGCAAGTCCCGGCTGGACAGCGCAACTCGGCCTGACGGACGCCGATATGGCCCGCATCAATCGGGATAGCATCGCGTTTCTGGAAGACGTGCGGACAGAACA
>TARA_R110002110_G_scaffold19125_4_pt1 | contig 11286 bp, 17 predicted proteins | sample TARA_R110002110 | Tara Oceans TARA_R110002110 (sample SAMEA4397330) | marine metagenome | biome: Polar Biome; feature: [SRF] surface water layer (ENVO:00010504); material: water (ENVO:00002006), including particulate matter (ENVO:01000060) such as... | depth 5 m
CACAATTTCATAGTCCTCATCGTCTTCAGCCTCGTGGTCGCCGCCCCAGATCAGCTCGTCATTGCAATGCCAGCATTTCATTTTAAGTGTTCCACCCATTCATCTACAGCGGTCACGCTGTCTATCACCACCACCGTAGCGCCAGCCGCTTTAAGCCTATTGATCTCTAGTGTTTGTTTCGCGCTGAGTTTCCCCTGTCCATCAGGTCGCTTCAACTCCATCAAAACGACTTGACCGTCTGCCGCCAGGAACCTGTCAGGGAATCCTGTCTGACCCACCGCCACCAGCTTGCGGCAGTAGATGTCATGCTTGCGGCACTGTTTGACAAGGTACTGGTCGAGTTGCTTTTCAGTTTTCATAAACTTTCCCGATTGACGTAGGGTGTGAAGTATCATACATTCACTTTTGAAAATTGCAAACGGAGAATTTCAGATGGGTTCCAAAGAGAAAGCGTTGGCCGAACTTGAAGAGGTCATAAAGAAATATGATCTGGCGGACTCAACGGTGGGTCGCGAAATAGCGGGCGATCCACACTTCATGGAGCGTATGCGTGACGAGCGGCGGGCGGTTACAACAAAGACGCTTGACAACGTGGGTAGGTACATACTAAAACAGCGTGGTCAGTTGGATTTTGAATTTTAAATTTTGGAGAAGGAACGGCAAGCATGACAATTCACCTACCATTTGGCGGCTCGACCGCTGCCCGCACACTCGGATGCCCTGCGTGGCATCGTAAGTCAGAGAACCTCCCCCGTAAGCCTGCCGGTGCCGCTGCCATTGAGGGCAGTATGCACCATGAGGTGCAAGAGAAGTGCCAGCGCCAGGTTATCACGCCAGAGGCGTGCCTCGGGTTGGTCTACACTGAAGATGATGTGTCGCGCGGCTTCGGTGAAGACGACCTCGAACTCTCTAACATCGCGTTCAACGCCACCAACGCGCTGCTTGATAATCTTGACATCGATCAGATCGAGGTCGAGCCGTTTGTCCAACTGGTTGAAGGTACGGCAGGCGGCTCTATCGATCTGCTGGGGTTGTCGGCTGACGGTAAAACAGCGTTGGTGTTGGACTACAAGTTCGGCAGCGTGCCGGTCAGCGTGGAGAACAACGCACAACTCCTTTCATACGCGGCGAGCGCCTGTGCTGACCCAAGCACAGCCGATATGTTTGATGGGGTTGATAATGTTGTGATCGCGATCATTCAACCCCGTAAGAAAGGCGTCACTTTCACACAGACACTAGCTGTCGAAGAGGTGGCTGCGTTCAGGAAGAAATATTATAAGGCGGTAGTCCTCGCGGATGAACCCAACGCGCCGGTAATCCCCGGCCCACATTGTAGGTTTTGCCCTGCTGCACCTTACTGCTCGGAGCGGCGTTTAAACGTGGTTGCGACCAACCTGTTGGGTAAGGAAGAGTTGAGTCAGTTGCAGGCCGCTGCCGACGTGGTGATCGAGACCGAGGCGTGGCTGAAGGAGATCAAGGAAGAGATGTACCTTCAGATTTCTCGCGGCGTGCCGCTCAACGGCTGGAAGCTGGTCAACAAGCGCGCTACACGTAAGTGGATTCACGCGCCCACTGCGTGCAAAGCGATTACCGCTACTAAAAAATTCAAGAAGGCCGACCTCCACACGAGAGCGTTAATGTCGCCAGCTCAGATGGAGAAATTTATTAAGAAAGCCAAGGTCGATATTGACCTCACCTCATTCATTGAGTCGGTGAGTTCTGGCACCACAATCGCACCCTCATCCGATGCCGCAGAAGCCGTCATCGTATCAGATGTGCAGGGCCACCTCGCTGACATAATGGGTAAAGCGGAATAATCTGCATTAAACTTTGAACATTGGAGAATAAAATTATGGCTACCAGTTTCCCAGTAGTACAGAACGTCGACGACCTTTCGCTCGCTCTTTCGCAGTCGAGGGTTCAGGAGCAGGGAGGTGCCAGCGGCGTCTCTTTCCTCAAGATGAACTACCGCACCGGGGAATTTACCCTCGGCGCGCAAGACGATATCGTCACTGGCGATGAAGTATTAATCAACACGCCGTCGATCCAGCACGGTTGGATTTTGTGGTCTGGAAATCGCCCGCAGAAGAAGATGGTCAGCTTTACCGCTGATCTGCCGATGCCGATGGACGCCGTCACACTGCCCAATGGTAAGGTAGACACGCCGTCAGAGGGGCGTACCTTCCTCGGCGCTATGTATGATGGCGGCGATATGTTGTCTTATGAGGGTAACTCCTATGGCATTCGGAAAGGGGTTGATACCCTGCTTGGTCAAATCCGCGCGCACTCAGCGGCGGGGTCGAAGCACCTATACCCGTTGGTCACGCTCGGCAGCGAGCGATACCACAGCACTAAGGTGATGAAAGACCCGATAGGTGAGCAGTGGGTTCACAACCCCTTGTTCACTATCATCGCCTGGTGTGATGCGGAGGGTAATAAGGAAGGAGAACCGGCGAAAGTGATTGAAGCTGAAGCCGCACCTGTGGAGCCGGAAGCTGCGCCAGAGGTCACCCCAGCAGAAACGCAGCCGGAGCCGCCGAAACGTCGGCAGCGTCGGCAGCGTACACAACCAGCAGCCTGATTTGTCGCAGGCTGCGAGCGCGGGCGTTAGCTCGTGAGCGCGGCGCGCCAGGGTTAATCCCTTTTCCTTGGCGCGCCGTTTGGTTTTTCAATTATGTTCAGGGACTTGATACATCGCTGAACGGGGGTGCTACGCCGTGGCACCCCCACCTTAAATCGGGAGAATTTGAGATGAGTATTGATTCATACTTAGGTAAATTAGTGTTCGATAATAATATTAGTTCTGATCTGGAGGATCAGGTAAAAACTCTTAATGAAGTCACCGACCTTCACCACGCGCGCATGGATATGATGATTGCGACCATCACCCGGCTGTCGGATCGGGTTCAGTTTTTGGAGCGTCTAGTTACCGACGATGGTAAGTGACGCAGATGTCTAAAATGTGCTGGATTGACCTTGAGACGAGGAGCAACGTCGACCTCATATTCCACGGCCTGATGCGCTACGCGCAAGACCCGTCGACGCAGGCCATCTGTATGGCGTGGGCGTTTGATGATGAACCGGTGGAGTTCTGTTGGTTGAACGGGGGCTTTCCGGCGGCGGTTGAGAAGCACATTAGGCGGGGTGGTGTGATCACAGCCCATAACGCCGAGTTTGAGCGCGCTATTTTCGAGTTCGTGATTAACCAGGACTACGACCTGACGCCCGCTTTACTCTCACAGTGGCGTTGTTCAATGGCGATGGGGCTGGCGAACGGCTACGGCGCTGCGCTAGATACCCTCGCCACGGGTCTCGCGCTGCCGTTCCAGAAGAACCCGGAAGGCACACGGCTGATACGTGAGTATTGTGCCGCCGGCCATAAGGATATTTTTGCGCCTGAGTACGAGAAAGACCGTGAGATAATGAAGGCGTATAACATCTCCGACGTGGAGGTGATGCGCGCCGCAACTAAATGCTTGCGCCCGCTCACCGACGATGAGTGGGAAGAGTATCAGGTCAACAGCATCATCAACCAGCGCGGCATCCCTATTGATGTGGAGTTCTGCACAGCGGCGCTGGGGTATACCTACGAGGTGTCCGACGATGCCAACCGCATGATCTGTGAGTTGACAGGTGGGGTGATGACCAAGGCCACTGAACGCAAGAGCCGTGACGCGTGGCTATTCCCGAAGCTCACACCATATCAGATGAAGTTGTTGGAGGTTTATAAAAAAGGTGAGAAGAAAATCAGTCTCGATCAGGACCACCGGCGGTATTTACTCGAATGTGACGATCTCAGTCACGAGGCAAGACGACTGCTTGAGTATATCGATAACGCCGGATCATCCGCGCTTAAAAAGTACGCCGTTGCGGCGCAAACTCATGTCGAAGGCCGAGTTCATCAGACATTTCTCTGGAATGGTGCAGGAAGGACTGGTCGATTTTCTGGAAAAGGATTACAACCCCACAACATCAGACGAGATGTCTATTCGGATAACGATGCTGCGGCGTTCATTGCCGACATCCGAGAAGGATTTAAATTAAAGAAGCCAGCCGAGACGATGGCCCGCCTATTACGTGCCATGATATACCACCCTGACGGCCTCTACTGGGTTGACTGGAGCAGCATTGAGGGCCGTGTAGCGCCGTGGCTGGCTAATGACTTGGATGGTGAGGTCAAGCTCGACATCTTCAAGCGGAACCTTGATGTGTATAAGGTGACAGCCGGGGCGATGTTTCACATTGACACCGACGCCGTCGACAAAGACCAACGGCAAGCCGGTAAGATCGCGGAGTTGAGCCTCCAGTTTGGTGGATCACACAACGCGCTGATCAGCATGGGTAAGAATTTTGGAGTGCAGTTCACGGAGGAAGAGGCCCGTGAACACGTCTTCAACTGGCGCCGCACAAACCCTTGGGCCGAAAGCATCTGGCTCGCCTACGACGACGCCATCAATCGCGCTGTGCGTACAGCAGGTTTGTCGATTGAAGTGGGGCGTGTCACGTTCCAGAGTGACGGCCAGAACTTCCTCTGGTGCCGCCTCCCGTCTGGACGGCTGCTGTCCTATCCAAAGCCCTACTTAGACCACTACGACACGCCGTGGGGTGAGGAGCGTTATGGTCCCACTTTCCAGACCCACTTCAAGCCGGCAGCGCATGAGCCGCCGATACGCCGGCATCTGCGCGGCGCGCTGGTGTTCCAGAATACGGTGCAAGCTGTCGCGGCTGACTTGTTACGTGAGGCGCTGGTCTATGCGCACGACGCCGAACTTAACATCATCGGCCACGTACATGATGAGATCATCGGCATCGGCACGCCAGACGATGGCGCGGTGTTGAATGGGATCATGTTGGAGGAGCCTGAGTGGGCACCCGGTCTGCCAATTGCGACGGGTGGTGTTTCACATGGAACGAGGTATGGAAAATGAACCCGAGTGACCTAGATTTATTGCAAAAATACCCCGCGCCATCCTTCGTTAAACACGACGGTGACAAGCTGCCGCTCGATCTGATCACACCTGAGATGATCAACGCGCTCGGTGGCGCGCTCAAGTTCGGTGCGGATAAGTACGCGCCGCGCAACTGGGAGCAGGGGGCTGAGTGGGGTCGCTACTACGCAGCCCTACAGCGTCACCTGTGGGCGTTCTGGAGCGGCCAGGAGGTCGACGAGGAGTCGGGCCTGCCGACGCTCCACCACGCCGCCTGCTGCCTTATGTTCTTAATTACCTACGTCGAGCGCGGTATCGGTGAGGACAACCGGAAGCCTGGGAAGGGTTAACTACACAACTCATCCCATTGCTCGTTGTGGGTCAACAGCGCTAACGCCGTATCGTCGGTGAGCGTGTCACCCTCACTGATGTGGATGGGTTCTACCCACGCGCACTCACTTACGGCTCCACTTGTCGCGCAACTTGATAAGAGCGCCACCAGACCGCCGCACACGACGGCGAACGCCGCGAGCCGCATCGGCTTCATCAAGCGCGCGCTCTGCCGCAGCCAGTTTGGCCGAACGGGAGCCAAATACGTATGCTCCGACGAGTGGCACCAGACCAAGGACAGCTTTAAGTAGAGACGCGACAGCGGTGAAAGCATTCACCTACTCCGCCGCTTTCTCTTTCACACCAACCGCGACAGCACCCAGGGCTGCGGCAATGCCGATGAGGATTTCACCGAGGGCGCCCTCGTCAATGTTGAAGCCAACTAAACCCAAACCAGCAGCAACTACGCCAATAGTTGATGGCTCTTTTAGGCGAGCCAGTACCCATTTTATCATATTCATCACTTCTTCTTTCTTAAAAATGTGAGAAAATCCGCCGCCAATTCCATGTCTTGAAAGCACTGCACCATTTGTGAGTCCGGTTTTGACGGGTCGATGATCGCGGTGATCGAATGGCCTGATTTCTGGGTGTCATGTCCCAATTGAACCCCATAGCTGTCTATATCCTTGTAACCTTTAGCACGTACCAGCCAATAAGTAAAATCACGTTCCGCGTTCTCCTCATTGAACATGGCCGCGTTATGTTTATGCCCACAAGCATAAATGTGCGCCTGGTCTTTCATCTTCGCGGCTTTCATCGCGCCGTGTAGGCTGTTCCATTGAGAGTGGCCGGGGAAGTCGTGGCTCATCCACACCCTACAGCGGCGCTTGTTGGGGAAGACCAACCCGAACCGCGCCTGCCACGCCGCCATCTCCATGCCGGGGAATTTCTCTTTACGCTCGGTGATGACCTCACCGTTCATGGCGCGGAGGATGGCCTCACCGTCGTTCCAGAGATCATGGTTGCCGAGTATCCACGCCAACCAAGTGACACCGCTGCCGGAGAGCAGCCAGTTGGCGAGGAGGCGCGCCGTCTCTTGAGAACTGTCCTGATCTGCAAACAACCGCCCAAGCCGGCCGACCCAGTTGTTGGTGGTGTCGCCGCAGTTGACGCCGAACAACGCCTCTGTGCGTGCATGGATTTTGCAGTGATGCATCAACATCGGGGTATTGCAGCCGTTGTCATCGATATGAGGGTCGCCAAAGAACGACACCCCTATTGGCCCGTCGACGTTGATTTTAATATCGTACCATTTACGAGCGGAGTAGCCGTTTTCCAGCTTCTCATATCTCTTACACTGCCACGCCAATATCTCTTCGGCGGACGGGTTGGTGTTGGGGAATTGAGGGAACTCTACATCCGATGTAGGAGGCGAATCTTCCGTTAAAGAACGCGCATGTTTTAAGCTGTAGTTAAATGTCTGGCGCGGCACACCCATAGAACGCGCCGCCTGCGCGGCATTACCGTTTGAAGCTGACAAGGCGTCAAGGTAGTTTTTGAGGTCTGCATCAGTCTTTCGAGCCACTACAAACCCATCTCAGAAGGTGAAGTGGAATAAGGCGGGGTGCCATTTTTATGAAGTTCAAAGAACCCATCGTAGCGAAGGATTCCAAATTGATAAAAGATGGGGGCGAGGAATTTATAAGGCACGACAGCCCCAATCACCACGCAGCGGTCGGCGTCGAGAAAATACACCCCGTAGCTTTGGCGGTCAGGAGCTGTCGCTATTTGGACGTAGCGCGCTGCGAGAATATAAAGCGGCGGCGCGCCCGATTGCGCGGCCAACCATTGGGCTTCCTTTTGTAGAGTGATCGTCAGGGCGGCGTCCAACACTAATTGATTGGCCGCAGGGCGGTAGGGGTTGTGATGCTCAGACAACGCGCGCTCGCCACTAATACACTGCTGGCCGGGGGAAGCGGCTGAGATGAGTGTGGCGAAAGTGAGTTCAAGTAACACGTCTACCTCACTGCCCTTTTACTTTCCGTGCCGAAAGAATATTTGCACTCAGGCTCTTGGTATTTCTGAGCAGTTGTCCACCACTTCCCCGTTGTGCTGTTCTCGTACACCCGCAACGTCACACCCTGGATAAGCCCTTGCCATAGAAACTCAAGCTGATGGTAATCACGCATATGCATAATCATCTCAGCGTTGGAGCCACACATGGGATGGTTAGTTGACACTCGGTCTTCACCAGCGAGAGCCGCCGCTGGTAATAAATAGACTAAAAGTGCTACGGTAAATTTCACAACCTAACCCTCACTTTTTCGAGTGGCCGTTTAAACGGTCTCGAAGGGCGTTAAAACGCTCGTCCAACCTATCTCTCGACGTGTCGTTCTTAGACAGTAAACTCTCGTTTGCTTCCCACAGCTTGCTAATATTTTTCTCAGCTTGATCCAACTGCGCCACGAGTTTGACCGTGGTTCTACTCCAACTAGCGGCCTCTTTTTCGAGACGATCCAAGTCTTTGCGCGCGCCCACCATGTCCTGATAGGTCTGGTCTGCTCGACCCTTCACCTTGACAATGGCGATCAACCCAGTCACCCCCAGCGCCGCCACGGGGAGTGCGGTTGATATCAGTACGTCTAGGTCCATCTTAACGCCATGAAAGCCCAAAGTTCAGGTGATATGTATGACTCACCAATCGCTAAGTAAAAATGGAGAAACATTTATTTTCACACATATAAGATTGAAAAGTAGTTACTTAAATTCAACATTAACACAGCTCCAACGTCGAGTTGAACACCTCGACGTTGAATACATTTTCGCAAGCGTGACAGTCCCAACACCTGTTTTTACACTTAGACAAAACCTTGCTCAACCCTCGGCCCTTCTTTGTGTTCCAGATCGATGAAATATCTTCGGCGCTGTGCTGCTGGGTCTGTGCTAAGTTTGTCCAGCCTTGCGGCGCCCATCGATCCACTAAATATGGTGAAAGACTTTTTTCATATATCTCTTGAAATGAGTTTGCATACTCAAAAGCGTCAAGTAATTTGCCACTTTCCAGATCGATTTTTCTGTTTCCCTTTTCGATGCCGGACCAGCACATTCGACCATCTGGATCGATCCCCTGCGATTGCCCCAACCTGCCGCTGAATTTAAACACATCTACATTTTCAGAAAATTCATCAACAATTTCTTTGGTTGCCATCGAGATATTTACGCCCAATCGAGGTAGTTGTTCTGTGTAAGGTGTTCTCCAGTGGGAGCAAGTCGTTGGAAATGTTTGCCAATAATTTGATTCCGATTGTTGCAACGGGGCTTGCCATAAATCATGTTCCTGTTTGAAAGGACAGCTCGGCATACAGGACTCAGATGCTAACAGTGATGTTTCAATCTTTAGCTTTTTCGTCTCTTGGCGGATTTCTTTCAATAAATCGATATCTCTATTCAAAGAGCGATCCAATAATATTGTCGTGTATCCTAGAGCTGCGTAGTCATAGACCTCTTGAGTAGATTTAACCAAATGATTGACGGTGTTTTTCCAATTCATTTCGGGAAATGCTTCTTGCAACGCACCTGTTCTCATTAGATGGGTCGAACTAATAGTGCAGACTCTCAATCCTCTATCGTAATATCCTCTTATAAACTTTAACATTTGATTGATAACACCAGCATCAGATGCCAGTTCTTTACCCATATCTAAAGTGTTAAGAGTAAGTGAAATTTCTGTGCCAAACTCATCTTGGATTTTGAATAGGTTATCTAATTGGGCTGGAGAAGGCATCACGCCCATTACGTCTCCATACTTTTTCTTCTTCCCCTCATACTCATAATGAAATTCCCCGCCGAAAAATATGTCGCGAATTTCGTCCTTGTATTCTTTGGCTGAGTTTTTAAACAAGCGATAGAAAATATCGTCATCGGAATAATTATCCCAATGTGGTATCGAAAATTTTCGGGTAAAATCTGGCATTCTACTCTGAAGTCAGAACTCTATCTCGATCACCCGGATCAACAATATCGACGCGAGGGTTGTCGGCCTTCACCTTGGTTATGTGATCCACATATACCGTGGTCCCATCGCGCATGTCTCGATAAATGGCATCGAGCTGATCGCCAATTGGACCGTAGGCGTTCATCCTGTTCTCGACCATTGTTGCGCGCTGACCTTCGGGTGACGCCAACCAAACCGCAGACGAGTCCGTAACCGTGTTATCCCCCGGATTGTATTGCCATCCGCTTTTTACTTCTGCATTTTCCACTGAGTGCCAAGCCAGATTTGGATGAACTTCAAAAGTGGCGTCAGCGACCTGCTCGACCCTGTTCGTTGCAACTGTAACTAAAATATGCGGCATTCTAAAAACTCCTACCCACCGTATTCCCAAACGACGACCAACCCACCAACGGAATTAGCGCCTTGAGTGTAACCGTTATAAACGCCGATGCCGCCACCGCCATACGCTAAGTGGGCAGCCGTGTTAGTCCCGAAGGTGGAACCACGCCCTTGCTGACCACCGCCAAAGTACGACGAGCCGCCCGAACTTGAAGCAGCACCATCGTGGTAGCCACCGCCGCCGCCGTATGTGTTGATATCGCCACCAGTGCCAACTCCACCCAGTCCTCCATAAGCTGATGCGCCTAACGATCCACCCGTGGCTGATAGGTACGATCCAAACGAAGAGGTGTTGCCAGCGGTATTCCCCGCAACAGCCGCGCCTACCGTCACGGCGACAGTAGAGACAGCGGAAACGTCGATAAACTCCTCAGAATATCCACCAGCGCCGCCGCCATATCCAGAGTGATTCCCGGCGGCACCACCGCCAACCAACTGAACTCTGACAGAACTAATACCGGCAGGCTTAGTCCAAGTACCCGTCGCTGTGAACACTTGGACCGACGCCAGCCCCCCCGCAGAAGCAGCCTGGAACGTGGGTGCAGAACCAGCGCCATTCGAAGTGAGTACATGAGTTGCGGTTCCGGTTGGCCGTAAATCAGAGATAGGGACGCCAACGGTTCCGCCAACTTTAAAGCCAGCTTCGAGATTGGGGACGCCGGACCCATCACCGGAGATCGTCAAATCGCCGTTGGTCGTTTTTGACTGGAGAACGTCAGCTTTTAATGTTGAAGTCATTAGCTAGGCTCCCCTGGCCATGTGGGATTGGTTGGATCAGCCGTGTTCGCTGGTAGGTCGCGCAGTGCTTGGCGGTAGGTTATCCATGCATCGCCAGCGGCGCTGTCAGGAGAATCAACTCCGAATCTCCAATCAGACTTTTGAAGTAATGTGTCACGTTCTTGTCGTAATTTTGCCCAGAACTTAGCTGGTCTTGCTGCAATTGCTATTGCTTGTTCTGCTTCCCACGCGGTCTGTTCTTCATCAGTAAACTGGTGACGAGTACCATCGAAGTTATAAAAATTATTAGCCATATCAATCTCCTCTAAGCCACATGTCCGGCAATACCGTACAAAGTCACTCTTCCGTACAATATATTTCCGGTATCAAATAAAATTTGAATACGGTCGATGCCATCACCAGCCGCTGCGGGTAACGCCCCGCCAAAAATCGACTGTATATTTGCAGCAGAAGGAGAGTAGAACTGACCCATAATAGAGGTAACACTGTCGGTTAAAAAAGGGTGTATCCAAGCGATGCCAACCCCCGTCCCATCTGTACTACTTCTTACACTGTCAGTTACTTCAACCGCAGCAGTTGAGCCAGTGTTTGCTGTTCCATTATAAACATTCTGGTTGTTATAACCGGAGGTTGCTGGAGTTCCACTGGAACCTATTCTAATAAGCAAGTCTGCCTGATCGTTTACAGGCCGAACACGGCTCATTACTAATGCATAACACTCGTATGAAGCCACTGCTATCCCGGTAAAGGTCATGCTGGCAACCCCAGAGCCGCCTCCCGCCTCACTCGTAGCGATTAGCGTCCAAGCACCAGATGACCCAGCCGCAGCCGCACTTGTCCATACCGATCCGTTCGAGGTCAGGACGTTACCAGATGTGCCGGGAGTTGCTGCAAAGG
>TARA_R110002110_G_scaffold58288_3_pt1 | contig 11275 bp, 7 predicted proteins | sample TARA_R110002110 | Tara Oceans TARA_R110002110 (sample SAMEA4397330) | marine metagenome | biome: Polar Biome; feature: [SRF] surface water layer (ENVO:00010504); material: water (ENVO:00002006), including particulate matter (ENVO:01000060) such as... | depth 5 m
CGCCTCGTCGCCGACGATTTCCTTGCTGAAAAGCGCGTTTTCATAGGTATTCCGGGCGCGGCTTTCGTAGATGATCCCGCGGTCCGACAGTCCCATCTGGTCAAAGAAAAGCCGGGCGGAATCCGCTTCTTTCAGACTGGAATCCAGGAGGGCCCCCGACCCTCCCGAAAAAACAAGCCGCGCGCCGGGAAAACGGCGCGCGAGGTGGACGAATTCCGTCAGCCGCTCCCCGCCCTCCGTCAGAGACGGTTGTCCGCGCGCCGCTGTGAGATACTGATTGATCGTTCCGCCCAGCGTAACGATTCCTGCGATATCCGCGGGGATTGCGGGATTCGTCGGAAACCGGCTTTCAAGATCGGTGGTCAGCCAGAAGCCGAGCGGAATCATCCCCTGCAGCAAAAAGATGCAGACGGTTGCGGCGACGATCCGCCGGCCTGTGCGGTGGAATCTGCCGAAGAGCAGGACTGTTCCCAGAACAAGGAAAAATATGAAAATGTTCGCCGGATTCAGGATCAGCCAGACAATCTTGGACAGAACGAACATGCGGGAACTGCGGCGCCTCTACTGGATAACGGTGTCTTCTGGCTTGTCTTGCCAGCATGACCTATATCATTCGTCTATCATGAAGTGTGCAAAAATCCCCTCCGCAATAGATCGCTGCCGATGACCGAGGAGCAACGATCGCGCTCCGGTCGAAAGGCCGAACCGGGTTTCGAATGGGGGGCGCTCAAATCGCTGGCACCCTATCTCTGGTCGCGTGGCGGCACGGAGGCAAAGGTCCGGGTCGTAACCGCCCTGCTCCTTCTTGCGGCCTCGAAAGTCGCAACGGTCTATATCCCCGTGATCTATGGGCAGGTCGTAGATGTGCTTGGCGGCAAGGACGACGCTGTGATTGTCCTTCCGGTGGCATTGATCGTGGGGTTCGGCGTTCTGCGGGTAGCATCCATCGCCTTCGCGGAACTTCGCGACGCGGTATTCACCAAGGTCGCGCAGCGCGCGATCAGAACGGTTGCGCTCGAAACATTCGAACATCTGCACCGACTGGCGTTGCGGTATCATCTGGAACGCCAGACCGGCGGGCTGTCCCACGCAATCGAGCGCGGCACCAAGGCGATCGATTTCCTGCTCCGGTTCATGTTGTTCAATATCCTGCCGACGTTGCTGGAAATAGCACTGGTCTGCGGCATTCTCTGGGGCCTGTTCAGCATCTGGTATGCGATTGTCACGCTCGTGTCGATTGTCGTCTATATCGCCTACACGATGATCGTGACCGAATGGCGCCTTAAATGGCGCCGTGAGATGAACGAGACGGATCAGCGGGCGAATACGAGAGCGATCGACAGCCTGCTGAACTATGAAACCGTCAAGTATTTCGGGAACGAGCAGTTCGAAGCCGGACGATACGATCAGGCCCTGCAGCGTTATGAACGCGCATCCGTCATCAGCAAGACGAGCCTGTCGCTGCTCAATATCGGCCAGGCCTTCATCATCGGGCTTGGTCTCACGATCATCGTCCTGATGGCCGGTCGCGATGTGGTGGACGGACAGATGACCATCGGCGATTTCGTGATGGTGAATACGTTCCTCATCCAGCTCTATATCCCGTTGAATTTTCTGGGTTTTGTCTATCGCGAGATCAAACAGTCGCTGGTGGATATGGAATCCATGTTCCATCTGCTCGATACCAATCAGGAGATCCGCGACAAGCCGGATGCGGCGCCGCTGGCCGCCGGCGACGGTGCGGTTGAATTCGACAATGTTTCCTTCGGCTACGATTCCCGCCGCGGTGTGTTGAAGAATGTCAGCTTCTCGGTCGCACCCGGAAAGAAGGTCGCCATCGTCGGTCCGAGCGGCGCCGGGAAATCCACGGTCGGCAGGTTGCTGTTCCGCTTCTACGAAGTTGACGACGGTGCAATTCGCATCGACGGCCAGGATATCCGCGATGTTCAGCAGATAAGCCTGCGCCGCGAAATCGGTGTGGTTCCTCAGGATTCCGTCCTGTTCAACGATACCATCTACTACAACATCGCTTATGGTCGTCCCGATGCAACGCCGGCAGAGGTCGAAGAAGCTGCGCGGTTGGCGGCGGTGCACGATTTCGTCATGGCGTCCCCCGACGGGTACCAGACGGTGGTCGGTGAACGCGGACTAAAATTATCGGGGGGTGAAAAGCAGCGGGTTGCGATTGCCCGGACGATCCTGAAAGGCCCGCGCATATTGCTGTTCGACGAAGCGACATCGGCGTTGGACACGCGCACGGAGCGCGATATCCAGACCGCGCTGCAACTCGTCTCGAAAGACCGCACGACGCTCGTTATCGCCCACCGTTTGTCGACCGTGATCGATGCGGACGAGATAATCGTGCTGAGCGATGGCGAGATTGCCGAACGCGGCCGGCACGGGGACCTTGTCGCCAGTGACGGAATTTATGCCGCGATGTGGCGCGAACAGCAGCAGGCGGCCAAGCGCGCGGAACTGGTGGGCAAAGACGCAGCCGCAGACTAAACCTCCAAACCCCGGTTAGGCGTCGGCTTTATTGTCGAGGCAGTACAATTTTCGCGGATAGTTCATCCCGGTCGTCCTTACCGGTCTCAAAGACGCCGCCGTGCAGTTCGACGACCGTTTTGGCGATCGAGAGGCCGAGGTCGACGTCGCTGTGAGCGGAATCGTCCGATACATGTCTTACAAAATAAGGATCGCTGGGTTCACCTGAATTGGCAGCGATGCTCTTCGGATGGGACAGGCACCTGACGTTGATCGTGACGGTGTCGGGCCTGCTCTCGATCCTGACCAGAATTGTTCCGCCGGGAGGCGCCCGACGGATCGCTTCCGCCAATATGTCCCGCGCCGCCTGGAGGAGCCTTTTTGCATCGAACGTCATGAAACAGGCCGGGCCGTCGGCTTCGAGCTCGAGATTTATCCGCCGCGCCCGGGCGACCCCGAGAGATGCTTCGTGGGCCTCGGCGAACAGGGCGACAATATCTGCTTCCTGGCGGTCCATCGTGGCAAGGCCGCTTGTCATATCTGCCGTATCGAGCAGCGCATTGACCATATTCAGCAGACGAAAGGCGCTTTCATGTATGCCGTCGAGATATTCGCAGTGCCGTTCGTTCTCGATCTTGCCCGTCGCTTCCGACAGCATGAGTTCGGAGAAGCCGATGATCGCGTTCAGCGGTGTCCGGAATTCGTGGCTGATATTTGCAAGAATCGCCGATTTTGCGACTTCGGCACCGTGGGACCGGTAGCGAAGCTCCTGTATTTCCTCGCGCAACGCGCCCGACAGCGCCGCCCGCCTGTTCGTTACGAGCGGGTGATGCGGACGGGCCTGCTCCGGTGGCATCTGACGGTCGACGGGAACAGGCGTCAGCCCGAGAGATGACCGATCGTGAGGCCGAGTTCGGCGCGCCGGGTGGGACGTGTCGTGCATTCCAGGGTCCTTCTACCGGTGCATCGTTTTTCAATGCACCCGTAGCGGATCAATGCAAAAAGCGTGCCAAACAAAAAATTCTTTGAATTCAGCGCGCTAAGCGAACACCGGCACGAATCATACTGACCCCACTGTCTCAAATGGAGAAAGAGTCCCATTTTGCACGAACCCCAGGACTGTCATGGCTAGAGGCTGAGCGCGGTTTCAGTGCCTTGCCTGATTGCCCGCAGCGCATCCAGCCCGGCCGATTTCTCGGCGCCGCCGATCAGGGTTGCCCGAACATTCCTGGAATGCAGTTCGGTGAACAGGCGGTTTTCCGATTCCTGACCGGCACAGACCACGATCGTATCGGCTTCGATCAGCTGGTCTTCCCCGCCGACGCGGATATGAAGTCCCTCCCCGTCGATTTTCGTGTATGTCGCCCCGGTGATATTCCGGACCCCGCGGGATTTGAGCTCGGCACGGACGACCCAGCCGGTCGTCAGGCCCAGTGTCTTGCCAGGGCGGCTATCGCTCCGCTGCAGCATCACGATCGAGCGCTCGGGCGCCGGACGTGCCGGTTCGCCCACCCCGCCCGCCGTTTCGTGCGCCCGGTCGATCCCCCAATGATCCAGGAAGCTGTCGATGGAAACCGGCGAGGAATGGGGACTGCTAAGATATTCGGCCACATCGAAGCCGATTCCCCCGGCTCCGATAATTGCGACCCGTTTGCCGACCGGTTTCGCGTCGGTCAGGGCGTCCATATAGGTGATGACATTGGCGCCGTCCGCACCTTCGACGTCAAGCACGCGGGGTGTGACACCGGTCGCAACGATTACATGGTCGAAATTCGCCTCGTCGATCTCATCGGCCGATACCCGCGTATTGAGCCGGACCTCGACCCCCGCGGCCGGAAGCCGGTTGCGGAAATAACGGATGGTTTCATCGAAGTCCTCCTTGCCGGGGATCCGTTTGGCCAGGTTGAACTGCCCGCCGAGTTCGTCGGCCGCGTCATATAGCGTGACCGTGTGGCCGCATTCCGCCGCGGTCAGCGCTGCGGACATCCCGGCCGGGCCCGCCCCTACGACCGCAATTTTTCCCGGATTCTTGGCGGGGCGGATAGCGATATCCAGTTCGCGTCCGGCAAAAGGGTTGACCAGACAGGAGGAGGCTTTGTCGGCGAAGATGAAATCCAGACACGCCTGGTTGCAGCCGATGCAGGTATTGATGGCGTCTGCCTGCCCCGTTTCGGCCTTTCGCGCGAAGTGGGGATCGGCGAGCATCTGGCGGCCGAGAGCGACCACGTCGGCATCGCCGTCGCGGAGTATTTCTTCGGCAGTCTCCGGCGTGTTGATCCGGTTGGTCGCGGCGACGGGAATACCGACAGCCTGTTTGATACGCCGCGCCGCGTGCCGCCAGCCACCGCGTGGCACCATATGGGCGATTGTCGGTATACGCGCCTCGTGCCAGCCGATACCGGTCGTCAGAATATTGGCGCCCGCTTTTTCGATTTCGCGCGCAAGCGTTTCGGTCTCGGTGCCGGTCAAGCCGCCTTCGACAAGGTCGAGGGCCGAAATCCGGTACAGAATGATAAAGTCCCGGCCGAGGCGCTCGCGCGTCCGGCGGACGATTTCGATCGGAAACCGGATGCGGTTCGGGAACGATCCGCCCCATTCATCGGTTCGGTTGTTGGTGCGCTCTGCGCAGAATGTCGTGATCAGGTATCCCTCGGACCCCATTATCTCGACGCCGTCATACCCGGCCTCTTTCGCCAGTTCGGCGCAGTTTACGAAGTCCTCGATCGTCTGCTCGACTTCGGCCGTCGTCAGGGCATGGACCTCCCGTGGGTTGATGGGGGCCGGAATATCGGACGGTCCGACAAGATCGTCGACCTTCGCATATCGCCCGGCATGGAGTATCTGCAGGACGATCCGGCCGCCTTCGGCATGCACGGCCCGCGGGATGGCCCTGTGTTCATCAAGCTGGTCCGGCGAATTAAGGAAGTGCGCACCGGCATCCATCACGCCCTGCGGGTTTGGCGCGCACCCCCCGGTCACGATCAGCGATGCCCCGCCGCGTGCCCGCTCCGCATAAAAGGCTGCGGCGCGCTCCGTCTGCCGGTCCATCAATTCGAACCTTACATGCATCGACGCCATGAAAATGCGGTTCTTCAGCGTCGTAAAGCCGAGATCGAGCGGCTCGAAAAGATGGGGATAGGCTGCGTTGGTCATGGAAATCCCGTCGATGAGGAGGAGAGGCGGTTCGAAACTATCACACCGGACCGGTCAGAAAAGCACCCGGCCAGGCATCCGGCGCGGCACGCTATGCGGCCGAAACGGGAAAATATTTGCCCAGCCAGTCCCGCAGTACAGACACGACGCGAGGATCGTCCTCGGTGAACATGAAATGATCGACGTCTGCCATCAGGTGCAGGTCTGTCGGATTGCCGGCGCGCTTAAACATCTCGACCGATTGTTCTGTCGGCGTGACCGAATCCTCGGAACTGTGGAGCAGGAGCAACGGGCGCGGGGAAATGTTGCCCACCACGTCGTCGGCGACAAACTCGTACATGCTGATAGCGGTATCGGCCGGGAACATCATGACCGAGCCGGGGGCAAGATTCGTTCGCAGGTGCTCCGGTATCGGGACGATATCGTAACGCGGCACCATCAGTGGCTCGCCGGTCTCCTGGCGGTGTTTTCTGCCGCGTTCCATCATGTCGGTAAATTTCGCCCAGGCCTCGTCCCCGACATGCTGGTTGCGGAACTTGCGGGCGCCATCGCCCCAGCCCCCCGACGAGATAGCCGCGGCCACACGTTCGTCGACGCCGGCGGTGTAGACCGTGACGGCCGCCCCGAAACTCGAGCCGATCAGGCCGATACGGTCTGCGTCCACGTCGTCCCTGCCCTGCATATAGGTGATCGCGGCTTTGGTATCCTCGACCTGCTCGAGACAGTTGATATGGTTTTTTTCGCCATCGCTGTCGCCGCAACTGCGCATGTCGAAGCGCAGGGTTATATAGCCCCAGTCGCAGAATGTCCGCGCGGGCCAGATGCAACTGCTGCTTTCCTTGTTACTGCCAAAGCCGTGAAGGACGCAGATGGCGGGGCGCGTCTCCCCCGGTTTCAGGTCATCGGGTGTATGGACGATGCCTGAAAGCGTCAGGCCGTCCGAGTTGAAAGTGATCGTCTGTTCCATGGGTGTTTCCTTTGAAGTCCGCTTGGCAGCGTTCTGAATTTCGATATTATGCGGGCACGATCGCGTATGGCGAAAATATAACAAGCGCGGCGCAAATGGGAGACTTCAGAATGCAGCCTTGGGTGAGATCGGTGTGGCGTGGCCTCGCCGCCTTCATGACGTTTATGGCTCTGCTGTGGAATATCGACTTCTTCCAGTATTTCGGTTTCGCCTTCGTCAACGAGCAGTACTACGCCTTCATCATGGCGCTCGCCCTCGCGGTGGTTTTCCTGTCCGTCCGGATCAACCGCGACGAGGAAGGCCGGGTGCCCTGGTATGACATCGTTCTGGCGCTGGTTTCCCTTGTCACCCTGTTCTACGTGGCGGTGAATTTTTTGTGGCTGCGCGACGATGGCGGGCTTGGCGGCAATACCGATCTCGGAATCGCGATCGGCGCGGTGCTGATGGTACTCGTCCTGGACGGCCTGCGCCGTTCTGCCGGCTATGTGATGCTGTTCGTTGCAGGCATTTTCGTGCTCTACGCGCCGTTCGGACACCTTGTCCCCGGTCAGCTTGTGGGCGCCGAGGTTTCCATGGCGAAGCTCGCCATAAACATGGGCTTCAATACCAACGCCTTGTTCGGTATCCCGCTTCAGGTCGGCACGACGATCGTGATTATGTTCATCCTGTTCGGCAATGTGCTGATGCAGGCTGGCGGCGGTCAGTTCTTTACCGATATAGCGATGGCGACCGTTGGCCGCCGGCGCGGCGGCGCGGCGAAGATTTCGGTCGTCGCGTCCGCTCTTTTCGGCACCATTTCGGGCACGGCGGTCTCGAACGTGGTGACCACCGGCATTATCACGATCCCGCTTATGCAGCGATCCGGCTACCGCGCGACCCATGCGGGCGCGATCGAGGCCATTGCGTCGACCGGCGGCCAGTTCATGCCGCCGATCATGGGCGCTGCCGCGTTCCTGATGGCGGAAACGCTGGAGATTCCCTATGCGGAGATCGTGATCGCGGCAATTGTGCCGTCGCTGCTTTACTATTTCGCGGTGTTCATCCAGGTCGACCTGATTGCGGCCAAGGAGGACATTACGTTCATCCAGGACGATATGCCGAAGCCGATGGAAGTCCTGCGCGATGGCTGGCACTTCGTGTTGCCCTTTGCGGTGCTTATATACACGCTGTTCGAATTGAACATGCGCCCCGAACAGGCTGCAATCTTCTCGACCGCGACCCTGATTATATCGTTCTTCAAGGGGTATCGCGGCGAAAAGCTGAAAATCGGTGATCTCTACGATATCTTCGCCAAGACCGGCCGGGTCGTGATCGAGTTGCTCATGATCACGGCAACCGCCGGGTTCGTGATCGGCATCCTGAACCTGACGGGTCTCGGCTTCGCGCTGACATTCGCGCTGATCGGTATCGCCGGCGAAAGCCAGCTTGTGTTGCTGCTCATCGCCGCCGTTGTCTGCATCGTGCTCGGAATGGGCATGCCGACACTGGCGATCTACGTCCTGCTCAGCGCGCTGATTGCCCCTGCCCTGATCGAAGCCGGTATGGAAGCGGTGCCAGCGCATCTGTTCATCCTGTATTTCGGCATGATGTCGATGATCACGCCGCCGATTGCCCTTGCCGCCTTTGCGGCGTCGACATTGACCAAAGCGGATCCCATGGCAACCGGGTTTGCGGCGATGAAATTCGGCTGGACCGCGTATTTCGTGCCGTTCCTGTTTGTTTATTCGCCGACGCTGATCCTGCTGGGTGAGCCTGCGGATATCGTGATCAACGTTACAACGGCGGTCATCGGAACCTATTTCGCGTCCCTGGGCGTCGTCGGTTACCTCTTCCGGCCCCTGAACCCGTTATTCAGGCTTTTACTCATCGCGTCAGGCCTTGCTGCGATGCTGCCCTATGAGATTCTGGAAATCTCGGCGATTCTCAATGGCGGCGGCGTCGTGATCGGTATTCTGATCGTGGTTCTCGAATTCGCGACGACCCGGCGAAACGCCCGCCAAACAGAAACATCTTGACGCAATTGATCCCACCGCTAAGGATCGAGACAACGCAGATTAATGAACACAATGAAAATAGGGAGTGAACAATGAATAAACTGACATTCGCAACGGCCCTCGTGGGCGCGGTCGCCTTTTCGGGCGTCGCCGCCGCGCAGGTAGCGGTATTTGCAACCAACCCGCAGGGCAGCCTCGGTTATCGTACCGGCATCGCTGTCGCCAAGACCGTGACAGCAAAAGCGCCGGGTGTGACCGGACGCCCCCAGCCAATGGGCGGATCGACGACCTACATCCCCATCGTGAACCGCGGGGAGGTCGGCTTCGGTTTTTCGAATGGCATGGAGACGTATTATGCTCATAAAGGCATCGGCACGTTCGAAGGTCGTGCCCAACCGAACCTGCGCATGGTCGGCCGCATGTTCCCGCTGCGGACGGGCATCGCCACGGTCGCCGATTTCGGCGCCACGACGATCCACGATCTCAGGAAGCTGAAAGGCAAGCGGATTACGTCCAAATACACGTCGCTGAGCATTATCGAGATCTTCATCAAGGGTGCGCTCGCGAACGCCAATGTGCCCTACAGCGATTTCGTCCAGGTACCGGTTTCCGGTTTCGCGAAGGGCATTTTCGCTCTTGGCGAGGGCAAGACAGATATTTCCTGGATCAGTCTCGGCTCCGGCGCCGGCCGCAAGGTGAACACGCAGCTGCGTGGCCGCGGCGGTTTCGTCTATCTCGACATGGACACCAGCCCGGAAGCGCATGCCCGTTTCAAGAAGGTCATGCCGGCGGCCAAGATCGTTCTGGAATCCAACACCAAGATGCCCGGCATCAAGAAGCCGACGCACATCGTCGAAATCGATTACGTGCTGTTCACGCATAAGGGCATGGATAACGAGACCGTCTACAAGGTCACCAAGGCGCTGGCGACCAACAAGCCGCATCTCGCCAAGTCCATGGGGGCCTTCAATCGCCTGAAGCCCGAAACCTTCGCCGAGCCCCAGATGGCGCCGTACCATCCCGGTGCGCTCAAGGCCATCAAGGAACTTGGTCTGAAGATGGGCAGCTAAGTCCGCGAGGGCTTCGATTCAGGGGGCGGCGGGCCGGTAGGTTCGCCGCCCCTTTTCTTTTTTTGGTTCAGGCTGTGGCAACTATTTGCTAGGAACATCGCCCGGATCCGAAAAGATCCGGCGTCGGACGGACGGGTGGCCGAGTGGTTGAAGGCACTGGTCTTGAAAACCAGCAGGCGTGCAAGCGTCTCGTGGGTTCGAATCCCACCCCGTCCGCCATATCTATCTGCGCTACCGCCCTTCGGGCTACCTGAGCGCCTGGCTCCGGGGTCAAACTATGTCCCACCCCGTCCGCCATTGATTCGGCGCGGCCGGCCTGCATGAGCCACCTGCGCTTAACGCAGCGGGATCAGCGGCCCAGCAATCTGTCGAATAACGAGCGGCGGCGGCCGACCCCGTCTGTTTCGGGGCTTTCCTCCGTTCCGGAGGTTTCCGGAATCGCAGGTTCGTTCCGCGAATGGGCGTTTTCCGCGTCTATTTCACGCGCGACGGAATCGACGGTATCCTCATCAACTACAGGGCTGTCTTCCATCGCCGCATACAGGAGCATCCTTCCGCACAGCACGTTGATCTGCCGCGGGACGCCATCCGTCATTCGATGAATCATTTCGAACGTGCCGTCCGCGAAAATGCGCTCGCCGTTCCAACCGACCATTCTCAGTCGATGCTCGATGTATTCACGGGTTTCCGCAAGGCTGAGCGGCCCGAGATGGCAGGTGGCGATGATCCGCTGGCGGATCTGATCCATCTCCGGGCGGGCGAGCTTGTCGCGAAACTCCGGCTGGCCGAGCAGGATGCACTGGATCAGCGGGCGGCTGTCGCGCTGGAAATTCGACAACATGCGTAGCTCTTCGATCGCCTCGAACGGCATGTTCTGCACCTCGTCGACCACGAGAAACACGTGTTTGTTCTGCTCGCGCTGGACGACAAGAAACGCTTCAATGTCCTTCAGGATCGACGCCTTGTCGCGGTTTTCCGACGGCACGCCAAAGCTGCGGGCTACTATGCGAAGCGTATCGTCAGAGCCCAGCTGGGATGTGACAATGTTGGCAGAGACAAACTTGTCCTCGTCTATCTGGCTCAGCAGATGCGCGACAATTGTTGTCTTGCCCGCGCCGACGTCGCCGGTGATTACGATGAATCCGTCTCGTAGTTTGAGACCATAGGCGAGATAAGCCATCGCCTGCTTGTGGCCGCGACTTGGATAAAAAAACCTGTGATCGGGACTGAGCTGAAACGGCAGATCTGTCAGTTGGTAGTGCGTTTCATACATAGATCATCTCGGCAAGGAAGAGCGGAGAGTGCAACGGGAAGATTAGCAAAAGCCGGTTAACATGCCGTTGAAGGTTATCGATATCGAGGCCGCAGGTTCATTCGCCGGAGCCCGAAACCGGGATACTACATTAGATAGAACGTTAGCCGGCCAAGCCAAGGAACAGGGACGGAAATCGCGCGGTGCCGGCCGGCCGGCCAGTCAAGGAGGTGTCGTCACCCACGCCGAAATGCGGGGATATACCTCGTCCGGCCTCACGCAGTCGGGAAAACCGGTTTATGCTGCCAGGGTGTGACACTTCGGGGAATAGCAGCAAATGCCTACCAACCGCGAC
>TARA_R110002110_G_scaffold336074_2_pt1 | contig 11269 bp, 21 predicted proteins | sample TARA_R110002110 | Tara Oceans TARA_R110002110 (sample SAMEA4397330) | marine metagenome | biome: Polar Biome; feature: [SRF] surface water layer (ENVO:00010504); material: water (ENVO:00002006), including particulate matter (ENVO:01000060) such as... | depth 5 m
CCCTTCGGAATTTTTTGCAGCACTGTCAGCACAACCAATGCTACAGGGATATGTTGAAATCAAGATCAACGCGATGGTGGCGACAAAACGGAACAATGAAATGTTCGATGTCCCAGGCGTGACGTTCAAGAAGGTGCGGAAGTAGTCACATGAAGATCGTTATAGACACAGACGATTACAACAAAGAGGGTGTCGCGCAAGTGCTTATGGCATTGCGTAAAGTAAAGGAGATTTACCCAGACGCAGACCCTACTGACGTTATGTGGTCATTCATTCATTTGACCGCATCGGCGGGCATGGAAGGGATAAATGGATACGTCGAAGCATACTTGCCTATATGGGCAAAAGTAATGGAATACACAAAAACAGCAGGAGAATAGATCATGCCAAAAGCTGACACATCAACGGCAGTAGCCGAGACTAAGACGAGAAGCGTTTTGTCGAGTATGGCAAACCGCTACAACACTGACGGAAACCAACTGCTTGACACGCTCAAGAATACGGTTTTCAAGAAAGCGACGAACGAACAGCTTATCGCTTTGTGCATTGTTGCAGACCAGTACAACCTCAACCCGTTCACGAAGGAGATCTACGCATTTCCTGACAGCAAGACAGGCGGGATCATCCCCGTTGTTGGTATTGACGGTTGGTTACGGATCATCAACGACCACCCCCAGTACGACGGTATGGAAGTTGAGAACGACGGCGACGAATGCACGGTGACAATCCACCGCAAGGATCGCGCACACCCAACGGTGGGAACGGAATATCTTTCCGAGTGCATACGCGACACAGGACCGTGGAATTCTCACCCCGCCCGTATGTTGCGACACAAGGCAATCATCCAGTGCGCCCGTATGGCCTTCGGGTTCGCGCTAAAAGATCCGGACGAAGCCGACCGGATCATAAACGCATCCAGCATTGACGCCGAAAGCTACGATCCAGCGCCCATTGCTATGCCTAAAGCTTTGCCAGCAACGCAGACGCAGGCACAGACCGTAGAAAATACACAACAAACGCAAACAGCAGAGGAACAGAATGTCATTGGGATCATCGCCCACGTTGAACACCGGACCAGTAATCCCGACAGTAAGAAGCAGTGGGAAAAGTGGGGAATCAGCATTGAGGGTGTTGCCTACGGAACCTTTGACAAAAAGCTGGGAGCCCTTGCAGAAGAATGCAGGGTCGAAGGTTGCGTAGTCGCAATCACCATTGAGCAGAAGGGCAAGTATTTCAATGTGCTTACGCTCGAAAAGAAAGCCGAAGCCCCCGAAGGAAAGCCCGTCAATAAAGACGTTGACACACCACCGGAAGACTACGAACCATCTGACCTAGATGACTTGCCGTTTGAAGATCCCGCTCAGTAGGATCTGTCACGTTGAAGCATTCTCGCCCCGTCAGACTCGGGGGGTTGCTGCCGCCTGCCCAGCGCCTTAAACGAGGCAGGCACTAATCTTTAAGCAAGGAACCAGTATGAAGAACCAGATAGTAATCGCCATAGACCCAGGCACAGCAGGAGGAATCGCCATTCGCATTCGCAATGAAGTATTCGCATACAAGATGCCTGATACTATTGCTGATATCAGAGATTTGATTGAATCATTTGCTGTAACTGATGCAGTCATCTACATGGAACGTGTTGGCACATACATGCCAGGAAACTCGGGACCCAGCGCAGCCACCTTTGCCGAGCACGTTGGAGCACTGAAGGGAATTATCTGTTGCCTACGGATACCAGTGATCTTCCCTACGCCCGCCACATGGATGAATCACTTCATTGGGAAGCAGTCATACGAGAAGAAAGTGGAAGGCACAACACCCCAGGCTTGGAAAATTGTACTCTCCAGGCGTAAACAGGAACGTAAGAACAAGATAAAGGCGAAAGCCCAGGAACTTTACCCGCATCTCAAAGTGACACTTGCGTTGAGTGATGCACTCGGGATCTTAAACTTCGGATGTGAACAGGAAGCAGGCAACTCGATATGAACAAGACCATACTCAAACCGCTCCCAGGAAAAGCACTTGTGCAGCTTCAGGGATTCTTTACCAACGCAGGCACGATCATCATACCGGACATTGCCACAGTGCGAACCAAGTGTGAGGCAAAGCTGATTTGCTATGGTGGACTAACCACACGACCGGACCTTGAAGCCGCGATGAAAGCCGATGCCTGCATCATCCTCAAACCCTACGCAGGGACTCAGACCTTTTCGTGGGAAGACCATGACGATCTCTGTATCGTTCTGATTGAAGACATCGAAGCCTGGAGCCCAGTGCCTCTCAATGTGAAGCAGAGCGAACACGCAGACGGCGCAGCCCCCAGGTGTCACTACTGCGGGCCAGCAATCGCCAGCAAGTCCAGTAACGCAATGCTACTTGTCGACGGTCCTACAGGTTACTACTGCCCACGTTGCTACAGAGACAAGGCTGGATTCACGGTGGATCCGGATGCTGTCACCTTGAGCGAAGACGAAGAACGGATGATGGCGCTATGAGCGAAAGCACGCCAGAATCACGTCAGGCCATCATTGACGCAATAGATGTATGGGCCGACGACAACGAATACACAGTGTTGGCTATGGGAACAGCAGAAGGCCGAGCCGAATACGCCGACGCTATCATTGGAACGACAGATAAACCGTTCCCTGCAATCGTGTACCTTGTCTCTGGTATTGTTGACGTGTTCATGAAGCAGGGAATGGATCACGAAGAAGCCTGGGAATTCTATGGCTACAACACTGCCAGGAGCCTTGACTACATCGACCCGAAAGATGGTCCGCCCATACTTGTTGACGACGGTATGAGTTAGGACAAAAGCGTAGTAACGCACAACAGAAACACAGACGATAGACACTTCTATCTGAAGTTTGCCAAACCGTCAAACTAGGAGAACACAAACCATGAACACATTGAAAACAAGGGGTGATTGCAGTTTGACAGTTCGGCAAACTGGAAACGGTCAAACTAGACGACATTGAAAGCCGCTTCTATCTGAAGTCAGTCAAACTATCCGCAGCCCCCTTGAGCGCATCCGCCGAGGGGTGAACATACCGAGCCGACACTTGCCCTTGACCGTGGCACATCATCACATTGATCACGGCTTCAGGCACCAGTGAGTCAGTCAGTGCCGACCTAAACCAATGCCGGAACGAGTGGAATCCGTACAGGCCAGCATCCCCGTTCAAAGCCAGGGTCTTGACCGAGAACCGCTGAAACCTTGCCCCCCACGTCTGAGGACAGGCATTGAGCACCGAACGAGCTCCAGGGAACAGATACGGTGAGCCATTCCCCTCAGATCGCCCCCACACGTCCAGAACCAACGCAGAAGGAGCTAGAACCGCTTCAGCCGATATACGGCGAGTCTTTTGCGGCACGACGCGTATTAGGCCATCTAACGGGCTCAGAGACGCCTTTTGCAGATTGATGCAGTCTACCCTTCTCAGTCCGGTATGAGCAGCAACGCCTATGATATCCCTCATCTCCCCTTCAGCAGCTTGATAAAGCGCCTGTATTTGCTCAACTTGGAAGGCTTCATGCCTCACCAGGGGAACGGGAAGGGCCTGAATACCCAAGAACACGTCAGGCAACGTAGCCCCAGTGTCCAGTTGAACGGTTTTCCAGACATATCTCAGGCAGTTGACGTGCTTATTCCAGGTATTTGCACCCACAGAGCCTTTAAGAGCCCCCAAATAGGCCGAAACCTGCTCACGAGTGATCAAGGCCAGGTCCAGTGAGTCAGTCATTTTTAGGACGAACCTACCCCATTGGGCTTTGTATCCGGCCAGAGTCGAAGGTGAGCACTGCCGTCTACACAGTGAGCACTCGAAGACACACCAAGCATTCCCAGCCGTCACGCGCCCCCGATCGATCTTTAGCTTGGCATCTTCTGACAGAAGCCTATCACGAGCCGCAACAGCTTGAGCCTTTACCGTCACACGCAGGGAAACCGTTGACCGCTTGCCGTCGACAGTCCTCCGCAGGTAGTAAGTATCTCCACGCTTGAAAAGATAGCCTTGCTTCATCACTCCCCCCGCTTAACGATTTCGTTGATCTGAGCAAGTATAGCGTTGACCGTCATATTGAACATCACATCTTGTTCATAAAAATGCAGCGCCATTACTTCTACATCTTTCGTGATTACAGGTACTTCCTCTTCCGTCATGAAGACATACATAGGCACAGCAATCAGCCTAGTGATCCGACCTATTTGTGAACTACTCAGCCCTTCAGAATTATTGAACGCAACCATACTACTCCTTACCTTTCGCTTCACGCCTATCCTTTAGTTTCAGTTGTGCGGAGAAGTACCGCCGACACGAATCACAGAAGCAATTATCTTCGTGCTCTGCTTTCGTTCTACGAGTCCGGTTGATCTCGTTCAACGCCTCACGCAACACAGGATCTCCACCGCAGCCCTTTGCAGCGTGATTACCAGACTTGCCGCCCTTGCGCCCCATCTCTCGAAAGTACGCCTTTGCCTCATCGCTCAGATTACTCATGTTTATTTGTTCCTTATTGAGTCAGTCAGTATCCGCCCTACAGAAGAGCGGTCCAATCGTTTGCAGGCGAAAAGCCGCCTGAATTCAGAGCAGCACAAAAACAGATCAACTCCCCCACAGTCCAAATCATTTGTGTGATACGCCTATCCCCGTCGATGTAGACGGAGAACACCCCGCCCCCCAGCCCGTTTACAGTGTATTCTTTCATGGTATTGTTACCCTTCCGCCGCCGCTATGGCCTTTGCTAGTTGCGTGCTTGTGCTCATCCCCTTGTAATCTGTGCTGATATCGATCAGCGCCAAGGCAGATTTGCACGCCTCCAGGAGTTCAGGAGCAGCAGAGATTAGCCGAGCATTCGCCATAATCGTAGCTACTTTGTTTTCGTGACATTCTGCCAGGACGTATTCTTTTGGTTCACTAGGATCTACAACCCTTGTCCCCGTTCTATCCACGGCCCACGGCCCAGGTGTATGTTTAATGCGTTTCATGATAGTACCCTTCCACTTGTTAATCGTTGGATGTTTAGCGAATGATATAATCCGGCTCAGTCGGTCCGTTAGAGAACCATTCCGATTCGTCCAGGAGATCCGTAGCCAGGTCGACAGCCTCATCATCGTCGATGACCGTATCCGGCAGATAAGACCGCACGGCCACAAACAACGGTTCAAAGCCACACTGCCAACCAACCAGGACAACCAGAGGAATAGCCGTGTCAAAAGGCTCAGGACTTAGCGCGTCATCGACATAGCGCGAAACGTATGGAATAGCGTCAGATTTTTTCATGCTTTCGTTTCCTTTTCATGTGAATCTATAGCCCTCACAAAGTCAGAGAATAGATGTCTTGATGTCGGCCACTCCCCATACACAACCCCATCAAACTCGACGCTATGGAGATGACTAGAACGCAACCAGTTTTGAACTTCAGCAAACAAAAGACGACTAGCTTTTTTCCAGCCCATGTACCTTGAATGCTTATACATTGCCCTATGAAACTTTACTGTTTTCATTGCTCTATTTCCTTTCATGCACTTGTTAAAAATTCAAACCGCAGGACCTACCAAGGCAAACCACGACGGCCACAAACAAAAGACAATCGATTAGCGTGATAGGTGGACTATTTTTAGAATTCATGGTTTTACCTTTCGTGCCTATTGAGTCAGTCAGTTTCCAGTTGTCTTTTTACTATTTTGAGCTTCACAGGATCGGCCAACGTCGCAAAATTATACGTCACGCCATCGGAAACCAGGCGAGCCCGAATACAGCACCCCGACCCGAACCCCAGGACCCGAGCACGAGCAGCCGCACCGACCGCGCCCAGGCGAGCCCACACACGATCAAAGCGCCCGCCCTCATTATCCGCCAAAGCACACACGGCGAGCCCCTCAGAGTCGAAAGAGAGACCAGGACAACGACCAGGACGACGACCGACGACAACAGCACCAGGACCAGGAGAACCAGGAGCGGAACCAGGAGCCGCAGGAGCACCACCAGGAGCACCGGAACCAGGACCAGGACCAAAGGCCAGGACCCCAACAGGACACGCTTCAACGAGACAGCAGAAGCCGCAGCGATTGCAATTTGGGACCGACTCAATAGAAGTTGACCCATCACGATTATTGAACTTACAAATTGGCATAGTGAAAAACCTTTTTAGAACCAGGAGAGAAGATTGCAAAGAAAGTGCATAAATTTGGAACCGGTTGTATTTTTTGCGCAGGAGAGAACCAGGGAGCCGCCCGACGACCGGACGACCCCCCGCAGGCCTTTGACTACTCCAGGTTGAACTTGCGCCCAGGTTGCACTTCGATCAGATCGGATACGGCAGCCTTAACGCCTTCCAACCCATCAGCGACAGACGCAGCGAGACCAGGACGACCCCGCAGGCCCGCAGGCGATACACCTTGCAAAAGATTCTCAGCAGACGCAGCAAGCGCAGCGAGCTCGGAATCATTGGTTATATTGCGAGCGGAGAACAACTCCAGGAACTCGGACAGATTACCAACGGCAGAATCTCGAAAGATCTTTTTTTTGCCGTCTTCACTTGGCTTGAGCTTATCCGCCAAATGCCCGACCAAATCACGGAGACCGACCCGCAAAGCGTTCTGCACATCTTCCCCGACTTGATCAAAACGAGCTTCTAACTTAGCACGCTCACGCTCTGCCATTTCAGGAGGAAGATTTTCGGCCACACCGAGAGACAGATAAGACCAACGCACCCCGAAACGCTCTAGCAAGTCCTCGCGCTCAGGATAGTCCGCCGCTTTAAATTGCCCGTTCATCCTTTCGCGTGCTTTTTCCCGCTCATCGTCCAGGACAGAGAGAAACGCTTCCACCAATCCCGCACGCTCATCCGTGGCAGATTCAAGCCGCTTGTCGACTTCCGAGATAAGCCCTTTCGGCATAATGCAAACACCCTTGAAACCAGTATCAACATTGATAGCCCGCAGATTGACCCAGGAAGACAAAGCATTATCAAACGCCGATATTGCAGCATACTCAGGACCAACGAAAAGAACCTTACCCAGCTTTAGCCGACTCTTATCGGCATCCGTGTCGACCTTGCTTAGATCACCCTTGCGAATGTTACCCGCACGAGAGAACGAAAGCCGCATTAATACTGAATTGTCCATTGCATTATTGCTCATGATTTCACCCTTACTTGACTTGCTTTGTACGCCCTAAGCAGAATGCTTGTGGCTATGTTTATGCGTATGAGAATGACCCGCGCCCGCCTTTCGTGTTCTTGTTGTTTTCCCACCCATACCCCGAGCCAAATCCAGCAGAAACTTTTCCGCATTGCTATGATTAGGCGCAGATACTTTATCCGTTGAGATCTTCAAAGACCCATCAGGAAGGAACTCGATTTCTATATTATCAGCAGCCATATTATCACCCTTTTTGCAGTAAGATTTTTCCGTTTATCCCGGGCTTAACTCTCCACCCGTACCGCTTCGCTTGTTGCGTGACCAATGTTTTCGAATAGGCACGCTTCACAGCCGCCGTGGCTTGATCGACATCGACCCGACCACGCACCGACAGCACACCAGCACGGAACGACAACGAGACTCCCGCCAGGACACCACCACCCAAGGCGAGACGACCCGACACCGCGCCTTGAGTTATATCGCCATCGAACCCCAGCCCCCGCACCGCATCACGCAGCACCGCAGGCAGCACCGCGCCCAGATCGATATTGCTTATCTGTATTGAGTGGCAAGGCATCAAAGCCCCCTTTCTTTTTTGAGTTGAGAAACAAGAACCACGTCCACCGCATCGACCAGGACCCCCAGAATGTCAGCGACTTCACCAGGATCTAAAACGGAATAAGGCCCAATACCTTGCACCGTATTGCGAGCCCCCTTGACCCGCAGAAGCGCCAATTCAACCGGAGAAGGTTGAGCCCAGGAAGCGCCCCTCATAACGCCACCTTGCGACCAGGAGCAGCACCAGGAGCACCCGCAGCAGAATGACGGAACACACCAGGAGCAGACGCCGACAAGAAACGCCCCGAAGCATAGCGCCGAAGACTATCAATAGATTCAGGCGCAGACGTGCATAACGGAACGACATACGCCGCAGATTCAACCAGGGGAATATCAAGCCTTTCCGCATTGACCACGCAGCTTTCAATCTCACGACCCACCCAACCCTCGCAGTCAGGCAAAGCTTCACCAGCATCACGCCCATGCTTGGCTTTATAAATATCCCAAATAGTACCCCGCTCATCACTTGACGGCAGATCGAAAAAGAACCACGGCAGAGTAAACCGTGAACGCATTTCAGGCGGAACCGACTCGACCCCATTAGACGTAGCAAGACACACCACACGCCCGCGCCCAATCGCGTCGACCACTTGAAGAGCGCCCCGAAGACGTTCTTCCGACTGACCGACCAGGGAACCACGCATAGCGCCCAAGTCTAGCTTGATCGTAGGTACGCCCCACATAGAGCCGAGCGACTTAGCCAGCGCAGACTTGCCAGAACCAGGATGCCCCAGGAGAATAGAACCCGTCACCGCATTATCTTGGAACCACTCCAGGAGAGTACCCAAGAACCCTTGAGAAACGCCCGACGTATCACCCGAGGAACCGAGAACCTTTTCAAGCTCATCAAGAAAGAGCACGCAGCGCGGGCGCATATCTTCAGCCCAGGGACGACGATAAAACCCTTTAGCCTCTTCGAGCCCGCCCAAGTCATCGAGAGACCCACCACCGCGCCACACAGAAAGACCAGGTGTTTGCTCGATGAGTTTTCTTTTCCTTTCCCACAGTCCATTGAGATCGATGCCGGATTTCGACAAGGACAAGGCGAGCGACTGTTCCGCCCCGAACGTAGAGAGACCCGACAAGGCAGACACAGCAGCACCCAGCACGTCAGGACCAGGAACCCCAAGCCCAGCGTCATCGAGTAAGCTTGAAGCCATAGCACCCAACGCAGCATCATCCGGCAAAGGATCGGACAGCATCACCACATCATTACGCAATTCACCAGGGAGAGACCAGGACACACCCCCAACCATAACCACGCACGCCCCCGAGATCTTGAGCACGTCGCGTAAGTTCCAAATGCCCTGAATCATAGGCAAAGGCTCCGGACTATCGAACACCCGCGCCCAGCCCAGGAGAACCGCAACACCATCGGCAGGCAGAGACCCAAGCAGCCCAAGAAACTCGGACGGATTACCCGTTACTATCGCAGGATCTTGACCCGCACAAATGGTATTGACCCAATCCGCGCCGGACTCATTAGCACCAACGGCGCCCCGTATCACATCCCACTGGACAACAGGAGCAGAACCGAGCTCATCAACAGCAGGACACACAGAACGAACGACCCCAGCCGGATCTAACGTATCGACACCAACCAGGGGGACCCCAGCCCGCCGACACTTTGCAATGCTTTCAGATAATGCACTCATATCAACCTTGCTCCTTTAATTGATTCACCAACGCACCCAGGACACCCCAGGAGGCCACGACGACCCCCGACGCACCCAACACAACAGCACCAACCACCCCACGCACCACACAAGCCCACATAGGACCCATAGACAGCACAGGACCAACGGACTCGAGTAGAATTTCGTGATGGATTGATATCATGCTTCCACCGCTTCAATGATTGGCGCACCTTTACGCCCGCAATTATGCCCAACGCACAACAGCACCGCGCTGGAATAGAACAGACTTTGCCCGACCCACTCACCACGGAAACGAGCGACAAAACGAGCATCATCGTAACCGCAGCCCTCCCGCTTTATCTCATAACGGGAATCACCATTGATAGGATTTACAGATCGTTCAATCATGCTTCCACCCAGGACAGGAGCCGCCGACAACGAAGAACCCAAGCAGCACACCGACACACCGCAAAGAAAACGAACGTCATAATGACCACCCGAAGACAAAACCACATAACCCTCGACAACGCCCGCCCCATTGACATCGTGGACAACCCGCGCCCCGTTTCTAAATGATTCACTCATTATCTAAACTCCTTGCTTAACTTGCTAACGACGGCAGACCGACGACCGACCCGCACCAACAAACAACCAACAAACAACCAAACCCTAACAATAAGCACGCTATCACTACCCCCTAACGCATTGCAACAAGAAAACGCAACCAGGCAAAGAAAAAAGCACTGACCAAAACGGTAACAAAATAACACCGAATCGTCTGAATGCTTTCCAGATGCTAACACACACACACAACCCCCTAACGCCACCAGGAGCCGCACAGACACCACCAAACCGACGTAACAAAAAGACACAATACACCCAGCGCAAGACGCCTTCAGACTCGACAAAGCACCCCACCCCGAACCATCATCTAAAAAACCAACCAGGAGCACAGCAAAAATGAGCACCAAATCACCCACCACCAGGACCACCAAAACACCCACCAAGAACACCACAAAAAAAAGAACTATTGACAAAAATCCACGGGGGGGGCATAAGAGACCAACGGGAGATGACAGGGGGGGGAAAGTTCAAACACCTATCAGAACCAGGAAGAAACCAGGACCAAAAACACCCAACTTTCCACCCAACACGGACCCATCGAAACCTTGCCAAAACCCAAAAGAAGAGCATTTTTGTGATTTGGTTGCCCAAAACTACACAGGCATAAAAGCCTACCAAATAGCCATAAATCCAAAAAGCCGGAACAAAACAGCAGCAACTAGATCGTCAGAGCTACGCAACCGAGAGGACCTTGCGCGTAGAATCTTAGATTTACAGGCAACGCAACACAAGCCGACCAGAGGACACCCAGCCCCAGCAGCCCCCCAGGAGCCCCAGCAGAAGCCCGCCCAGCCCGCAGGCCTTATCACTCGAGACGAGCTTAACCGGAAGGTATCAGAAGCAGTACGGCAGGCAGTGACCGCCACCGAGAAAACCCAAGCCGTAAAACTTGCCCAAAGCCTTCTAAACATAGGAGACGACGAGGGAAAGCCCGTCGACCCCGTAGCACTCATACAGCACATAGCCACCAGTGCAGGCAGGAGCCCCCAGGACATAGCAGCCCAGGCAGGCGGGCTCCGCTTCATGCTTGAGACCGTAGCCACCTATGCCAAGGCTCCACGCTCGACACTACGCCGGACCCTTGCAGCGTGGCATCGTGAGCTAGGCACAAAGGACACACCAGAGGACACACACGCACCGGATATGCAGACAGACAAGCACTTGTTACCGGATGGACAGTCAGACAACGCCGACCAACCGACCGAGACCACACCCGAGCCCGCGCCCCAGTAGGAGGGGGGGGGGG
>TARA_R110002110_G_scaffold118613_10_pt1 | contig 11267 bp, 32 predicted proteins | sample TARA_R110002110 | Tara Oceans TARA_R110002110 (sample SAMEA4397330) | marine metagenome | biome: Polar Biome; feature: [SRF] surface water layer (ENVO:00010504); material: water (ENVO:00002006), including particulate matter (ENVO:01000060) such as... | depth 5 m
CATAGAAAGTGGGATAAGGCATGGGGTATCAAAACAGAATCATCATATATTGTAGGGGGATGGTGTAGTTCTTGAAAGTATTAATAGTGGCAATATTAGTTTGTCTTCTTGTTTTAATTATTGCTCCTTTAACAGTTTTTGCCATATCTTATGATAATACTGGTATTAGACTTACAAATCCCCAATTTTGTTATTTGACAGAAGATGTAACTTTAGGTACGGTAACATTCATTGCATTACATCAATGGGAAAAACAACTAGTGTTAAACGATCCAGTAAATTGGAAGATGTCAGTCAAGCAAGTCAATTCACTAAACTGGAACGAATGTAATGTTATAATACAATTTGTTGAAGAATTACCAAATCCATTGGACTTGGGTAAAACCGACTTGAATGAGAAAGAAGCCCTGATAACAATTCCATTATACTATGAAGGTGTTAAATTACCAACAAACGATATTAGAAATAGTGTTACCCATGAACTTGGTCATTCAATGGGGTTAGGTCATTATAATTCTGGTATACTTAATGATAAATCCAGTATCATGTCTCCACAATTTGAACCATTCAAAAACATTAAATTAGAGATAACATTACAAGATGTGTTGAAAATGAGTCAAACATATCCAAGAGGTTTTGAACAATGAAGTACATGAAGTGTATCATGGTTAACTGTACCAAGACTTTGGAAAACGTGGAATACCTACAAGCCCACGTATTAAAGAAACATAACAGATTTACACATCTTGAACTATTGGATGATCTTGTAACAAACGGGGAAATAAAGTTCTCTGAGGAAAAACCAATAGCTGATAAAGAAAAAGAACCATACAAATTAAAAGAATATTGTCTACAAGGACACAAGTTTACCCCAGAAAATACAGTCATTTCCAAACAAGGCAGACTATGTAAAATATGTTCTATTGCAAGGGCAAAGAGGTGTAAGGCAAAAAGATTAAAAAGATGGGATAAGGAGGATTCTTAATGGAAGTTCTATCAAAAGATAAAAAGGAAATATATGAAGAGTTCATCAAACTCATTCAATGGGTACAGATAGACGTGGAGAATCTGAAAGCCCCTGAAGACTGGCTCATTGAGATTAAAGACTTGAAGATAGATAAAAAGTTGAAAAATGACTGATATTTGTGGAGGAGATGAATAATGGAAATTACTGATAAAGAATCACATGATTTGCAAAATAGACTTGATCATATTATAGATGAATTAGTAATTCAGAATCATCTGTATTTGATTAAATTTGTAAATGAGTTAAGAGAAATAAGAGATGATCTTCCTTGTTCTTGTGGCGAAGAACAATGACTGATATTGATCCATGTCCAAAATGTAAGAAAAGAGATGGCTTTATTTGGCATTGGGGTAACATTAGTGACAGTCAAGGATATGCAGAGTGTAAGAGTTGTGGAGAGAAATTAAAATGAGAGTTTGGAATGAAATAGATCCTAGCCGACTATGCAAAAAGCATTTGTTAGCAGAACATAGAGAAACATTATGTGTATGGTCAGTTATTACTAATAATAAAAAAGGTTACTCAAAACACCCCGAAACTGTCAGGTTTAGAAATAATCTTAATGCACTTGTATATAGACATATTAAACTTGTAAATGAAGCAACCAATCGTGGATATAATTTCAAGGACTTGCCTAATTCTAATAATATACCTGCACTCAATATAATGCCTGAATCATGGGATAACCAAGAAAAATCATTAAGTGCTAAAGATTGTGATTGTATAAAAATGGAGAAATTAAAATGATTTCTTTAAAGTGCAAAGATAAAAAACATTTTCAATGCAAACAATGTGAGTGTATATGTCATTCTTTAGTAGGAACAACATGAGTGAAGATTGGAAGTTAATTACAATAAAGTATGCAAACAAATGTTGTATATGTCAAAAAGTAATAACTGAAGGAAGTAAAGAACTTTGGAAAAAAGGGGAGGGTGTTAAACATGAATCATGTGTTGGACTGGTAAAACAAGAGGCAACAAAACAAATACTGTTAGAAAAGAATTGGCATGATTCGAAAGTATACCCGTATGGAACGATCATTAGTAAATGTCAGTTTTGTGGAATATCTTTAAGTCATTCAAAGGATTCTTACTTAAACTTGGACAGGTATTGCTGTTCTACTTGTTTTGGAATTTATTAAAGTAATACAAACAGTTATTAGTACGGATAGGTAAGTATAATCATGAAGGCAGAACTTTCTGTAGTTGAGCAAAGTCAAGACTTGCTAGAGGTTCAAGAAAAATCTATGGGGATTCATTTCCAAGAATTTTTAGAATCTAAAGGTGTTGACATTGCAGAGTTTGACAATTGGAGTCAAAGGAGTCTAATCTCACTTGACGGAGTAATCCTTGCTGGTAAGGGTGGATTCCCAGCCAAAGTCAAAGAGGTACTTGGAATGGTTGTAAAACCTGAACAAAACCTACAATTCTTCCCTGCACAAGCAGGGGGTTAGTTTTTTTATTTTTTTAGTTTTTGTTATGATTATAGAATTATTTTTTGTATTCAAAGTTTTAGTAAGACAGTTCTATACACTTATATGTACCAATAGGTAACTATAGGTATGATTAATTTCGGTAACGGTTTACAAAGAAAATATTCCAACGGTGTTTCAGGCAATCACAAGTCTGATGCAGAAAAACTTTCAGATAAAAAAGATCATGATGCACTTAGAAAAGCAAGTGTTTTAAAACGAGCAAGACGTGAAGCAAGACAACAAGCAAGAATGGATAAAAACCTTGCACCTGACAAGGCGATTGAAATTTTAGAAAAAGATCCTATGAATGATCATTCCGTTAAGTCAGTAATTAAAGAGGCATACGGCAAGTCAAACGCAATTGCCAGAGAATATGGATTAGCACAACCAAATCACCCAGAAGCATTGAAACATGATAGGTTGCATTGTATGTTGTGTGACAGAAAATTGGACAGTCCAAACGCAGGTAACTCACCAAACAGTCCGTGGGATGATGAAGATATTCGTTTAATGTGTTGTTGGTGTTTCGGAAAAATGTCAGATTCTGACATTAAAAGATCTGCAAACAACGGAGAAGAAGCTTCAAAAGAAATAAGATTAAAAGTGTACAACCCGTTGGAATCAACCAAGGAGGAAGTTGATTCTTTGATTGAGTCAAAGATGATTCAACTTAGAGGAAAATTAAAAAGATGGGAACAAGACGTTGCCCTCGTTGGAAAAATAAAACACGATTACTTGAAAGAAGGGGATGACTTTGAAAATACCTATAGAAATATGGCAAAGACCAGATACAACGCTTGTACTTGGTAATTCAATACGTTTATTAATACCATATACCTTATAGTATATGTAATGAAAGACTTACAAGAAATTCAAAAACATATTGATGAACTGGCAGAAAATCCAGTTTCATTGTATGGGGAAGAACTAGGTGTAGCCAAACTCGTAAGAGATGGCATGAAATTTAGAATCTTTTCCAAACAAGTGTCAAGTGGACAAAAAGCAGACATAGTTGATCTGAACATTGTTGTCGAAGACGAAAAAATTGAAGGTTACAGATACCTCAAAGGAAGAACCTATATCCCACATTTCGCATTGAAAGATGTGTATTGGATTATGGAAAAGAAAATCTGGAACAAACATCATGGCTCTCAAATGCACATTGATCAGTCATACATCAAAGTGGGAAGACATATAGATGGAGCAGGATCACATATCGACAAACAATCACCAGAAGAACACGGATTATCACTTGTAAAATACTTGAGAGGGTTTTCAGCTTCTCAATACCCATTGGTCGCAGTTTAAAGCGACTTTTATTTTATTTAATTAAACATAGATTAATATATACCATTAACCATACTAAATACATGAAGAGAAAGGTCAACCGTTCAAAGAGAGCAAAAATTGGTTCTCACGGATTTAAGGTACACAAGAACACCAAAGTCTACATCGGAAAAGCAACGATGTCAAAAAGTGGGGTTGATAAGAAATTAGTATCATTAATTAGAAATTTATGGAATACGAATGATTCTACGAAAAAGATGAGAAAACATATCAAGTATATTTCAATCAAACATCTTACGAGTGCAAGTAGGGCAGGATCATGGAACTATGAAAAACAAAAGGTAGAGATAGTTCAAGTCTATAATCAAGTCGATTACAAATGGTATGAGGGAACGTATTACCACGAGGTTGAAGGACACGCATTTTGGGATTTCTCAAGAAAGTGGAGACGTGATGTACTTATCAAGTTTAACGAGAAAGCAAACAAGATGCCACCAGTAAACGGTTATTGTAAAAAGAATGAAAGAAAATGGAAGTTGTGGAACGATGAATCGTTACATGGTGTAGAAAACCCACATCCTTCAATGACGAGGTATGCCAACGAACAGCATTCTGCAATCACGGAAATTATAAGAAAAGTGGGAGACAAGGATATTTTAATGAGTAAACCTGATATAGCAAAACTTGTAAAACTTTGGAAAGAATTACACTATTGAGTTAGTTTATATAACGTATTATGGCTAATTGCTATAATGACTGGAGGTGAAAAGAAAATATCCGTAGCAGAAACAAAAATTGATTTGTCACAACTTGGTGGTGGAGCTTCCGAAGCTGAACGTAAACCAGCAGTAGGTATTAGAGCAATTGAGGGCAAAGTGGTTAATATCACTAGCTTAGAACATACACGAGGAAAACCAACAGCAAATACAAATGCCAATCTAATTGGTGAGGATGGTAAAACAGATTACTACCTTATCGATACCAAAGAAGTTTTTGAATTAGAACATCAAAAGGAAACCAAAGAAGTTAGTAGATTCTTTGTAACTGAATCTATTGCAAAACAGATTAACCGTGTTCCAGACGTTCAAAAAGCATTCGGGGAAGGTACAGTAATTGGGGATTGTAAGCCACTAAAGAGGACATCTAAAAAGACTGGAAACCAATATTGGTGTCTAGTTTTCCCAAGTGAAGAAGACTATAATTAGTTGAATCCAGTTGATTCAAGTCAACAGATCTTCATTTTTTTCTTTATTTTTATTAACCTATATTGACAAATAATTGTATATCATTATATAATCATGTTCGAAGGAATTAAAGGCATCTTAGATGCCATCGACAAAGCCCTTCCAACTCCTGAGAGAATGGATTTGGAAGAGTTCAAAAAAGAGTGGTTGGGCTAAACCCACCAATTTTTTCATAAACTTTTTAAGCAAGTGATAGTACATGATACTTAATGGTTAGTGGTAAAAGGGTTATTGCACGGTTAGTGGGTAATTTTGGTATCAGTTTTTTTAGTCCACTAGTAAGTGGAAACATAGCAGTAGCAATGTTTGATATTGGTATTTCGTTTCAAGAGACTTTGATAATAGCAGGACTATCTTCAATTTTTGTTACGGGGTTAACAATGTCCAAAGAACTTAGAGATTGGGGTAGGTCTAACGCTACAGCCTCCGAAAGAATATATGTTAACACCCCAGACTTAGACAATGATGATATTGAAATGTCATTTCATCCAGCATATCCGTCATTTTCAGATATGTCAAATTCTGATCCAGATGAAACAATGATATAACATGAACTATTCAGTTCTTGTCAAATTGAAAGATGATAAGACTCCAATAAACATTAATGACAGTACAAGAAAATGTATAATCAAAGAAGTGGATGATCTTGGTATTTTGGTAGAGTATACAAAGTATAATGCAACAGATTTGGTATATTACACACTTCATTCAATTAATAAAATCGTACCTGTTGATTTAAATTAGGTTTTATCCCGAAACTAGTAATGAATAGTAATTGTGTTATATGTGATACAATTTGTAGAGGTTTAAGATGTCGTACTTGTAGAAGAGATCCTCAATGTTTGGATTGTAAAAAAACCGTAAACAACCAAATGTCGATAAGATGTCATGAATGTAGTCACAAATCCAGACTTTCAAGAAGAGTTGACAAGACTTGTAAAAATTGTTTTAAATATTTGAAAAACAAACATCAGAATACAAGATACTGTAATGTAAGTTGTAGGCAAAATAAAATTAATCGTGAAAAGTCCAAACATAGATTAAATCAAGAATGTTTAATGTGTTTTAAAAGTTTGACAGGATCAAGAGGATTCAAGTATTGTTCTCCAGATTGTTATGGAATGTTTAGAAAATTATATCTTATGAACAAAAGAACCTCAAAAATATTAAGTCTGTAAACCAAAGGTTATTATATACCGTTAACCATATACAAACTGAGGAAATTCAAACAACCCTTAACACGTAATGCAAAGCGTGACATGATGTGTCTTGCAAAGCACATTGAAAGAGGAATTTAAGGGAGGAAAGTGTGAGAAATCACATGGATGAACCTTTGAGGGATAGGGCGAGTACCTACTCACAAAGCCGAATGTTTGAAAACCTACTTAGTGTATGGCTGGTAAACCTGAACGAACATTGGAAGTATCAGGAGTCATGTCCTCTAGAACTAGGTGGTTAATGGATGCCTCTGTCCATTCCGAAAATTCTTATAAAGACCATTAAATTATTAATATTATTGAGACGAACTAAACTCAAGGTGTTCTGTGATGCAGGAACAAAAAATGGGGGAAGAATTTGTATGGTAGATCCTCAAAAAAATAAATGTATCATAAAACAAAGAACGGGAGACTTGAGTAATAATCAGTTGGAATACTTGGGGTTATTGTATACAATATCGTATGTTAATAACAACTATTCCCGAAAGAATGTAATTATCTATACGGATTCTTTGTTGGTTGCAAATCAAATTAACGGTAAATGGCGTATCACTACTGAACATTTAATACCATTATGGAAGAAATGTAACAAGTATATGACTAGTAATATACAAGTGACATGGGTTAGGAGGGAAAAGAACTTGGCAGGTATAGAGTTAGATAAATAATACTTTTATATATCGGTTAATTAAAACAGTTAGACATGAGTAAATGGATAGTTGTAATGAATAATAGTTTAATTAGGAATGATTTTGCAAAGCTAATACCTTCTATTAATAAAATAGTTCCGTATGATCCACCAACAATAATTGTAGATCCTACAGTTTACTCCACATCATTGGAAGCAAAGTTGGTGGGAAAGGGATATAAAATAATTTTTGTAAAAGAGAAAGTTGCAGATTATATGAGTTCACACAAAAATACCCTACTCTTAACAACCGATTTAACTTCAACTTTAAACCTAACCCGTTCAAAATGGTTCTTGGTTAATCATCCAGAATCATTGGTAGATAACATACAAATTTTAGATAATTATATATTGACATTACGCAAGAGATCATTAAATGTCTGACAACGTAGAAATTTCTTGGAAGAATAGTGAAGGTAAAGTAGTAAGTTCTAGTTTTCCCAAAGAGAGAGCTGAAGCCATTATGTTATATCTTAACAAAGTGGTTAAAGATGTAAAGATGAAAACCCCAATAAAAGACACCGTTTAATGATAAAGTCAACAATATATCATCAAATCATACATTTATATTAACCAAAACCTATTGTATATTATGAAGTACCCATATAGAGTAGACATGGAACAGAATGGCGTGATTTGGAGTGTTCTGGTTAAGAATGCCAAAGACAAAGAGTATTATGACAGGAACAACTACGTTTTAGTTCAAAAATAACTTTATAAATCAGAAATATTATAAAGTAATTGTATGTCTCAAGAAGTAAGACTAATGTTGGTAGATTATAAAAATATCATAAATTGGTTTGAATCTGCATTTGGAAAAAAGAATAATGCAAGTCAAAGTGACAGGAACACATTTGCCAAACTTAATGCAATGTCATTAAGTGTCATTGATGAGTTAAAAGAAGCCAAGGGGGATTCTGATGAGCAATAACGTTAAAAAAGAAAAAAACACACCACCACCAATTGATATTGACAAAGTCAACGATCTGTATGAAGAGTTAGATTCTGTCTTGGACAAGCATATAAAGGATTACGAGTTAAATTTTATGGAGATAGATACTGCCCTAATGTTAATAAAAAAGAAGATGTCGTATGAAGAAACCAGTAGTTGGTTGCAATTCATGATTTCAACTGCTCAAGAGAACCAAGAGGATCAAACACCAAAAGATCCTAAAGGTGATATGTATGGCTAAACTTCCTTGGACAGATAACAAAGACATCAATATATTAACTCCATGTGAATTGTGTTCAAAAGAGGCAGTTAGTGTAAGTGGGGGAAAGTATTGTTTGGGTTGCTATATGGAATTATTATCTTGTGGTATACTAGGTAAATATATCAGACAATAAACTTATATGATTGGGAGTCCTGTGGTAGAATAATGAATTGGGATGATAGAGAAGATAAATTAGATGATATTTCTAATACAAATGTATGGAGACATTCAATGGAATGTCCAAACTGTCGTTCACAGACTTGGTCTTTTTGTTGTTTTATCCCTGATTTTAAAACGGGGAGGATTAAAGAAGGGTGTAATGAATGTGATGATAAAGCTAAATCAATATGGACTAGGGAATCAACTCCTGTTAATGGAGCAATAGGTTTTGTAGTTATTGGAGTAATAGGGGTAATTGGTTTTATCGCTGGATATTTATTAAAGTAACACTTTATATACTTCAAATGTAAATAAAATCCAATGGATAAGTTAACAGAACAACATCTTAAAGAATGGAAATTATATAAAACAAGACTTGAAAAAGAAATACCAAATGCATCCAAATATTGGCAACAATTCTTGGAGTATAGGGTTAAATCATTGGAAGGACTAATCAGGAGTAATGAAGAATGAGAACACAAAAAGAAATAGAGTATTATCATGATCTCTTGAAAGAAGCAAGTACAAGAGCAGAAATTCCTGAATACTTTGCAGGTCACATGGATATTTTGTTATGGGTATTGGATAATGATGAATATAAAAAATCATCAATTTTTGACAAAATGAAAGATGTTATTGGGGATTTAGAAAGTTAAACCATACGTATATACGTATAAATCTACGTATACACGTATAAAATTCTAATGAGCTAAAAAAAGATCAAAGTGTTCGCCATTGCCTACTCAGGTCGTGGTTGACAAGTCGCATTTTTACCAATGATTCAAGCCTTGTAAAGTCTTAAGCATTTACAAGCTAATGATTTTTTCACGATCAATGCTCTGGGCTGTCTTTCATCCCTGATAATACATACTTAATGGTACATATAAGTGTATAAACTAACGTTAAGGTTATATTGAGTAATGTTTTATAAAATATTACATGGATCAATGTAACTGTAAAAGTCCACCGTGTAAGTGCAAGTCCTCCGAAAGGGAGACAGTTTGTTCTCATAAGACACGAGGAGAATATTTTGAGGAACAACGAGAACTTGGATTATTTAAAGGATACCACCAGATTGTGTGTGGTAAGGAAGGAACTTTACGTGAAGATTGTAACTACTTTTTTGAACATAAACTAGTATTATGTGAAGAGCATTACGATTATCACTTTCAACGTGCAGACAGACGTTGTGGTATGTGTAATAGTGCTATGAGGGATTGTACTTGTTAGATAAAGACTTTCCAGAATTTAAAGATGATATGAATGCTTTAAGAGAACTTGGTGTTATTATTGGTTCTGACGAAGCTAATTCCCTAAGTGTTCCGTTTATAGACAAACTTTCGGATTATATGAAATCTAATCCAGAAGAATTTGCAAAGTATGATATGACAGAAGGTATGCTTCATGCCATTGCACAAGTTTTATTAAGTTATAATATTAATGATAAGGAGTTGCAAAGATTTACTATGATCATAACAAGTTGGATTGATATTATGTTAAAGAAGGGGGGTTTTTATGACCTCAATTGAAACAGTTCTAAAAGAACACAAAGCAATATGCAAAAAAGCATTTGACATTGTAGAGAAAAAAGGAATGGATTATGCAAGGTATCAACATAAAAAAGGTGATACTTTGGCAAATATCAGTAACTCAAAGAATTGGGGGATAACTGACTCAATATGTCAAGGAATATTGGTACGGTTAGGAGACAAGTTTAGTAGACTAATCAGTTTAACAAAAAACCCCAAAGAAACACCACATATCAAGGATGAGAAGGTAAGTGATACAATAGAGGATATGATTAACTATTTAATTTATCTCAAGATAAAATACGGGGAAGAACAATGAGAAACAAATACAAGGAGAAAATAAAGGAATACCTTGCAAGTTACAAATATCAACTAAAGTTTGCTCCAAAATACAAAGATAAGAAATATAGTCCAAATCCAGTATATTATAACTTAATGGGGAAAATAGAGTTGGCAGAAAAACTACTTATAGATCTTGATGTGAGAAAGAAATGATGATTGGTTTATGTCAAATGTGTTTTTCATCAAATGTGGAAATTGTTTTGGATAAAGGTATGACAAAGTGCAATAAATGTGGTGATAAATAATGGTAGACGATAACATTATTGATTCATTTAATAAAATTGAAATGGATCTTGAAAATCTTAAAAAGGCTTTGGGTATAACTAAAAAATCGTTAAAAGAACAACGAGACATGATACAAGACAAATACGATAGATTAATAGGAAAATATAGTGATGAACCACACGGAAGTGACTGGGATCAGTATGACTTAAATAACTAACTGGTTTAATAAATACCAATGGATTGTCCACGTTGTGAACACATACATAAAACAACAAGTGTAGTATGTGAATGTCATTGTCATATAGATCCTACTTGGACAGGAGAAGGTATGGGAAAAACCAAGAAAATTGCCAACGAATGATTTTTCTTTCATGTGTGATAAATGTAAAAAGATGATAGAATGGAAATATCACATGAATTGTGGAGAGAATAATACAGAATGCCCTTGTCATGATAATAATCCAAATGAGATTGAAGGAACTGTTCCGTCATTATGGGGAAATGAAAATGAAACATTTAGTCATTTTACCCCAAAAATGTTAAGATCTATTGTAAGGGATACAACGGAAGCAGATATTCAAAGTGATCATGATTTAGCAAACAATTAAATAAACCATAATTAAAATGTAAATATGAATATTTGTCAAAACATAAAATGCTCCAATATTGGAGTTAAGGTAAAATGTGTAATAGAGTGTGAAGGTAAAGACTCAATACATGAAATATTCTTATGTCGTTTCTGTATTAAAAAACAAGAAGATTTACAATCTCCTTCTAATAACATCTAAAAATATAACTATCTGATATATAACATCCTTTGATATGAAATACTGGTGATGGTATATTCCATCCATTTTCTCC
>TARA_R110002110_G_scaffold79732_1_pt1 | contig 11267 bp, 10 predicted proteins | sample TARA_R110002110 | Tara Oceans TARA_R110002110 (sample SAMEA4397330) | marine metagenome | biome: Polar Biome; feature: [SRF] surface water layer (ENVO:00010504); material: water (ENVO:00002006), including particulate matter (ENVO:01000060) such as... | depth 5 m
CTCAGATCAGAGCTATGCACAAAAGGTGGGAGCAGAGCACCGCTTACCTATCAATCTCGTCACCTTCAACGTGTCGAGGGGCATATCGCGGCATCGGCGCAAAAAGGAAATCCATAGTGATACGCACACCGGTGGCGACCGGACACGACATGCCGGTGCGTAAATGACGTCTTGGGTGTGCGAGCCCGGATTTCGCGGCGGGCCGGGGATAGCCGGAGCACCTTTTGGGGCGATGATCGAAGGGCTCCGCCATTGGTATTTTCCGTCCGCAAACCGGAATCGATTTCCCGCGCTTCGCCTAAAAAAGCGCAATGCGGGCAAAGACCCAGTAGCTGGCGACAATGCCGATTGCATAAGCGGACGCGCGGGTGGCAAGCCGGGTATTGATTGAGGATGCGAGGATATACCGGCCAAGCCACATCATGGTCAAAACCGCAATGATGAAAATCACCTGGCCGATTTCGACGCCGACATTGAAAAACAGCAGGGCCAGCGGAATGTCGTTTTGCGGCAGGCCGATTTCAGCCAGTGCGCCTGCGAAGCCCAATCCATGCAGCAGGCCAAAGACGGACGCGACAACCCAGGGCTTGCGGGTGGCGAGACCTTCGTGGCCTTGCTGCACGCGCAGGATCTCGCCTGCGACAAACACAATCGAGAGGGCAATGAATGCCTCGACCGGCGGCGATGGCACATGGATTATGTTGAGCGTGGCGAGTGCCAGCGTGACCGAATGGGCCAACGTAAAGGCGGTAATAGTGACAAAAAGCCGCCGATTGCCGCGCACGATCAACACCAGCGCCAGCACGAAAAGAAGGTGATCGACACCGAGCAGAATGTGCTCGATGCCGATTTCGGTATAGGTCGTGATGACTTCAAAAGGACCGGGACTGCGGACAAGCGTTACGCTGGGATGTATCGGCAGGAGGCGCGCGATCTGTTCCGTGCCGTCCATGCGCTCATAGCGCAAGAGCACGTCGATGCCGGCGCGGGAAAGTCCGGTAAAGCCGATCTCCTTGCCTTCGATGCCGCCTGGCACCGTGATCTGCCAACGCTGTACGCTGGACCCTGACGCATAGGTGCTGCGGCGCGGCCCCAGAGGCGTGGTGCCGGGGGGCAGGACCGGCTGTATTTTCAGTGTCGTCGTTTCATCGATTGCCGGTACCTTCCAGAGCACATCGAATGTGTCTTGTCCCGTCTGATGCAGATTGAGATAGGCGGGATTGAACTGGTCGGCCTTAGCGGCGCTGGCGGCCAGGCAAGACAGTGCAAGGCAGAGCAATAGCGCGAAGGGACGCATTATGGACGTGCCTCTTTTCCCGATCGGGTATCCCGGATTTGGTCGGGAGAAATCTCGGGATTGGAGGCTTGCGGAATATCGGCCTTGATGACGATCTCGAAATCCTTGCGCGCCTTGTCATAATAGTCGGCGATGGCGCGCCGGCGGCGATCGTTCTCCCAGTCGCGCATCACGGCGTCACGCGCTTCCTCAAGCGTCGGCTTGCGTTCTGGAACGCGCGTCGTGACGCGCACCAGATGAAGCCCGAAGCCGGACAGAATCGGGCCTTGCCATGTGCCATCCGGCACCGTCACCAGCGCATGGGCAAATGCTTCGCCAAAATCCCGCGCGATCCGATCGACACCGATATTGCGCTGCCGGAGCGGTAACAGCCCGCTGTCACCCAGGAGTTTTGGATCGTCGCCCTTCTTCAGCGCGCGCAATATCGTTTCAACGACCTGTCCGGTATCCGCGCCATGCCGTGTGGGATCAACCATGACCTGATCGAAACTCACCATCGCAGGCTTGGCGTAACGCGCGGAATACCGATCGAGATAGGTTTGCAGGGCAGTGTCATCGGGAGCGTCGCGGCTTTCAGATTCTTCGGCTATGACATCCATTTTCTGGCGTACCCGACGCCGGACCACAGGATCATTCTCCTGCAAGCCCATCGCCACGCCTTCGCGATAGAGAACTTCGTCATGGATATAATTCTCGATCAGGTCGCGCATTTCCGATGGGGTGGGGGGGCGTTGCCGTACGGCCGCGTAGCGCAGCAGAATGTCCGCGACGACACCATTGTCTACAATAATGACATCCTTGTCGTCTGAGGTATCTCCACGCATGACGTGGAAGCCCAGAAACAACAACCCGCCCAGAATAAGAAAATGCAGCAACGGTTCGCGCAGGAATTTCGTCATGCGCGAACCGGGGAAATCTGCAACTTTTACGTCGTTCACGATTTGATATCGGGATTGTACCAAATGGGTGAGGAGACGGCGCGTTCCTGAATGACAAGCGGTACTTCAGGATCGGTGATCTCGGCGTTGAACTGGACGATGTCGTAATCGGTCCAGCGCGGAGTCGGGATTTCGATCACGCGGACGTAGTAGAAAGCCTTGTCCGCGGCGTTGAAATCGGGATCGGAGAAACTGCCGGTAAGCTGAGATGCGCCGATATTGTTGGTATATTTGGCGCTCGCCGTATCAACCGTATTGCCCACAGGTGGCAATTTTCCATCCACATCCGGCTTGCGATCACCCGACCAGAGCACATCGAAAATCTTTTCATGCGTCATGCCTTCCGCATCGACCCATCCTTTGACGATCTGCACACGGTCAAGATTTGCCCCGGCGGGATCCTTTAATGCGGCGACAAGAAATGTCGGCACCTTGCCTTCCGGTGCGGCGTTGAGATCGCCACCCATCGGCACACCCCTGGCATAGCCCGCATCAGCGAGATCGCTCTTGGCGTCGGCGGACGTGAAATCAAATCCGCCGAAGAAGCGCAGTTTGATGCGCGGACCGGAGGACGCATAGACTTCCTTTCGTTTCATCGCATCCCAGATGGCCGCGCGGGTATTGTCCTGTGCCCAGACCCCGGTGATACCTTGCGCGGAGAACGTCCAACCCTTGCGAAGATATTTTTCCCCCTTCTGGAAGGAGACATTCCAGCGTTCCGCACCGGGCTGCTCGGCGACGAATTTGCCCCAGTAATTGTCTTCCTCACCGCCGCTCGGCAGAGCGGTATGCGTGTCGCTGCCCGACACGATGCCGAGCTTGAATGGATTGATACCAAGCTCGTCCTGAAGCCGCATGCCGCTTTTCAGGGCTTCGCGGGCATACTCATACTTCACGTCTTCGGGCTTTTTCGCATTGCCTGCGAGATCGCTGCTGTCCCATATCTCAAAATTGGCAAATTCGTCGGTTGGCGACAGGGAAGGATGCGCTTCGCTTGCGCCCTTGTACTGGAACACTTCGACAAGTGGCTCCCATCGGGCGCGCTCGGTGGCCCAATCGGGTGTTAGCGGCGAGCCGTCATAGCGGTTTTCAGCAAACATCCAGCCATTGGAGAGATTGCCATTGTGTGGAATGGCGAGCACCTTGCCGCCGGTCTCGGCTTCCCATTTGGTGAGCCAGGCCCAGAGGCTTTCCGGGTCTGACCCCGAGTGACCGGGCAGCGCGGAGACGAAAGTCGTCAGCGGCGGTGTCGCCCGCGTCTTGTCGGCTCCATCCCGGAAAATCACATTGCGGTGAAGGTTCTGGCCGATCTCGCCGTTTGACGTCCATTCATATGCGATAAGAGCAGTGAATTTTCCCGGCTCATTATATTTTTCCATGATGTCGACGGTCTTCTGCCAGGCCGACACCATCCATTTCGGGTCCATGACCGTCTTCGGCAATTCGTGATGCGCCTGGGCGTCAATCACTTCCAGCGTCGCCTTCATGCCGCCTTCTTGTCCGCTGACCATCATTTCGTGCCAGCGCTTGACCGTGGGATCGGCCATCATCTCCGGATTGCCGTCCCGGATATTGTCAATGGTGCCCATACCGTCGGAATGGTCCGTCAAGGCCATCCAGTCCAATGCGCGATGCAATTGGGCGCTCTCGCCGGTGGACGATTTGACAGCTTCGCCGCGTGCAAAACGCACCGCGTCTTCGGGCGTCAGGGTTGTGCCGGACAGACCCGCATCAGCCGACCAGCCTGAATGCACATGCTCGTCACCCCAAAAGACATGATCGGGATGAAGATCGGCGGCCTTGGCCGGGATACTCATGGCAACAAGTGAAACCGCGACGCCCGCGATCCGGCAAATATGATTTTTCATGATTATTCCTCCCCTTGATCAAGCGGCAATCCGTTTCAGATACCCTGACGCCGCCGATTGGCGCGTCATGTTCGGACTATGCTGCCAGCCCCGGATATCCTGTTCCTCCCGGTCCCTCCATGCTACCCCTTTCTGCCGGCCGGTTTTATCAAAAAGGACGGCTCTCAAGGCCTCGCATATCTGAATTTTTGCGATTGAGTTCTATTCCAAACTCACCTTTTTCTCCCTGGTCGCGCGTGCCGTCTGCGATCATATCCGCTTCGGATCATATGGAGTTTCCCTGCCCGGCCATCAGCTTGCAGACTCCGGCAAGATAGTTCCACGCGCCGAAGAGGAAAAAATTTGACCGCCCCGCCATCGATCCGCCCAGACAATATTGGCTATCTTCGTGTATGGCCCGTCGCCGATGACCGGGTCATGAGCGATGCGGCGTCGATGTGGGAGCGGGAAGGGGCGTTGCCCGATGGTGCCTCTCCGCATGAGCGTGGCCGGGAGCTGGTTATCGCCCTCTATGACGGCACCGCCATGATCGGCTGTCTTACCGCCGAGCTAGCGGTGCTGCCGAGATTGCAGGCGCGTTTTGCTTTCTGCCGGAGCTTCATCGCACCGCCCTACCGCCGGATGAGGCTGACCGACCGGCTGATGATCGACGGCCATGACGAGTTGGGCAACTGGGCGCGAGGTCATCCGGAGGAACGTCTTGCGGGATGTGCCGCCATCTACCAAAACCTCCTTCTCGGCGCGCGACCTGTCGAGCCGTCGGGTCTCACTCTGATCGGCTATACAAAAAGCGGTCAGCAAATTCGGATTCTCTGGTTCGATCATTATAAGCTGGGCGGGCAATAGACGGCGCCGCCGAAATCCGGCGGCCCGCATTGTTATTTTTCCCGGTCCCCCCGCGCCAGCCGCTCAGCCAGTGCATCCAGGCCCGCCGCCGAGGAGATGTGAAGGTCGCGCTGCGGGAAGGGAAATTCGATACCGTTTTCATGGAATGCGTCCCAGATCGCAAGCCGGACATCGCTTGTGACGTTCATGACGCCTTTCTCCGGATCGAGAACCCAAATCCGCAACTCGAGATCGACCGATGAATCGCCGAAACCCGTGAGGCGCACCTGCGGCACATGGGCGTCGTCGGTCAGAATGCGCGGTTCCGCCTTCGTCGCCTCCGTCATGAGCGCCATCGCCATGCGTATGTCGGAACCATATGAGACGCCGACGGCGATACGAAGCCGGATCGCCCGGTCGCTATAGGACCAGTTGACCACCTGTTGCGTGATGATGTCCTCGTTGGGGATCAGATATTCCTTTCCGTCGCGCGTGACCACGGTGAGGTAACGAGCCCCCATCTTGTTGATCCAGCCAAAGGCATCGCCGACCTCGATCACATCGCCGGGCTTCAGCGACCGGTCGAGTAGCAGGAGAATACCACTCACAAGGTTGGAGATGACTTTCTGAAGGCCGAAACCGACGCCGACACCAACCGCCCCGGAGAAGATCGCAATCGCCGTGAGGTCGACGCCGACGGTCGTGAGCGCAATGATAAAGGCGGCAATGAAAAAAGCGGTACGAAGAATCTTGACGATAAGAACGCGAGCCGCCGCCGACACACCTTCGAGATGCGCCATACGATCATCGGCCAAATGCACAAGGCCGTTTGCAACCAGCAAGAAGACGCCAAGCAGCAATATGCCCTTGATGATGCTGAGGAGAGAAATGCGCACCTCGCCGGCGCCGAATGCGATGCTGTCCAGAATGCCATAGACCGGCCCGACCCATCCCAGGATCGCCAGCGCTGCCGCAATCCACACCAGTGTTGCTATCAGCGATGCCCAGCCAGATTGTCGAATGAAACTCGTGAACAGGCGAATAACGACCCACGCTGTCAGCAAATTGGCGGCGACGCGCAGTAGCTCGCCCGGATAGCCAGCGGACCGTGCCAGCGCAAATGCGATCCAGACGGTGAGCGCTGCAATCAGGGGAGCCACAATGAGACGCAGCCGGGCAATAGGCGCGCGGAGAACCGGCGTTTCGCGCATGCCATCCGCGAGACGGTAGAATCGCGGTGCGAGGAGCCTCTGCACAAGAAAGGCGACCGCCAGAACGCCTGCAAGCGTGATCGCCTGTGCAAGCGCTGGCCAAGTCACGACATACTGCGAAAACCAGACTTCGATTTCCGCCAGGATGGTGTTGGGATCGAAAGGCAATGCCGTATTTGGTTTGTCGATCACGCTTCCCCGCTTCGTTTACCGAACATGCGCAACGGCGAGACTCTGGCGCCGGCCGTGGCTGAGATCGCGGCCGCCCTCGGTGAGCACTCTATCTTATCCTTGAGGCAGTAAGCGAATAAACGGGCCGGCATGGACGAGCTGTGCCGCCTGCCGCATGGCCTCGGAACCCTTGGCTATCCGCCGCTAAAGCCATTTGAAGAAAAAATAATATCGATCGGCGCCAGACGGTCTGGACGTCTAGAAGAACGCCTGAATGCCCGTCTGCTCGCGGCCGAGGATCAGCGCATGAATGTCATGTGTTCCCTCATAAGTGTTCACGGCCTCGAGATTCATGACGTGACGAATGACGTGATATTCATCCGAGACGCCATTGCCGCCGTGCATGTCACGCGCCACGCGGGCGATGTCGAGTGCCTTGCCGCAATTATTGCGCTTCATCAGGGAAATGGCGGCGGGCGCCGCCTTTCCTTCGTCAAAAAGGCGGCCAAGTTGCAGACAGCCTTGCAGGCCGAGTGTGATTTCGGTCTGCATGTCCGCGAGTTTTTTCTGAACAAGCTGGTTGGCGGCGAGCGGCCGGCCGAACTGCGTTCTGTCGAGCGTATATTGCCGCGCGGCATGCCAGCAGAATTCAGCGGCGCCCATCGCGCCCCAGGCAATGCCATAGCGTGCACGATTGAGGCAGCCGAACGGACCGGCAAGGCCGCGCACATTCGGCAACAGGTTTTCATCGGGCACGAAAACATCCTGTAGCGAAATTTCGCCTGTGATCGAGGCGCGCAGCGAAAACTTGCCCTCGATCTTCGGCGTCTCGAACCCTTTGAAGCCGCGCTCGACGATGAAACCGCGAATGACGTCATCGTCCGTTTTCGCCCAGACGACCGCGAGGTCCGAAATCGGCGCGTTGGTGATCCACATTTTCGCGCCATTGAGGATGTAGCCGCCATCGACCTTTTTCGCGCGCGTTTTCATCGCACCGGGGTCGGAGCCGTGGTCCGGCTCGGTAAGGCCAAAGCAGCCCACCCATTCACCACTCGCGAGTTTCGGCAGATATGTCTCACGCTGCGCTTCGGTGCCATAGGCATGGATAGGGTGCATGACGAGCGACGACTGCACGCTCATGGCCGAGCGATAGCCGCTGTCGATGCGCTCGACTTCGCGCGCGACGAGGCCATAACAGACATAGGAGAGCCCCGCGCAGCCATATGTCTCCGGCAGCGTGAGCCCGAGCATGCCCTGCGCGCCCATCTCGTTCATGATTTCGCGATGGAAGATTTCGTGGCGATTGGCTTCCTTGATGCGGGTGAAAAGCTTTTCCTCGCAATAGGCCCGTGCGCTGTCGCGCACCATGCACTCTTCCCCGGTCAACTGATCGTCGAGCAGAAGCGGATCCTGCCAGTTGAACGAGGCAAGCGGCGGGTTGGACATTGCGCCGGCTTTTCCGGCACTGGACTGGGAATCTTGCGACATGGGCGATCCTCGAGACGCTGGGTAAGTCACGTTTGCGACTGATATAGCAGGCAAGGATGTGAGGGGCGACCGCTTACTTTCGGACCCCTTTTTTTGCGCCTTCCGGTGTGCCGCCGCGAATGTAGAGTTCCATTTCCGCCGCCAGATGATCGAACATCAGCCTCATTCGCCGGCTTGTCTTGAGGTCTTCATGCATGGCGATCCACACATCGAGGTCGAAGTTTACGAGGTTGGTCATGACAGGACGGAGATCGGGGTAGCGTTTGGCAAGCGCGTATTGGCACATGCCAATGCCCAGACCCGCCTTGAGAGCAGCGAGCTGGCCAATATCGCTGTCGCAGCGAAATGCGAAGAGATCGCGGGTAAGGAGGAGGTCGGGGTCTTTGAGACGCCGGATGGAAGACTCCCGGTCGAAGCCGATGATCGGATAGTCCCGCAACTCCTCCAGCGTGGCCGGTGCGCCGTGGGTTTCGATAAAACGGTAATGGGCGTGCAGACCAATTTGAACGACGCCAACCTTGCGGGCGATGAGCGCGGTCTGTGTGGGCCGGATCATTCGCACCGCGATATCGGCATCGCGGCGGATAAGATTGTCCGTCCGGTTCGAGAGTATGAGTTCGATGATTATGCGAGGGTGCTTTTCGCGGAAACTGGTGAGGATCGGCGGCAGAACCTCCGTACCGATGATCTCGCTTGCGGTAATGCGAACCGTGCCGCGATCCTCCTCCGCTTCGCCGGTCGCCGAGCGCCGGAGGGCTTCCGCGGCACTCGCCATCGCCTCTGCATGAGGGATGAGCGCCAATGCGGCATCGGTCGGGGCAAGGCCGCCTTGTGACCTCGTAAAGAGGCCGGCATTCAGTGCTTCCTCGAGAGCGTCGATATGGCGCCCGATTGTGGGCTGCGTGAGCCCAAGCCGACGCGCCGCGCCGGAGAGGCTTCCCTCCTGCACGACCGCCAGAAACGAGCGATAGAGTTCCCAGCCGGGTTCTGTACTGATCATACGAAAATATATAAAGAATATGAGAATTTAGGCAATTAATATTCGTATGTGAATACCGCATTCTCTGGACAACGACACAACAACCGGAGAACGGCAATGACGTCCAAAGCACTCATTCTCGGCGCGACCGGCGGCTTCGGCGGCGAAGTGGCGAAAGCCCTTCACAGTCACGGCTGGCAGATCGGTGCCCTTCATCGCAATCCGAATATGGCCGCCCGGCAAACGGCGGACATGCCGTTCATCGACTGGACAAAGGGCGATGTCATGAACGCGGCGGATGTCCGCGCGGCAGCCATAGATGCCGCCCTGATCGTTCATGCGGTGAACCCGCCCGGTTACAGAAACTGGGGCGGTACCGTCATCCCGATGCTCGACAATACGATTGCTGCGGCGAAAGAGACTGGCGCGCGCATCCTGTTCCCCGGCACGATTTACAATTTTGGGCCCGAGGCGTTACCGCTGCTCGATGAAACGTCGCTCCAGACGCCGCGAACCCGGAAGGGAAAACTTCGGGCGGAAATGGAGAGACGGCTGAAGGCGGCTTCCGGCGAGGGGGTTCCGATTTTGATCCTTCGGGCGGGTGACTTTTTCGGCGGGCGGCAAGCCGGAAATTCCTGGTTTGCGCAGGGTTTTGTGAAGGCCGGCCGAAAGGTTCGTGCCGTTACTTATCCCGGCCCGCGCCATGTCGGTCACGCCTGGGCCTATCTCCCCGATATGGCTGAAACCGCCGCCCGCCTGCTGCTGCGGGAAGACGAGCTTGGCCGCTTCGAGGTCTTTCATTTTGGCGGCCACTGGCTGGAGCCGGGCGTTGAAATGGCCGACGCAATCCACCATGCGGTGGACAAGCCCGGTGCACCGATCAAACGGTTCCCGTGGTTTGCGGTGACACTTCTCTCGCCCTTCGTCGAGACGTTCCGGGAGATGCGCGAGATGCGTTATCTCTGGAAAAAACCGGCGCGGCTCGACAATGCAAAGCTTCTCGCCTTCCTCGGTCACGAGCCTCACACCCATCTGGACATCGCGGTACGCACAACGCTCGCCGGCCTGGGCTGTATCGGCGCGGCCGGCCCCGATAATGCCAACAATCCCGGCACGGAAAGTATCACTGTCATGAAAGGAACGATCTGATGAAACTCAACAACCGCATCGACGGGATATTCCATGCCTTCGCGGCATCTGTACTGACGCTCTATCTCGTCAGTCTTCTGAGCGTTGCCGCGCAGCGATACATTGTCTGACGGCCCGGCAATGGACCGGACGGACAAACGGCGGCGGGATTTCTCCTGCCGCCGCCCGGAAGAGCGGGACGGCCGTTATTCGGCCGCCACCTTTGAACCGGCGCCGACTTCGGCTGGCATCCGCTCCGCGAATTCGCGGCACGCCTGCACATATTCGCGCTTCAGGCGTTCGACGAGATCTGCGACAAGCGGCGCATCCGTAATCTGTCCGATACCCTGGCCTGACCCCCAGATGTCCTTCCACGCCTTTTGCTTCATGTTCCCGCCCGAGCCGAAATTCATTTTCGACTTGTCGGCTTCGGGAAGATTGGCCGGATCGAGACCGGCGGCGGCGACGGACGGCGCGAGATAGTTGCCATGCACGCCCGTGAAAAGGTTGGTGTAGACGATGTCTTCCGCCGCATGCCGGACAAGATGGTCCTTGTAAGCCTGATCGGCATTCGCTTCCGCCGTGGCCACGAACCGCGTACCCATATAGGCAAGATCGGCACCGAGTGCGAGTGTCGAGGCAATGCCCCAGCCGTCTGAGAGGGCGCCCGAAAGGATCACCGTGCCGTCAAACCATTGCTTCACCTCACGCACAAGTGCGAAAGGCGAGAGCGTGCCGGCATGGCCACCGGCGCCCGCGCAGACGAGGATTAGTCCGTCCACGCCCTGTTCCGCGGCCTTTCTGGCATGCTTCACATTGATGACATCGTGAAACACCTTGCCGCCATAAGAGTGCGCGGCGTCGATAACCTCGGCAGGTGGCCGCAAGCTTGTGATGACGATGGGGACTTCGAGCTTCGTACAGACATCGATGTCATGCGACAGCCGGTCATTCGACGCATGACAAATCTGGTTGACGGCGAAGGGTGCAACCTTCTTCTCTGGATGCTTTGCCTGATATTCCCCAAGCTCCCCTTGAATGCGCGTGATCCACTCTTCCAGCACATGTGCCGGCCGCGCATTGAGCGCCGGGAACGAGCCCACGATGCCCGCCTTGCACTGTGCGATCACGAGTTCCGGGCCCGAAACGATGAAAAGCGGAGAACCGATAACGGGCAGTTCCAGATTGTTTTTCAGGATGTCGGGTAGCGCCATGACAGGATCCTTCAGAAATTTCCAGCCGCCAATATGAACCGGATTGGCCGGTTTGGAATGTTCACACTTGCATAACAGGATGTTCGCGAGCGTTCAGCCGGATGGAATGCGTCCCGCCAGTCTGTCGCGGTCGGCCTTCGCCTTCTCG
>TARA_R110002110_G_scaffold19897_3_pt1 | contig 11253 bp, 7 predicted proteins | sample TARA_R110002110 | Tara Oceans TARA_R110002110 (sample SAMEA4397330) | marine metagenome | biome: Polar Biome; feature: [SRF] surface water layer (ENVO:00010504); material: water (ENVO:00002006), including particulate matter (ENVO:01000060) such as... | depth 5 m
AAGGATGGTGCCGCTCTTATTTCTAAGTGGGAAAAGACCGGTCTCCTTGAGGGCCTCGAAAGCGATAATCTTCGAAACGGAATGGCTTCGCTGCTTGAGAACCAAGCAAAAGAACTACTCCGTGAGTCCAGCGCTATGGCTGCTGGTGATGTTGAGGGTTTCGCAGCAGTTGCGTTCCCCCTCGTTCGCCGTGTATTCGGCAATCTGATTGCTAACGATCTCGTTAGTGTTCAACCGATGAGTCTACCAAGTGGTCTCATCTTCTTCCTTGACTTTACAGTTAGTCGAGAACTCGGCACCGGATCGCAGACTTCACGTCTGGGATATGACGGCGCAGCGTCACTATTTGGTGGCGGCGTGGTTGGTAAGGAAGTAACCGGTGGTGTTGATCTTAGTACGGCCGGTAATCCCGAGGCAGGCCCTTATGGTCTGAATAATGGTTATTCATCTCCGATTAGTAGCTCTTTCAGCAATGCAGTCACTTTGAGTGTTGCCGCAGTTAGAAGCTTTACTTTCGGCGCTGGTGGCGCAAACGACGCGTCAGTTGAATTTGATGCCGACTTCACTTCTGGTGCCCTAGGCACTGGTACTGATGTGGCGGTTGTCACTATTCTAAACTCCGGTCTAGATCAGCTGAATCTTCAAAACCTAGTTGGTATTAGTCTTAGCTGTTCTGCGGGCAACGGTCTCGCTATGACAGGATCCGGAAATCCCGATGCAGAATCGAATGATGCTATTCGGCTGGTCCGACGCCTTAGTCGTAAGACTTCTCAAGGCGCTAACACTACTGATCTGGTTTTCATTGGTACTGGCTCAAACGGCGCTCACGTCGTTAACAACAATAACGGCGGACCGACGGCTTTGGCCACTACCGCATCAGCTGTTTTGGGTGCGACGATCGAGACTACGATCTCGTGGCCGCAGTCCGATGACTTTGCTAATGGCGGAGCACTCGGCTCTGTTATTGGTCAGAGTGCGTGGGCTTTGGAAAATAACGAGTCCATCCCCGAGATCGACATTAAGATCGATTCCGTGGCTGTTACGGCGATTACCAAGAAGCTCAAGGCCAAGTGGACCCCGGAGTTAGGACAAGATCTTAACGCCTACCACAACCTTGATGCTGAGGTCGAGCTTACTCAGATTCTGTCTGAGCAGATCGCCCTAGAAATTGATCGCGAGATTCTTGAGGATCTTATCATTGATGCAAGTGCCGCTACTCGTTACTGGTCACGCGCACCTGGTAGATTCCTTGATCGCGTAACCGGCATTGAGGTCGGTGCTTCTACGGTTACTCCGGACTTCACCGGTAATGTAAGCGAGTGGTATGAGACTCTCATTGAGACAATCAATGATGTGTCTGCTAACATCCACCGCAAGACTCTACGGGGTGGTGCCAACTTTATCGTCTGCGGACCTGAAGTTGCTAACATCCTTGAGTTTACGGCCGGTTTCCGTGCCAATGTCACTGTTGACAGCGACAAGGGCTCAGCCGGTGCTGTGAAGGTTGGTAGCCTTTCCAAGAAGTGGGATATTTATGTAGATCCGTACTTCCTTCGAAGCCTAGTGCTCGTTGGTCGTAAGGGAGGTAGTTTCCTAGAGAGCGGATATGTTTACGCTCCCTATGTGCCGCTACAGACGACCCCCACCATCTTTGGTGTCGAAGACTTCGTGCCCCGCAAGGGCGTGATGACTCGGTACGCTAAGCAGATGGTGCGTCCCGACATGTATGGCTTAGTTGTTATCGCTGATATGACTGTTGGCTAATACAGCTAGTCTTTTATTAGACAAATAATATGAAAGCCTCGGCTCTATGAGCCGGGGCTTTCTATTTATGGTAGAACTACTATAACTTGAGGAACACATATGGCACTTCCAGTACTAAAGCCCGCTTCTACAACGAATACCAACGTTTTATCGTCAACCGGGACGGTTGGCAGCGTGGCCGCCACATTGCCTTTTGGGATTTATGCTAGTTCGACAGATTTTTTATCCGGAGCGGCAGACCAAGTAGCTTATACTTATAAGAAGCTAGGCGGAGATATTCTAGATATTGAATTAACTGAAGGTAATATATATTCGGCCTATGAAGAGGCTGTTTTAGAATATTCCTATATCGTTAATGTTCACCAATCCAAGAACTCGCTTTCTAGTTTTCTGGGACACACTACGGCCTCGTTTGATCAGGATGGTCAGATTAAAGCTGGTGATTCTCTTTCCGGCTCTAATATAGAGTTACGTTATCCAAAGTTTGACTATGGATATATTCGACGATTCGCTGACAAAACAGCCACCGAAGTAGGCATAGGCGGCACGACAGAGATCTTTTCGGGTTCCCTGACGACAGTAAGTGCTAAAGCTGATTATGATCTTCAGAGTATTATTTCTTCGTCAGCCGGCAACGACACAACAAAGCCTTATTACGGAAAAGTTGGCGATCGTAGAATTGTTATTAGAAGAATGTTTTACAAGACCCCTGCCGCTATGTGGCGTTTTTATGGTTATTATGGGGGCTTTAGTGCTGTTGGTAACTTAAGAACTTATGGGCAATACGCAGACGACTCTACATTTGATATAGTACCGGTCTGGCAGAATAAGCTTCAATCAATGGCTTACGAGGACGCTTTAAACACGCGAGTCTCTCATTGGTCATATGAGATTAAGGATAACAAGGTTCGTATTCACCCAACTCCTAATAATAATAGTCCGGAGAAGTTCTGGTTTAATTTTACGGTAGAAAGTGTTCCATGGTCTCTTTCGGGTTCAGCTGGAAAATCCGTTACAGGCATCAATAATATGAATACGCTCCCATTTCAGAACATTGCATATAATAGTATCAATTCTATTGGAAAGCAGTGGATCCGACGATTTGGATTGGCTCTTGCGAAAGAAATGTTGGGTCAAGTTCGCGGCAAGTTCGCAACAGTTCCCATACCTGGCGAGTCAGTGACATTAAATGCTGCAGATCTTTTGGGTCAAGCTAAGGCAGAACAGGATGCTCTGAGAGAGGAACTTAAAACTACTTTTGATGAACTTACTTACTCTAAGTTGGCCGAAACAGATGGCACTATATCTGATGCTGTAGAAAAAGTTATGGCCGATATACCAGCCGGCATATATGTAGGGTAGATAGATGGGCAATCCGGACGATAAATGGGAACAACCAGCCGCACCACCCCCTCCCATGTTTTTTGGGAAAAAGGAGCGCGATCTGGTTAAACAAGTCAACGATGAGCTGGCAGAGCGAGTCATTGGGCAAACTGTTGTATATTACCCTATTGATATTAAAAGAACAAACTACCATTCGCTATACGGAGAAGCGCTTAACAAGACCTTTCTACCGCCGGTGCGTGTGTACGCCTATGTAGTAGTCGATAACGAGCAGAAAAACGATAAATATAGTTATGAATATCAAAGCAAACTGACGATTCATTTCCATCGCAAAAGACTAACAGAGGATCAGAATCTTTATGTACGCCCGGGAGATTTTGTACAGTATGGTGATAAATTATATGAGATCACTAAGACATATAATGATACTAAGTACTATTTTGGTCAGGTAGATCATAAGTTTCAAGTAACTGCGGATTGCGTACGTGCACGCAGAGGAACATTTCGAGGTATAAATGATGCCAGTTAAAAAAACACAAAAAGAGCTACAAAATAAATCTTCTATACGATATGCGTATATGGATAATGATACCACCGAAGGGAGAGTGCAGGAAATAATAATGATGCCCTCTACTTTGGAAACAATTGATTATGCTTTTTATGATTTTGTTAATGAAAAGCTAAATCTGTCTACCACTACCAATGAAGGGTTTAAAAAAGTACCTATTATTTGGGCCTCTACCGAAAGAGCATATCAAATTAAAAATTTAAAGGATGTGCGTGATGCTGAGGAAACTTTGATACTTCCACTAATCACCGTCGAAAGAAAAACGGTAGCAAAGGAACCGAACAAGAGAGGTCTGCCATGGGCAAATATTATGCCCGAGAATGATGAGAAGGGCGGCTCCATTACTATAGCCAGGCGCCTTAATCAAGAAAAAACTTCCCAGTTTCAAAACAATCTGGCCAACCGCAAGCTTGGCCCGGGCAAGGTTGCCTCCTCTATGTACGGCACCAACAAGAGAAATATGACGGCCTCTAAGAATGTGTACGAGACCATAACTATTCCGCTTCCTACGTGGATAACGGTCACTTATGAGGTTAGCTTGAGAACTGAATATCAGCAACAAATGAATGATCTTGTACAGCCATGGGTGACAATTTCTGGAAACAGCACAATGCCTCCAAGGATTGAACGTGACAATCATAAGTTTGAAGTGTTTTTTGAAGGAGATTATACAAACAATAGCAATACTAATAACTTAGAGATGGACCAAAGGAACTATGAGACCACTATCACAGCCAGAGTCCTGGGCTATTTAATAGGCGAAGGTCCCAATCAGGAGCGTCCAAAGATAGTAAAACGACAAAATGCAGTCGAATTTCGTATGGCCAGAGAGCGTGTTGTAGTAGGGGACATCCCAGAAAACATTGATAGTCGAGGTTTTTATAGAGAATAGGACCTTTCGCACCGTCTTATACTATTTAATAATGAGAAACAACTTAACAATAAGTTAAATGTTAAAGGAGAACTCCAAGAATGTCGGTTAAGAAATTCAGATTTGTATCCCCCGGAGTTTTTATCAATGAAATTGATAACTCGGGAATCCCCGCGTCTCCGGCCGGAATCGGCCCGGTTGTCGTAGGGCGCGCCAAATCCGGCCCGGGTCTTAGACCCGTTACAGTGAACTCATTTTCAGAGTTTGTTAATGTTTTCGGGGCGCCTGTTCCTGGGGGCTCCAGCGATGATATCTGGCGCGACGGCAACACAGTAGGTCCAACTTATGGCATGTATGCTGCGCAGGCGTATCTTCGTAACAGTTCTCCTTTAACCTACGTACGCCTTATGGGCGCCGAGAGTGATGATGCAACATCTGCCGGAAAAGCCGGATGGAAAGTGTCCACAGCCGATTCGACATCCGGCCAGGGTGCTTATGGTTTGGTGATTTGGCCTTCGGGCGCTGGGTTTTCGCCGTCCGAGCACGATCTTGGCCGCGGCGCGCTAGCAGCGATTTTTTATGTTCCCAGCGTCACCACCAACGCTAATAACTGTAGCTTATCCTTAAGTGGCAACGCGGCCAGTTCTTCATTAGCCATAACTGGTTCATCAGCGCTGATCCAGTCCGTTACTGCTGGTTCCAATTATGAATTTAAGATGATAGTACGCAACGCTACGGGCTCCTCAGACAGCACTATGGCATTCAACTTTGATCGTAGCTCGGATCGTTACATTCGAAAGGTGTTTAACACTAACCCGCAATTAAGCAACAGAGACATCAATTCTAATGTTGCCAACTATTGGCTTGGACCAACTTTTGATCGTCACTTGGTTGATACGGTGACTGCCGGCGCGTCCTCGAATTACTATGGCGCAATTGTCCCGATGCTATCCGGCACAGCTAATGCCGGAGATTATCAGACTCCCCTGCTGTCGGCGCAAACTCCATGGATTATTTCTCAGGATCTAACAGACGATAATTCCAACTATTCTCCGGCAAATATGCAAAAACTTTTCAAGGTTGTGGCCCTAGACGAACCAGGAGCATGGACAAACCGAAATATTAAAATATCCATCCAGGACATTAAGGCTTCGACAAGTGATTTCCAGCCGCATGGTTCTTTTAGTGTCGTAGTTAGAAAACTAGATGATACAGATAATGTTGTAGAGGTACTAGAGCAGTTTAATGATTGCAACTTGAATCCCAACTCATTGAACTATGTTGCGCGCAAGATTGGTGACAGATATCGCTCATGGGATTCCACCAACAAGCGATATCGCGTTTATGGACAATACGATAACAACTCGCGATATGTTCGTGTCGACATGAACACCGATGTGGATAACGGAGTGACAGATGCTAAATTTTTACCGTTTGGCAACCTCGGAGTGGTTAAATATAAAGATTTTTCCTGGTATACCACTAGCGTTATGGCCGGTGGCACCTGGGGCTCCACCGGTAGTGGCACAACCACCGCAGTTGATAGCTACATTGCTTCCTCCGGCTCGGCGTATCAACCTCCCGGCGCCACGGGCGCAACCGCAACAATAACCATCACGGCCTTCAGCCAACTCAATACTGGCGATAAAGTGAATTTGATTGCTACGGATGGCACCAACTACAACTTTACCAATGGCGACCAAAGTTCGGTCAATGGTACATGGGAATCTACAACCTCAAATACTGCTACCGCAACCAACCTAATGAATGTCATTAATACTACATCAGGTCCATCGGGAACTAGATTTACAGCTACGTCGGATGGGGCAGTTGTTACGGTTACTCAAGCCATCGCCGGCGGCGCCGGTAATACAGCTGTCACTCTTACAGACAGTGGCACAGCGGGCATGAGTAGTACTAATTTCACCCTCGGCCTCCCGGGGTATGGCGAAATAATCACCTCGCTATTCCCTCATTTAACAGGCGCTGTGGCTTTCCCACAACCCTCTGTGCGTGGCACAGGCTCCGATGGCGGGCTAGGCAACTACACCGATGCATATTGGGGTTATCAAACTGGGCGCTCCGCTGCGCCGCTGCGGTTTGATGAGTCCAACTTGGATCTTCTGTACCCTCTCGGCGCTTTGGGCTCTTCTCAGTTCGCAACTGCGGCTGGCCTTGAGCTTTCTACAGCTTTTACACTAGATGATCTCAGCGGTTCTGGCACCAATAATGCCGTGTGGGCTGCCGGATATCGAGTTGCCGGGACTTCTCTCTCGTCTGCCGGTCTCAATACTTGGTCGAACGTTCTCGACGCCGGCTGGGACCGCTTTACGGTGCCAATGCATGGCGGATTTGATGGACTAGATGTAACAGAATCAGAACCTTTCCGTAATAATGCCATGGTGGACTCGACTGAATTTACCAGTTACGCTAATCACAGCATTAAGCGCGCGATTGATTCTTTGGCTGACCCCGAGATGGTAGAGATGAATCTGGCTACTATGCCCGGTCTAACCAACGAAGGCTTAACGGCTCATTTGATTAATACGTGCGAAGATAGAGCTGATGCTATGGCAATTATCGATCTTAAGGGTGGCTATGTACCGAAGACGGAAAATAGTCAAGCTTTTTCAGATCGTGTAGGAAGCTCGGCGACCACGCTCAGCAATCTTAAAGCGCGAGGCCTTAACTCAAGTTACGGATGTGCTTATTATCCATGGGTACAGATTAGGGATACTATTAACGGCGCTCTCTTGTGGGTTCCCCCTTCAGTCGCTGCGATTGGTACCTTTTCCAGTTCGCAACGCAAGAGCCAGGTTTGGTTCGCGCCCGCCGGGTTCAATCGCGGTGGCCTGACTGTGGGTGCTGCCGGAGTTCCGGTGGTTAATGTGGTTGAGAAGCTTACACGGCAGCAGAGAGACGATCTTTATGCGGCAAGCGTTAACCCAATCGCCAAATTCCCGGCAGAAGGTATTGTAATCTTTGGTCAGAAGACACTGCAGATTACGCAATCTGCTTTAGATCGTATTAACGTACGTAGGTTAATGATTTTCGTGAAGAAGCGTATTTCACAGATTGCATCGCAGCTTTTGTTTGAGCCCAATGTCCAACAGACGTGGGATCGATTTGTGGGACAGGTGACCCCTTTCCTAGATGAAGTTAAGACAAACTTTGGTCTCTCTGATTACCTTTTGGTTCTCGATGAGTCCACTACAACGCCCGATTTGATTGATAGAAATATTCTGTATGCACAGATTTTCTTGAAGCCAACCCGTGCAATCGAATTTATTGCTCTAGACTTCAATATTACTAGAACGGGAGCATCATTCGTAGATTAGCAAAAGGAGGGGTGATTTTGGTTGCCCCTACTACTTAATTCTGAGGAGAATAACAGAGAATGGCATTTTGGAACTTAGCATCATCGGAACCGAAGAGACAACATAGATTTTTAGTTAATTTTTCTTCGTTGCTTACTAGCGACGGAAAAACTTTTCAACAATATTTGGCTAAAACTTGTACCATTCCTGGTTACACGGTTAGTGCCACCACACACAGATTTTTAGGAAACGAATATCATTATCCCGGTACAGTTACCTGGGATGAGGTTACCGTGGATATTGTTAACGCAGTTGATCCAGACGGAAATGATCTGCTAATGAATGCACTAGCACAATCGGGCTATCTGGCGCCAGACAGACAACGTGATGCTTATGAAGGCGCGCGTCAGGCAGTTGGCACTGTTAATAAAACTAACGCCCAGGATGCCATTGGAGATGTAATAATCAGGCAGCTAGACGGCGAAGGCGCAACTATTGGCGAATGGTCTTTAAGAAATGCCTTTATAACTGCGGCAAAATTTGGTAACCTAGATTATGCAGGAGATGAAATCTTGAATATCAATATCACCATAAAGTATGATTGGGCAACTTATGTTTCATCTCCTCCGCTGCTTTAAATATAGAAATGAGGTTTAAGTGAGTCGAAGAAATAATCAAGATCGAGTAAACACACCAGTCCCCGACGCATCGCCGACTCCCCCGGCCGTAGAACAACAAAATAATACATTCTCATTTGTAGTTCCTACAGAATTTGTGGAACTTCCTAGCGGAGGAAGCTTTTATCCCAAAGACCATCCTTTACATGGCAAGACTTCGATTGAAATAAAACATATGACGGCGAAGGAAGAAGATATTTTAACTTCCGAGAGTCTTTTACGTAAAGGGATAGCCATTGAGCGCCTTTTACAATCTTTAATGGTCGATAAGGGTATTAAACTTGATGATTTGCTGGTCGGAGATAAGAATGCTTTAATTGTAGGCGCTCGCATTACCGGTTATGGTGCTGATTACCGTACAAGTGTAAGTTGTCCTTCATGCCGCGGCTCTCAAGAAGCCGAATTCGACCTGCAGGAACTAGAAGCCAGCAAGTGTACTCTTCCAGAAGGAGTCGAGCGTTCTGCGGAGGATACCTTTTTCGTGCCGCTCCCTCATTCCGGAGCTCTGGTGGAGCTTCAACTATTAACTGGCCATGAGGAGCGTCAATATTTATCAAACAACACCCGGAAGCGAAAGAAAAAACTTCGCGAATCATCGACTACTGATCTATTAAAGCTTTTAATCCTGTCTGTAGACGGTTATGATGATATGGAATCTATTAATAATCTACTGGATGTTTTACCGGTCAGAGACTCAGTTCACATTAGGAAGATTTATGAACAAATAAGCCCTGATGTGGATTTAAGTCAGGACTTCGAATGCCAAAGTTGTGGCTATGAGGGGAGTATCGGCGTTCCTCTAAACGCCGACTTTTTTTGGCCTGGACGATAGATATCTAGAGGCAGTTTACGAAGAATTATTTGTTTTAAAACACCATGGGGGCTGGAGTTTCTTCGAGGCTTACAACCTTCCCATTCAACTGCGTCAATGGTTTGTGAAGCGCCTCCTGGATGAGTTTGAAAAAGAAAAAAAGGCTCAGGAAGACGTATCCTCCAAACATAAGCTGGGTGGTTAATGCGGTTTTGTTGTTAAAACACTATTTATTATAAATCGAGGACTCTTTGATGACAGAAGAAATACTGCCTACTAAAATTAATCTGAATATAAAAAAAGAGAACAAACTTGATGAAAGTTTTCTTTCTACTTTTGGTAGCCTAGCAAAGATGCTTCTAGGTTATATATTTGGCGATGCTGCAGCCCCTGTCAAAGTCAAAGAGGGTCTAGAGGGTGATGATAATGCGCCACGCGTAAAAATATCCGGCACCCCGGCCCAAGTGGGCGCTTTTACCGAAGCCCTCGGTAGCGAAAAAGAATACATGCTAGCCTATATGGAGCATGGTCTTAATGACCCCAAAACCTTAAGTTCAAGACATTCCCTGAATCGAGCCGTCGAAGAGTTTGAAAAGCAAACCGGTATTCGATGGCCATTCACGAGCTAGTGGAGTGATTTAAATGGGAACCGGAAACGACGACGACACAGAAAGCGGAGAAGATCGCACTACAAGGCACCTGCGCGATCTGCTGAAAAGTGAGTCCCAGATCGCCGCGTCCCGGCAAAGAAACGTTAAAGAACAAAAAGCAGTTCTTGAAGAGCTGCGTAAATCAGAAGAATCTTACCGAAAAGAAGTTGAACAGAAGCTTAAGGTACTTCAGGCAGACTTAGCAGCCGGCGACGAGAGACTCAACCAGCGGATTAGGGTCCAGCAGCAGGCTATCGAGACGGCGGAGGCCGAGGGAGCAGAGGCGGATACAATAGCCCGTAAGCGCGAGGAACTCGCCAAGTTAATGCTTCTCGAAGCGCGCCGCCGAGAGGACAAAGAAGAAGAAATTAGACTGCAGAAAGAACTGGCAGCGACCTTCGGCACAGTCGAAGACGCCGGCGCTGAGCTGGCTAAGACGCTCTTCGGTCTCGATAACAGATTTTTAAAGGTGCTTCATGCGATGGATGAAAGCAAAGAAGGCATCGATGGCTTATGGAAGGGCTTTAAAAAGGCTGCATTCGAGAGCGGCAAATGGAAAATGGCCATGGGAGCAGGGTTTCTAAAGATTAGTGAACTTGCAACCGCCGGCGTTATGGCACTGTCCGCCCAGATACTAAAACTTGCATTTGCACAAGATGAGGCAATCTCCGGCTTTATGAAAGCAACGGGCGCAGCTTACGGGTTCGCTGCCGAGATTCCCTCTATTAATGCAGATCTTCACGCGTCTGGCATTAGCGCCCAGGATGCCGGGAAGGCCTTTGGAGGCCTCTATAATACGTTTACAGATTTTACAGAAATAGGTCCTAGCATGCGCGGTGAGCTCAGCAGGAATGTCGCACTACTACAAGAATTAGGCCAGTCCGCGGCCATATCTGGTAAAATCTTAGATATAGCAATGAGATCTCTTGGCATGCATGCCAAAGAGGCCGGCAACCTGCTTCTTGAAGTCACCAGCATCGCCCAAGCAACGCGCCAGCCCTTCACAAAGGTCGCACAAGATTTTGCCACCGTAGCCCCCAAACTTACTAAATATGGTAACAACATGATGGCAGTATTTGAGGGCCTTGAAAAGCAAGCGAAACGTACCGGCATTCAGATGGGCAAGTTGATAAGCGTTACTGAGCAGTTTGATACTTTTGAGGGCGCTGGCCGCGCTGTTGGTCGTTTAAATGCCATTTTAGGTGGGCCGTATTTAAATGCCATTGATATGTTGAATGCAACCGACGAAGA
>TARA_R110002110_G_scaffold59938_4_pt1 | contig 11242 bp, 13 predicted proteins | sample TARA_R110002110 | Tara Oceans TARA_R110002110 (sample SAMEA4397330) | marine metagenome | biome: Polar Biome; feature: [SRF] surface water layer (ENVO:00010504); material: water (ENVO:00002006), including particulate matter (ENVO:01000060) such as... | depth 5 m
ACCCTTCTTAGTTCGCCCAAAGATAACTTTAGCTCGGCAATCCTTACAGACAACCTCAAGCCAGTCATTCTCTGAGCTATCATGTCGGCAAACAAACTTTACATTAGGTGAAGAACATTTCCCACAATTAGAATGGGAGAATACCTCTTGAACCCTAGAGATCTGTTTGAATAGATCATCTTCTGACTCTGCGTCTACTTCAAACCATAGATCATTTGTTGCTTTAATTCTACATCGCATTATTTCTTATCTCCTTTGCCATCAAAGTTTTCTCTCCAGTTTGCATCGTACCCAATAATGGTCTCTTCGATAGAAGAACGCTTCCTTTGCATTGCTGCGAGGGACTTGAGCATGATACGACCTTGAAGGTTACTAACTTCTCTAACGGATTTCACTTCATCGCATACTTTCTTGACATACGCAGTCAAGTTGATATCAACTCTTTTACACATTTGGTTGATCGCCAAGATCTGCTGATCCGTAATATCTTCTTCAGCAGCAAGAACGTCATCCTCAGGAGTGTCCTGCATCTCTTCAGCCGTTACAGCTCGTAGCTTCAATGCCCGTCGTAGAGCTTTACCTTCTGCTCTAGTATCTGCCGTGGCTACAAGGTGCTGGTTAAATGGATGCGGAACATTATTGAATTTAACATCAACACAACCCGATATTGTTATAATAGTATTGGTCTCGTACTTTTGTATTTGCAAAGTGTGCTTAACTGTACAAATTCCTTGATTGGTATCGTACTGAAAGATATCACTAACTGAAGATACGATCTCTCCATAGACTCTTTCGGTTACTCTACGAAGACCATCTACTGTAGGGTTACCATCTCGGAGCTCACTATCAACCATCTGGTCTAAGACATACTCGCTCCACTCTGGGCTGTCTGTCGTAATAGCAGCTTCCACTTCCTCAGTAATTTCTTCTTCAACCTCAACGATTTCGTCAATTGCTAAGTCACTCATAATTCTATGTACCTCTTATCCTCTGTAGGGAATGATTGTTTAATTTCATCTAACTTTTCAAGAAGGTTTGCAAAGACTTCTCTCATGTAAAGCTGCGAGATCCTTTTCCGCTGCTTAATTCTTATCATCACGAGTCCTTCTCTTAAGACAAGGCCATCCTTTTGACGGTCGGCATTTTGTTTCTTCTCAAGAGCTTCCTCACCCCACACTGGGAGATGATGGGAGGGGCCATCTATCTCTATGACAGTAAGAAGATCTTCTATGAATAGATCTGTCTCAAGTTTCAAGTTCTGCAACCATGACCTCTTATGTAATTGTACCCTATAATTCATCTTAACTAGCTCATTAAATATGAAAAGTTCCATGCGAGAACCGTTCCTAGAGGTTTCCCTTATTGCATCCCCTCCCATTCTGCGGAATTTATCTTGCTCTTCAGGGGTTTTTTTATCCCAAGAGGCCTTGCCTATCTTAGACCTCTCCTCCCTAGCCTCTTCATCAAGAGAGTCCCAAACCTTTCCTTGGCTTTTACTAATCTTAAGCTTAGTGTCTTCGTTGTGCCCTATGCCTTCTGTAGGATGGGCTGACCTTCCAGACTCAAGTGCTAGTTTAGCAGCGTCACTTTTACCTCTAGGGTCAATGCCAAGTCTTATAGTATCTCTTCTGATCTTATTAGCATAAGTCCCCACCATAGTAGCGATAACACCAAAGCTAAGCCCCTCATTGATATAAGCGACCTCTAGGAAGTTGGTTTTTTCTAGTTCTGTCAAGTCAAAGTATTTAGTTGCGTTCTTTTCAATGTTCATTAGTTAATCCTCTGATCCCATCTAAGTCCCAGTTTTCCATTACGGCAACAGGCTTCTTAAATAGAGATTCTAAAATCTTATAAATCTTTAAGTTTCCAGCAATTAGATCAATACCATCATTGTTGTATACATTTTCTAATGCCGGGTAGTTACTGTTCGGTAGACTCATCCACTCAAGGGTCTTGATGTAGAAGAACTTCTTCTTTGGATAGATTAGACTGCCTAGAATCTCAGCAGAAGCGATGTTCTCTGCGACTAGAGATCCACTAAAGTTGTAGGCTCTTGCTATTTGCATGACAGACAGCCAAGTAGGGAAAGGTCTGGGAGCTACTCCGTTACTGAACAAGATAATCTCACTGCGATTTGTAGCCTCTTCAATCCCAGAGATTAATGGCTCGTTAAAGTCTGTTGTTAAAATTCCTATCATGATAGCAACGCCCCTTTTATTTTCTGTAGTTCTTCAACGTATTGGTTAGCCCCAAAGAAGGATAGTATCTCAGACGCTAGATCAAAGTATGTTTTATTATAGACCATCATCTTAAGGACTCCTGTGTCTTTATCTTCTGCTAGAGCCTTATCTATTTCTTTTTTAAGAGATGCAATGTCAGTAAAAGTTCCTATGTTAGGTATGTCCTCTTCTGATAGTACTAAAGGAACTGCCCCTAGAGAGCAAGTATCTTTCCATGTCTCCTGCCCCAAGTCCAGAACAACCTTACTAGAACAGATAGCATCCGCTTTCATATTGTTATCTATCATCCCCAAATAGTTAGGAACCTGAATCTTAGTAGCCCCGAATACCTTAGTCTTATATGAATTACAAACGAAATCAATGATAGCCCCTACTCTAGCGTCTATCTCAAGACGATCCGAGAATATAGCTACCTCACTAGCAAGCTTCTCCCTTTTAGTACCTCTGTTTAGTTGAGCGACGTTCGCGCATACTGAAGGTCTAACTGTAGGGAAGTCCTTTATCTCGTCAAAGGTAAGGACAAGATTGGGCCCGAACTGCTGAAGGTCGGAGTCTGCCATGAGGACTACTGCTACATTAGGGTAGTGAGTCCTTGCTATATGGAGTTCTCTTGGAGATATGTTCCCCTCGCAAAACAGAATGTCTAGCTTTGTCTCGTCAAACATATCCATTATTGGTTTTGTCGCTGAGTCCCATATTAATGTTTCTATATCAGAACAGCACTCAAGACTAGAGCACAATCCGTTAAACACAGGACTATCACTTCTGTTAAAAACCGCTTTCATAGTATCTTCCTTGCCTTTTCTAAGTCCTTTGAAGTGTCAATGTCTGTAACTAATACGTCTGGATTCTCAATACACTTAATCCTACAACCTCTGTTGATTAACTTATTGATGGCCTCGAACCCAAAGAGCTTCTTGTTTTTCTTATCCCAAACAATCTTTTTAAATCTATCTAGATCATTCCCCTTTAAGTATAGTAGCTGATTCCACTTAAGGGGAAGGTCATACATCATGTTCTCAAGGTTCCCTCTATTGTTTACTATACAACCAACCTCATCGTCATCCATATAGGAACCCTCAGAAACAGACATGCACGAAACGTTGTAGTCAAGTGACAGGAGGGCTTCTTTATTGAATATCAAGTCCCCATAAAGAATCAATACACTACTATTGACACAGGCTCTTAGCCCCATTCCTATGCTTCTAGAAACGTTAGTGTTCTGATAGTTCTCGTTCTCTACCTTTATTACTTCGCTTGGTAGAGCATCCATGAGTTTGTTAGCTTCAAATCCACAGACTGAGATAATTTTAAACTTATTAAATGCTTCTTTTATTGCCTTATACTGATGCTCAAAGATAGTTTTGTTCTTTATCTTTATAAGAGGCTTCGGCCCATAGGACTTCATCCTCTTCCCGAGACCTGCACAGGGAATCACAATAGTAATCTCCTGCTCATCAAGATCTTTTTTCTCAAATATAGTATGTTTAGTCATTTAAATATATTGTTTTCTATCTTTATAGATCGTAATCCATTAGCGAATATAAATTCATTTAGCTGATCGAGACTCTCTATCTTCATGTCAGTAGGAATAATTCTCTTATTAATAAAGTAAGCACCACAGTTAGCATATATCAAAGCTATCTTATCTCTCTCTTGATTGAACAGACCTACTATTCTAGAGAGAGCTTCTTCACTAGCAAACTCAACGCCATTAGGCAGAACTCCGAACACATCATACTCAGGATATTCATAGATAGTAGCGATGAATTCAGGACTACCTAAGATATTGATCCAAGTAGCCATTCTCTCGTAGTCTTGATCCGGCCTATAGCCATTCGTTACTAAGACGACGGTTTCAAGCACGGACAAATCTCCTCTATGTCAAGAATGAAATCGGCACCGTTCTGCTCAAACTCTTTGACTTTATCTTCTAGATGGATACCAAAGCAATTACCTGCATGTTTTTTATGTAGCATGTGGTTGACTATCATTCCGTTGAATCCTTCCTTTGGCTTCGCGATAGCAAATGGTATCATCTTATTCAAGGTTGTGTCTTGGAGTTCTGCACTAAAGCTATCAGGGACAACAAAGCCGGAATCAAAAACGACATAAAGGCTAAAGCTCTTACTCTTAGTTCTGTCTAGAACGAAGTCGATCCGCTGTCTTACAGTTACTTCTTCTTCTATTGCTAGGAACTGCTGTACACTCCACTCAAAGACTCCATCATACCTGCTCATGAAGGACATCACCATATGGGTATCCAAGTCGTTAGACTTACAAACAGTTAAGATACTAGGAGGATTGTACTGGGTTCTCAAGCTCTCTAGGGTCACGCTAAGTTCGTCTAGGGTATCGTCCTTGTCTGAGAAAACAATCGCATGGTATCTAGGCTTGACCTGTTTCTCTACGATGCTTTTAATATCACTAGAGGAATACTTCTCTGCCCATTCTTCTGTTCTTTGATACAGGCAATATCTATTGTTGATTATAAAGAACTCGTTATCGAACTCATCATAGGCCTCTAGGACATTACTCCCGTTCTCCCTGTATAGATCAATTCTATCGAACTCACAACCTACCTGTGTCTGTCCTTCCTTTACGGAAAAGATACATTCTCTACAAGAGGTATGCAGTTGCTCTACGTTCTCAGGTAGAGGTTCTTCATTTTCTAGTTTATTTTTAATCATGGACGAAGAGCCTCCAATAAGTATTTGTTTCCAGAGATAGTAGCGAATTGAATCTGAAACCCTACGGACTCCAGCATTTTTCTAACTTCATGAATAGAGTTCATCCGAATCCTTCCGTTCAATAGGTGGATAGAGGCATCTGCTGCTGTCATTGATCCTTCACTTAAGCTCTTGGTAATTTGGATAGCGTCAGTCCCTATGATCTTAATGGATCCTCCATGACGAAGCTTAGAGGCAGCTATGTTTAGGATGCCCGGTCTTTCATCGTATTCAAGAACGTCGATTAATTCCACCTCATCGTACACAGCACTTGGAAGAGTGTCAATCTTATCATTGGTGACGCACTCTAATGCTGATCCTATCGCTGCCAAAGAAGGCTGCGATTTATTTTCTACGTATACACAGGCTTTCATCCTTAACTCCTATAATTTGAAAACTACTTTTGAAATGTAAGAGAACACTTGGTTCCACTTATTTGTAAATGAACTCTTGTCTGAATACTTGTCTAAAACAACCTGTCTAGCTGCATTGCCAATATCCTGACTCTCGATACTAAGGCTTTCCTCTAGGAGCTCCTGTAGTTCGTCTATTGTCTTATAGAGAAATCCTGTTTCTCCATGTTTAATTATACCCCTGATGTCTGGACTATCTGGAGCGATAACTATACATCCAGAAGACATTGCTTCAAGGGTCTTGATGTCCATGCCAGACCAAGTCGCTATGAACACCTTACTACTATTCATAATCTCACTAGGCTTCTTATCCTCATTATTAAAGAGCCCTATAGCCCCACTCTTGCTAGCGAATTCCATAAAGGAATGAAATAACTCAGAGGGTGTGTTGTTATCTATAGTCAAGGGTATTGTCTTCTCCTCAGGGGAATACATCTCAGAGTCAACATACGGCTCAATAGTCATACGGATAGCTTGCGGGTTTGCCGCAGACTTAGCCTGAACAGAGGATCCAACAGTTATATTTATATTCCCAGACCGAGACATAACAGCAGGATTAACATTAGGAGAAATCCCGAATGGGTTCTTTTGAATTTGCTCTTCTCCAGCATGATCTATAAGTACAATAGGGGCATGTAATTGATGGGATAGCTGAACGCCGAGATCAAACTCTTGAAGCTTATCATTAATTAAAACACAGTCAATGTACGTGTCTTTAAATTGGTTGATGTCACCGTTTATTAAAAATACGTTACTGGGAATTGTAGATATCCCTTCCTTCCAAGAAGAGAGTCCTTCTTTCTCCATTACGTAAATCTCACAATTCACACCCTCAAACAAGCTCAAGAACTTTTCATTTTCTCTACAGAAAGAGAGGCACTTTAAGGTTTGTCCATCAGTCCTAGTAGCAGACCGAATTAAGTTATTCATTACATGCATAGTATTTCCTTTAGGGTGGCTGCTTGGTTCTCTAAAGAGAAGGCCGAACTCTTTTCGTTTTTCTTTGTACTAGTAAATGCTTCTCGCATACATTCTCTGAGAGATGAGATATGAGGGACGAGGCCCTTTTCTCTAGCAGTAAACATATCTGCCAAAGGTCTGTCGGGACAGAGCAAGACATCCTCATGAGACTTCACGAGCCATCCATTGTCCTCGGTTATGTGTTCTGACATTCCTGATTTATCAAGAACAATAGCTGGGTTCCCTATCCCCATTCCGGCAGCAATGTCAAGGCTAAAGTCTATTGTAGAAGCTACGTCAACAACACAGTGAGTTACTTGGTGAAGCTCCTCTGCGAAACAATCAGTAGCAATCTCAATAGAGGGAGAGTAGTCTATGTGAGGAAACTTACCTACTCTCTGTCTAGAGTCCTGTATCATCTGCTCTGCTTTTCCTTTGTCCGTAGTATGGATAACCAAGTAAACGTTCTCGTTCACATGGAACTCAGATAGATAAGCATCAAGTACTGCCTTAGTCCCGCCCTTTTCCTCTAGACTTCCTCCAGAGAAGTAGAACTTGTAGTTAACGTCTGGGATATTATCTTTTCTTGCCATCTCTCCGGGAATAGCCCCTCCAATAACACTAGCTCTTTCCTGTAGTTCTTGAGGAAGGGCATTCTTTTCTGCATTAGTGCAGACAAAAATATCATCCATTAGCTTAAGGTAGTTAGACCATCCTTTGTTATCAATCGTCTCTACAGGAGTAAAGCAAACGTTTCTTTTAGCTAGTCCTGTATAACTTAGATAACTAGGAAGAGTATGTTGGATTACAACATCAAACTCTCTGTGCCTTACTGATTCAAGTCTGTCCATGATGGGATCTTGAAACCCTCCTCCACTAAAGAAGATAGGTCTTGTAGCTAGGTCGATCCCTTCGATCATATCTAGAGACTTAAGCAGACACCTGCTGTTAACGCCCCATGAGTCTGCTTGTCTGTACGGCCCTATAAATAATACTTTCATTATTGCCCTTCCTTTCCTTGGTAAGCTGTATTCAAAAAGGGCTCATCGGGTAACGTCGACATTCCGCACCTAATCTGCTCACAGATAAGCTTGTTCTTCGCTTTGTTTTGTAAAACAGCCCAGAACTTATCTCTATCGAAAGGCTCTAAGGATCCACCATCAACGACGGCTCCTAGGTTTAATGACTTGATAAAGTTCTCTGCTTGGTAGGAGTAAGCTTTCTCTGGAGCGTCTGCTACATTTACCATAGCCCACCTTACGAAAGCTTCATTGCTCGGGATATTTGGTTTCTCAGTAGGTATCCTGAACAGTCGAGGGGGTGCATCCCATTTCCCTTGAAGTCCTACTGGCGTATAGGTGTCTATGTAATCTGCCCAAATATTGGCAGTGTCATTCCAGTTATACCTAGCCATAGCTCCATTCCTACAGAGCATGGAGACTTTCCCTCTCTCTTCAGGGGATAGAGAAGAATGTTCTAGTAGTATCTCAGCTAGGTGTTCATTGTCTGGATATGCTCTTTCAGCATCTGTCTCCAGTTCCCGATACATGTTCTTTACTTTTATAGGATAGCCATTAGTAAACCGAACAACATCCTCCATAGCACTATAGTCTGTTGCAGCTACAGGAACCCCACAGGAGGCAGCTTCTACTTGAGGCATACCAAACCCTTCGCAGATAGCGTATTGGACATACATGTCCATGAGATTGTAAACCTTAATCAAGTCAGGAATCTCAAGACCAGCAGCTACGCTGGGTAGTACACAGGAAACATTTCTACACTTAGGACATCTGGTTAGTGCGTCTTGAAAAGAAGAGGCGAAGTAATCATGGCAATGCCTACAGACATACGTAACCAGAACCTTAGACGCTAGTTCGTTATCAATAATGCCTTCAGCTATGTTCCATCCTTGTTTCTCTGGATAGCTAGTGTGCAGATAAAGATAGGACTTGTCTGCAATCTCAGCCGGTGCGTTGTCCAAGAAGATCCTGAATGACTTCATCAGCTCTATGAAAAGCTTCCTCTTCTGATTCCTCATAACTGTACCAACCACATAGCTATCAGAGGGGATACCGAACTCTTCTTTGTGCTTCCCCTTTGAAACGACTGGAGTATATATATCTGGATCTAAGGCAGGAGAGGCACATCCAATCACATTTAATGTTCCTCTGGACTGAGCCTCTAGGGTTCTTGTACCAAACTCTGAGTACGTAAACAGAGCATCGCAATCAGCGAAGGTCTCAAGCCATTCTCTTTTCTGAGGGGCCGAGTCTACAGTGGGCATCCAAACCCAGTGAAAGAAATCTCTCAGGGGGGAATCTGCAATCCAGTTGTCCATCCACGGATCACGATAGGTGAGAACGATATCAGGTTTGAAGCTGAGAACTACCTTGTCAAATCTCCAGTACCCAAAGTGATTAGCTGGTTGAGCGTCATAGGCTGGCCTATCATCATCTGAGACAGGAGAGTTCGCAAAGAATGTCCATCCTACATCCTTCCCATGATCAGGTATTCCATATGAGGCAAACTCTGCCAATTCATATTTACCTGTTGCATGAAGTCTTTCTAAGACCTGCTTGGCGTATGTGCCAAATCCAGATGCTAGTTTGTTGGATTCTGTTACAAACAATACTCTTTTTTTTCTAGACACTTTTTTTAGTCGCTTCCTTTATTCTTTTTATAGCATTATAAAAAACACGCTTCACATATGGGATTTTGTTTCCTGTTATGTTAGCCATCTCAGCTAACTTGTATCCCATTCTTCGTAAGTCAATCAACTCCTTCTCTTCTTCCTGCAAGATGACAGGAATCTTATCCCAGAAGTCTTCTTCCATACAATATAAAGAAGTGTAACCATTCGGAATAGAGCAGTACAAAGCCTTCTTCTGTTTTTTTATCTCCTTGATGATTTCCCAGCGAATAGGATTCCAAGCGAATGGTGAAAGTTTACACCCTCTTGATTTATCATATTTATTAAGAGCCTTCCATAGCCCAATACGTCCAGCCTGAGTATAGTCATCTCGTTCAGATGCTGTCTTCGGACTAAAGGAGTTGACTACAGAGATCACAAGTCCCATGTTCTCTTCTATTAACTCATCCATGTTATATACTATTATAGCGTCCCTTTCAAACTAACTTGTTAATTGTTCCACTTTTTTTATCAAAAAACTTCCCCTATTTTTATCCTTAGACCCTCTCATGAGAACAGTGTTGCCCTCATGAAGGAGCTTTTTGTACTTATCCCATTCTTCAGAGAAGGCTGTTATGTTATCTAGGGAGCAGCTCGCATCACTGACTGTTACAAAACCCATCTTTTGCCCCTTAGATTTACCTTTCTTAATAGTCCACTCCCGAACGGAATCTATTTGTACAGCTAAGGCTATTCCATGCTCGGTATTAAAGCCGTCAAGGAACTCCTTGCAAGAACAATTTGATTTGCTGGTATCATAATCCTCAACCTTATTACAGGTCAGGGCTATTCCCAAAAGCTCTTCCTCTTTCTTAGCAATCCAAGAAGGAGAATCATAAAGATCATATCCCGGATTGTCGTAGGAAGCTACTAGGTCTTCTATCATAGGGATTCTATCCTTTCTGAATATAGGGCGGTTCTTATCTTTCACCCTAGAAGCCTCAACCATTGCGGTAATAGTATCCTTAGCACTAACCTCTGGGTGCTCTATCTTGTAGTTATTTAACCATGACTGCTCTCTACTAGTGAACTCTTTCATGATGTTAAAATAGTGGAGCATCTTAGAACGCCCAATATTAAAACAATCAAATGCCCCTGCTAAAATCAGGGAGGAGAACGCCTTCTTATTTACATATGGGGCAATCCGTATCAGGAAACAGTCCCATCCACATTCAGAGATATCTATTTCATTAGACTCTATATGCTTCATGAGTTTCTTAAAGACTGAAGACCCAACATTCTTAATGTTCGTGATTCCATAAGTAGGGTTCTCCCCAATCAGTTGGAAGTGTTCATTCATGTGCTGGATACTAGGAGACATAACATGGATGTCCATTGTCTTAGCATTGTTTACTAGCTCATGAACTTCCCAGAAGGTATCTGGCTTTCCAATTGAGTGCTTAAGGTACGCTGTGAAAAACTCCCTAGGGAAGTGAGCCTTTGCATATGCTGTCAGGTAAGAGTTGTAGGCGTAACTTATAGAGTGAGATTTATTGAAGGAGTATCTCTGAGACTTTTCAATCCAACTAAAGATCTCTTCAGCTTGTACTTTATTAACAATCCCTTTCTCTACAGCCTTCTCAAGGAAGGAAGTCTTAACCTGTGCCATAACGTCGGCTTGCTTCTTACCAATAGCTTTTCTTAATGTGTCTGCCTCTTGAAGATCGAAACCCCCAATATCAGTAGCAATCTTCATGGCTTGCTCTTGATAAACAAGAATGCCTTGAGTGCTCTGGAGGATTGGTTCAAGGGCATCATGGAGGTACATAACAGAGTCTATTCCGTGCTTTCTATCTACATAGTGCATCGTCAGGCTCTTGCCATTCACCATCGAGTCCAGACAACCGGGACGCATAATTGCGATCAGGTCAGACAGCTCGCTTATGTTTCTTGGCTTTGCCTGCTTCGACAAGGAACGTCCAAGCTGTGATTCCAGCTGGAAGATACCCTTCGTGTTTCCTTCACAGACTAAATCCCATGTAGCAGGGCACTCCAAGTCTAGCTTGGTAATGTCAGGATTAAAGATTACTTTTCCTGCATCGTCTGTTTCAAATTTACATCCACAACTGAAGGTCTTCATTCAGAGAACGCCCCTTTGAACTTACCTACAGAAGCCTGCTTGCGGTGGAACTTCATAAACTTAACCATAAGCTTTGCTTCGTCGATAGTATCAGACAGTGCTTCGTGAGCCTGACCATCAGCTTCTAAGCC
>TARA_R110002110_G_scaffold287407_16_pt1 | contig 11240 bp, 11 predicted proteins | sample TARA_R110002110 | Tara Oceans TARA_R110002110 (sample SAMEA4397330) | marine metagenome | biome: Polar Biome; feature: [SRF] surface water layer (ENVO:00010504); material: water (ENVO:00002006), including particulate matter (ENVO:01000060) such as... | depth 5 m
ACCGACAGCACCTTCAGCGCGCGCGACGTGACGGCCTGCACCGCGATCTCGGCGGTCTCGGCATTGGCGATGTCGAATTTGTCGAGCTTTTTGCCACCAAGGACAGTCAGCCGTGTTTCGAATTCCTGTCCGCGCGGGGTCTGGAGCTTTGCGCCGACGGTCCAGAATTCGCGGGCGCGGAACGCCTCGATCTCCATCTCGCGCTCGACCACAAGCCTCAGGCAGACCGACTGAACGCGCCCGGCCGATTTAGCGCCCGGCAGCTTGCGCCACAGCACCGGGCTGAGCGTGAAGCCCACCAGATAGTCCAGCGCGCGCCGGGCCAGATAGGCATCGACAAGCGGCACGTCGATCTGGCGCGGGTTCTTCATGGCCTCGGTCACGGCGGCCTTGGTGATCGCGTTGAAGGTGACGCGGCTGACCTTGGTATCCTTCTTGATGCTTTTGGCCAGCGCCTCCTGAAGGTGCCAGGAAATCGCCTCGCCCTCGCGGTCGGGGTCGGTCGCGAGGATCAGTTCATTGTCGGTCTTCAGCGCGTCAACGATGGCTTTGACATGCTTTTTGCTGTCAGAGGCCACTTCCCATTTCATGGCAAATTCGTCGTCCGGATCAACCGATCCGTTCTTCGGCGGCAGGTCACGGACATGGCCGAAGGACGCGAGGACCGTATAGTCCGACCCCAAATATTTGTTGATTGTCTTGGCCTTGGCCGGCGATTCGACAACAACGACAGCCATGTAAACCTCTTTTCAGAATATGCCGTACGGCGGCGCGGCAAGATGTGGGCCTTGCCGGGTAATTGTCAATGCCTGCATTTATCCGCAGCCTGGTGACTGCCCCTGTCGCGCGTTTCGGGCCCCAACACAAGAGCCAGGGCAAAAGACCGAGCAGCCCCCAAAGGTGGTGCGGATGGGAAACTTGCTGGCGATGGCGGCGAAAACGTCGGGCTTTTCAGTCGGCACGGCTCAACAGGCCACCGGCCTGCCGCAGCACCTTCCCCTCCAACTCCAGCGCCAGAAGTTCGGGTGCGATACGCGACGGCGGCATCGCAAGGTCGCGGATCAGTTGATCCTCGGCCAGCGGGCTGGGGCCGAGCCGCGCAAGGATCCGGCTGTGGACCGCCGCAATATCGACGAGCGGGCGGCGATCCGGCACCGGGCCGGGCAAGGCCGGGGCCGGTTCAGGCCCGGCGGCGGCAGTTGCGACGGCGCGGGGCATCGCCACGCCAAGCGCTTCGGTCACGTCAGACGCGTGGCGCACCAGCGTGGCACCGTCACGGATCAGCATGTTGCAGCCGGCCGCGCGGGCATCGAAAGGGTGGCCCGGCACGGCCAGCACCTCACGTCCCTGGTCAAGTGCGTCGCGGGCGGTGATCAGGCTGCCCGAGCGTGCCGCCGCCTCGACCACGATCACGGCGCACGACAGGCCTGATACGATGCGGTTGCGCGTGGGGAAATGCCGCGCCTGGGGTTGCATCCCCATCGGCTGTTCCGAGATACGGCAACCGCGCACCGCGATCTCTTGCGCGAGGGTCAGGTTTTCGGCGGGGTAGATCACATCGACGCCGCCGGCCTGCACGGCAATGGTGCCCAAAGGCAGCGCCGCGCGATGCGCCTCGGCGTCAATGCCGCGCGCGAGGCCCGAAACCACGGCAAAACCCGCCTCCCCCAGGGTTTCCGCAAGCCGGCGTGCCATCCGCAACCCGAGACTGGAGGCATTGCGCGCCCCCACCATCGCAACCATGGGCCGTTGCAGCAGGGAAATATCGCCGATCGCCCACAGCAGCGGCGGGGCATCGGCAAGGTCGCGCAATGGGACGGGATAGCCGGGCGCCCCGAAACACAGCATCTGCGCCCCCGCCGCACGCGCCTGCGCCATTTCGTGACGGGCGACCTCGGCCGGGCAGGTGCTGTAGGAGGCCACGCCCGATGCCGCGGCAATCGCCGGAAGCGCCAGAAGCGCCGCGCCGGCAGAGCCGTGTTCAGCCAGCAGACGGTGAAACGTCACCGCGCCAACCCGGCGTGACCGGATCAGCCGCAGCCAGTCCAACTGTTCTGCCTCCGTTTCGGGCGGCTGCGGCCCGTCATGCGGGTCCAGCCTGTCAAACAGGTCCGATTCCATCCATCCCCCCAGGGTGCCGGTTCCGGACCAGACTGGCAGGTGCAAGGTTAACGAAAGCTGAATCGAATGCCGGAATTCGGCATTGCGTGGCGCATTCCCCCGAAATCACTTCATGGCGACCTGGCGCTTCCCCATTGGCACCGCCAAAAGGAAAACATATATAGATGCCATGTTTGATGCCTTGCTGCGCCGCCTTGCGGCCCCCGCCCCCGCCCTGCCCGAAACCGAGGCCCACCTGGCCCTCGCAGCACTATTGGTGCGTCTCGCGCGCTCTGACGGTGATTATTCGGCGGTGGAAGTCGCCCGGATCGACCGGGTTCTGGCCCAACGACATGCCCTGACGCCTGCCGCCGCCGCCGCGCTGCGCTCAGAGGCCGAAACGCTTGAGACCGAAGCCCCGGACACCGTTCGCTTTACCCGCGCGCTGAAAAATGCGTTGCCGTTGGAGAAACGCGCCGATCTGGTCCAGGCAATGTGGTCGGTCGCCTTGGCCGACGGGCAGCGCGACGCACATGAAGATCGGCTGATGCGCCTCGTCTCCAACCTTCTGGGGCTCAGCGACCGCGATTCGGCGTTGGCAAGGCAACGGGCAGCCCAACAATGATCGCATCCTTGCCGATGTATGATTTTGGCAGCCTGCTGGAAGCCAACGACCGTCTCTGGGCCCTGATCCGCGACAATCTGCGCGCCGAGGGCATCGCCGCCCCCGAGGCCCTCGACCGCAGCACCGCCGATGCATGGACGGTCTGGGAATCGCCTGATCTGGTGTTGTCGCAGACCTGCGGCTACCCGCTGCGCACCCGTCTGCTCGACAGGGTCTCATTGATCGGGACGCCGGATTACCGCGTCATCGGCTGCCCCCCCGGATATTATTGCAGCGCGATCATGGTGCGCGAAGACGATGAACGCCGCAGCCCGGAAGAATTTGACGGCGCGCTGATGGCCTACAATGATGCGATGTCGCAATCGGGCTGGGCCGCCCCTGTGAACTATGCCGGAGAGTTGGGCATCCGCTTTCGCGCGGGGCCGGTGACGGGCGGGCACCGCGCCTCGGCCATCGCGGTGGCGCAGGGGCGCGCCGACCTTGCGGCCCTTGATGCCGTGACCCAGCGCCTGTTGCAACGCGAAGAGCCTGAAATCATGGAAGGGTTGCGCGTTCTGGCGATGACGCCGGCCACGCCGGGCCTGCCACTGATCGCCGCCAAAAGCGCACCGGAGTACATGACCTATGCGCTGGTTGCCGGCGCGATAGAGGCCCTGACCCCGGAAGACCGCGACACATTGGGGATTCACGGCCTGGTGCAAATCGAGGCCGAAGCCTATGCCGAAGTGCCCAACCCGCCCTCACCCGACCATTTTGAGTGAACTTGACGCGCATTTCGCCCATTTGACGCGACGAAGTTTCAGAATGACCGTTGCAATGGTGCAAGATATGCGGCCTATTTTGCTGGCACATGTAACAGCCGAGAGACCACTTTGACCCCAGAACCCGGTTCAGCCCCTCAGCCCGCAGATGACACGCCTGTCATTGAAATCCGTGACCTGCACAAAAGTTACGGCAGCCTCGAGGTTCTGAAGGGGATCGATATGGTCGCGCCGCGCGGTCATGTCATTTCGCTGATCGGCTCGTCGGGCTCTGGCAAATCGACGTTGCTGCGCTGCTGCAACCTGCTGGAAGACAGCCAGCAGGGCGTGATAAAATTCGAGGGCGAAGCGGTGCATTGGCACGGCGAGGGCCTTGGGCGGCACCCCGCCGACCGGGCGCAGGTGACGCGCATCCGCACCAATCTTTCGATGGTTTTCCAGCAGTTCAATCTTTGGTCACACATGACCATCCTGCAAAATGTCATGGAAGCGCCGGTCACCGTGCTGAAACGCGACCCCGCCGAGGTCGAGGCCAGGGCCCGCGAATATCTCGACAAGGTCGGGATCTGCGACAAGTGCGACGTGTTCCCCGCCATGCTTTCGGGTGGCCAGCAGCAGCGAGCCGCGATAGCGCGCGCCCTGTGCATGGAACCGCGCGCCTTGCTGTTCGACGAGCCCACCTCGGCGCTGGATCCCGAGTTGGAGCAAGAAGTGGTCCGGGTGATCAAGGCGCTGGCCGAAGAGGGCCGCACAATGCTGTTGGTCACCCATGACATGCGGCTGGCGGCCGACGTTTCGGACCATGTGGTGTTCCTGCACCAGGGAAGAACAGAAGAAGAGGGCCCGCCGGACGCGCTGTTCGGCAATCCGCAGACCGACCGCCTGCGTGGCTTTCTCTCTGCCACAGCCTAGCGCGCCGGGGAACCGGGGACAGGGCTGGATACGACCACAAAACCAAAAATCAATGACAAGGAGACCACAATGAAAAACCTGATCCTGACGAGCGCGCTGATCGCGCTGACCGCCGGTGCCGCTGCGGCGCAGACTGTGCGCATGGGCACCGAGGGCGCCTATCCTCCCTACAACTTCATCAACGACAAAGGTGAGGTTGACGGCTATGAGCGCGAGCTTGGCGACGAGTTGTGCGCCCGTGCCAAGCTGACCTGTGAGTGGGTGACAAGCGACTGGGACGGCATCATTCCGAACCTTCAGTCCGGCAACTATGACACCATCATTGCCGGGATGAGCATCACCGCCGAGCGCGCGAAGGTGATCGACTTCACCCAGAACTACATTCCGCCGGCAAGCTCTGCCTATATGGCACTGGATGCGGGCGTGGATGTGACCGGTGTCATCGCGGCGCAGACCGGCACGATCCAGGCCGGCTACGTTCAGGAAAGCGGCGCGACCCTGGTCGAATACGCCACCCCGGATGAAACCGTCGCCGCCGTGCGCAACGGCGAGGCCGATGCCGTCTTCGCCGACAAAGACTATCTCGCGCCGATTCTGGCTGAATCCGGCGGCAAATTTGTCTGGGCCGGCAAGGAAGTGCAACTGGGCGACGGTGTCGGCATGGGCCTGCGTCAGTCTGACACCGTGTTGAGGGACAAGTTCGACGCGGCCATCACCTCGATGAAAGCCGACGGTTCGCTGAACAAACTGATCGTGAAGTGGTTCGGCGACAGCGTTGCAACCTATTGAACTGACATAAAGAAAGGGGCGGTGCGCCGGTTGGTTGCACCGCCTGCATCGCCTTATGTTCGAAAGCTGCGCCGATCCATCCTCGTTGCAAGGCCTGCCCTGGCTTTCATGCTACCTGACCACAGGCAAGCACATCGATTTCTATTGGTCTTTCCTGACAGTCCTGACCTTGCTGGCCGTCACCGCCCCCGTGGCGTTGGGCTTCGGCTTTGCCGGGGCAATGGCCGCGCGTTCGCCGCTGCTGCCGGTGCGGGTGATCGGCAAGGGCTATACCGCGATGGTGCGTGGCGTTCCCGACATCGTGTTCTTTCTGTTTTTCGTGATCGCGTTGGATCAGGGCGTTGAATACCTCGTGCATCAAGTGCGCTGTCCCGACTGGACAGAACCGATCCGCAACGGTCTTGAATTCCGCGTCTGCCCGCAGGCCAAGGTGCCGCCGAACTCGGCACCGCAACTCTGGCACGAGGTGTACGGTTTCGCGCTTGCGGTCATCACCTTTGCCCTGGTTTTCGGGGCCTTCGCGTCGAATGTGATCTACGGCGCCATGCAGGCGGTGCCGCGTGCGCAGCTTGAAACAGCCGAAAGCTATGGCATGAGCCATCGCCAGGTGTTTCACCGCATCCTGGTGCCGCAGATGTGGATCTATGCGCTGCCCGGCCTGTCGAACCTCTGGCTGATCCTGATCAAGGCGACGCCGCTGCTGTTCTTGCTGGGCGTCAAGGACATCGTCTATTGGGCGCGCGAACTCGGCGGATCGAAAACCAGCGCCTATGCCTATCCACACCCCGACTGGCGGCTGTGGTATTTTCTTGGCTTGCTGGTGTTTTACCTCGTCATGACCCGGCTCTCCGAAATCGTGCTGTCGCGGATTCAGGCGAGGCTCAGCCACGGTCAGGCCACGGCGGCGGGCGAAGAACAACGAAAGGCCGCGGCATGATGACCTGCATAGAGACCATCCAGGCCTACGGACTGCGTTCCCTCGGTATCGGCGAGCGGTTGCTGCCCCGAACCGATTTCACGCTGTGCCAGCAATTCACGCTGATCGGCTCTGGCATGATTTGGAACCTCTATTTTGGGTTCCTTGCGCTGCTGATCGGGTTTTTCTTTGCCAATGCGCTGGCGCTGGCGAAATCGGCCCATAGCCCCTGGGCGCGCAAACCTGCCGAATGGTTCATCTTTGTCTTTCGCGGCTCGCCGCTGTTCATCCAGTTTTTCCTCGCCTACGAGGCGCTGGTGCTGTTGCCGCGCAATGGCCTCGAGATTTTTGGCCTGACGGTCCAGGCAAGCTGGATGTCACGGGCCTGGGCCGGGGCGCTTCTGGTGCTGTTTCTCAACACCGCCGCCTATTCGGCCGAGATTTTCTACGGTGCGCTGCGTTCTGTCCCCAAGGGCGATCTCGAGGCGGCGGACGCCTACGGCATCACCGGCTGGAAACGGTTTCGCCGCATCCAATGGCCGACCATGCTGCGCCTTGCCTGGCCCGCCTACACCAACGAGGCGATTTTCCTGTTTCACGCCACGACGCTGGTGTTCTTTTCCGGCTTCCCCGCCTTTCGCCAGGAGGGGGACGCGCTGTATTACGCCAGCTATTTCGTCGACAAGACCTTCAACCCCTTCATCCCCTACCCGATTGTCGCCTTCTATTTCATCCTGGTCACGCTGACAGTGATCAAGATATTCGGTGTCATCAACACCTGGCTGAACCGCCACCTGCCGAGCAACGAGCAGGTCCGGCTGAAATATCGCCCCCAGATCATCCGGTAAGACAGGGCTGGTCGGCGCTCCGGTGACGGGGCCACGCGGCCAGCCCCGAACCTGGCGCGTGGTCAGAGCAGGTCTTCTTCCTCTGCCGAGACATCGACACCCATCGCATCCAGTCCCGCCTCCAGATTTTCGGCGAGATGCGGCATGCCCGTCAGATAGTCTGATGTGGCGGTGGTTTTCTCGGCCCGGGCGGTGGCAACGGCCTCCGCGAAATCATCGGCGTCAAAACTGCCACGGCCAACCCAGGCCAGCGCGGTCAGATGCGCCTGTTCGTCTTCGTTCATCGCATCGATGAAGGCGCGCAGTTCTGCGGCTCCGGTCCGGCCTTCGCGGAACTCGTAGATGATCTGAACGACTTTGCTCGGGCTGATTTCCAACATCTTTCGGGTCTCCAATTCCCGTCAATGGTGCCTGATGGCGTCGGCCAACGCAAGTGCCGCCCGCCCGACGCCCACCGATTGCCCGACCGTTCGGCTCCCCCGATCAGCCCCCTTGCCGCCGCCCTTGCACCAAGGTTATTCTGACGCCATCAAGAGAAGAGGAATATATGCTGATCGGCATTCTGGTGACGGGTCATGTTCACGAAACACTGATCGAAAAATACGGCGACTATTCCTCTATGTTCAGGCGGTTGCTGGATGGCTATGGATTTACCTTCCGGACATGGAACGTGGTTGACCTGGACTTTCCCGCCTCGGTGCATGACGCCGACGGCTGGCTGCTGACCGGATCGCGCCATGGTGCCTATGAGGATTTGACATTCATCGCCCCGATGGAAGAATTCATCCGCAAGGCTTATGCCGAAGGGGTGCCGATGGCCGGTATCTGTTTTGGCCATCAGATCATGGCGCAGGCCCTCGGCGGCAAGGTTGCCAAATTCGACAAGGGCTGGGCCGTGGGTGCCGAGACCTATGATTTCGGCGACCGCAAGCTGACGCTGAACGCCTGGCATCAGGATCAGGTGATCGAAAAGCCAGACGACGCCGAGGTGATCGGCAGCAATGCCTTTTGCAAATATGCGGCGCTGCTTTACGGTGATCGCGCGATCTCGGTGCAGGCCCATCCGGAAATCCGCGACGACTATATGGAAGGGCTGATGGAAAAGCGTGGCCCCGGCATCGTGCCCGCCGGAATTCTGGAACAAAGCCACCAGAAACTCGGCACGCCGCTGGATGACAAGATCATTGCCGACCAGTTCGCCGCCTTTTTCAAACAGCCGCGCGGCTGAGCGCCAGAACCCCGGAGCCTTTCAATGACCAAATGGACAGACCAGATCCCGCAAGCTGCGCGCGCCTATATCGAGGGACGGCGGCTGGATGAAGTGGAATGCATCATCGCCGATATTGCCGGGGTGGCGCGCGGCAAGGCGATGCCGGCCTCCAAATTCGCGACCCAGGCGAACTACTATCTGCCGAACTCGATCTTTCTGCAAACCATCACCGGCGAATGGGCCGACAACCCCTCGGGGCTGTTCACCGAGCCCGATATGGTGTTGGTGCCCGATTTCAGCACCGTCACCGCCGCGCCCTGGACCGCCGACATCACGCTTCAGGTCATCCATGACGCGCAGGACCAACAGGGCAACCCGGTGGCCAGCGCGCCGCGCAATGTGCTGCGCCGGGTGATGGAGTTGTACAACGCGCAAGGCTGGTCGCCGGTCGTCGCCCCCGAAATGGAGTTCTTCCTGACCGCCCGCAACCTCGACCCGAACATGCCGGTGATGCCGCCGATGGGCCGCTCTGGCCGCCGGGCGGCGGGCAAACAGGCCTATTCGATGTCGGCGGTCGATGAGTACGGCAAGGTGATCGACGACATCTATGATTTCGCCGAAGCCCAGGGCTTCGAGATTGACGGCATCTTGCAGGAGGGCGGCGCCGGTCAGGTCGAGATCAACCTGGCGCACGGCGACCCGATCAAGCTGGCCGATGAGATTTTCTTTTTCAAGCGACTGATCCGCGAGGCGGCATTGCGCCATGATTGCTTTGCCACCTTCATGGCCAAACCGATCGAGGGTGAGCCAGGCTCGGCCATGCACATCCACCATTCGGTGACCGACCTGAAAACCGGCGGGAACATCTTTTCCAACCCGGACGGCTCTGAAACCGCGCCGTTCCTGCATTTCATTGCCGGGATGCAGAATCACCTGCCCGGTGCGGTGGCGTTGCTGGCACCTTACGTCAACAGCTATCGCCGCTATGTCCCTGATTTCGCTGCACCGATCAATCTGGAATGGGGCCGCGACAACCGCACTACCGGGCTGCGCGTGCCGATTTCGGGCCCCGAGGCACGGCGGCTGGAAAACCGCCTCGCGGGGATGGACTGCAACCCCTATCTCGGCCTCGCCGCCAGCCTTGCCTGCGGCTATCTCGGCCTGATGGAGCAAAAGCTGCCCCGTGATGAGTGCAAGGGCGACGCCTATAACATCGAAACCGATCTGCCCTATACCATCGGTGATGCGCTCGACCTGCTGGAGGAAGACACCGCCTTGCAAGAGGTGCTGCGCCCCGAATTCTGCCGGGTCTACGATTCCGTCAAACGCAATGAATACAAAGAGTTCTTACAGGTCATCAGCCCGTGGGAACGTGAACACCTGCTTTTGAACGTATGAACCTGCTGCACGCCAATGACCGGGCGGGGCGATACCCGGCCTCTTACTATGCGGCCACCGCTGCGGCGCTGGAGCCGTTGGAGCCGCTAACGGGGCATGTCAGGGCGGATGTCTGCATTGTCGGCGGCGGGTTCACCGGGCTTTCGGCGGCGCTGCATCTTGCGCAACGCGGCTTCAGCGTGGTTTTGCTGGAGGCACATCGCGTTGGCTTCGGGGCCTCGGGCCGCAATGGTGGACAGGTCGGCAGCGGGCAGCGCATCGATCAGGCAACGCTGGAAAAAACGCTTGGCCCCGACATCGCCCGCCGCCTTTGGCAGATCGGCGAAGAAGCCAAGGAGTTGGTGCGCTCCTTGATCGTGCGACACGATATGCCGGTGACATTTTACCCCGGCATTGCCCATGCCTGCCGCACAGCCGCCGAAGTGCGCGAAGCCCATGAAAACGCGGAAAAGCTTGAACGCGACTATGGCTATGCCCAGATCGAGCCGCTGGATGGGGCGCAACTCGGGGCGCTGATCGAGTCAACAACCTACAAAGGCGGCGAGATTGATCGTGGGGCCGGTCATCTGCATCCGTTGAACTATGCAATCGGGCTGGCGCGGGCCGCGCTGCGGGCCGGGGCGGTGCTGCATGACCGCTCAGAGGTTCTGAAAATTGATCACGGGCCGGAAGTTGTGGTTCATACCGCCGAAGGCCAGGTCAGCACGCCGCATCTGGTTCTGGCCTGCAACGGCTATATCGGCAATCTCGATCCGCAGGTCGCCGCCAGGGTGATGCCGATCAACAGCTATGTGCTGGCCACCGAACCGCTGGGTGCCCGCGCGAAAGAGATCATCGCCGAGCCGGTGGCGGTGACCGACACCAAGTTTGTCAACAACTACTGGCGATTGTCCGAGGACGGCAGGTTGTTGTTCGGTGGCGCGGAAACCTATGGCTATCGCTTCCCCGATGTCGTGAAGGCGGTGACAAAGCCGATGCTGAAGGTCTACCCCCAGCTTGCGGACGTCAAAATTGACTATGCCTGGGGCGGCACCCTCGGGATCACCCGCAGCCGGCTTCCCAGCTTTCACCGCCCCCGACCGAATGTGCTGTCGGCCTCGGGATATTCTGGTTACGGCGTCGCGATGGCCTCGCTTGCCGGCAAGATCACCGCCGAGGCCGTCGCCGGTCAGGCCGAACGGTTCGATCTGATGGCCGCATTGCCGCAGCAGGACTTTCCCGGCGGTGCGGCGCTGCGCTGGCCCATGCTGGCGGCGGCGATGACCTGGTACGCCCTGCGCGACCGTCTCGGGGTCTGACCCCTGCCCTGCGCGGCAAATGCCCGATATGCCGCCCGCGACGAAGCGCCCGCGTCACGGCGATTGCAACCAAATCCGGGGCCATATAGCGTTGCGCCATACCCTGGACAGAAGGAAGATCCGCATGCGTGACACCGCACCGAACAGCTGGGAGCAGCGCGCCGACAATGCCTCGCTCTATTGTTTCACCGACCTGCCGACGATCGAGGCGCGCGGCGCGGTCGTGCTGACGCATGGCAAGGGGCCCTACATCTATGACGTTCACGGCAAGGAATACCTCGACGGCAATTCCGGCCTGTGGAACATGGTTGCGGGCTTTGACCACCCCGGCCTGATCGCCGCCGCAAAGGCGCAATACGACAAATTTTCGGGCTACCATTCGC
>TARA_R110002110_G_scaffold61967_5_pt1 | contig 11237 bp, 7 predicted proteins | sample TARA_R110002110 | Tara Oceans TARA_R110002110 (sample SAMEA4397330) | marine metagenome | biome: Polar Biome; feature: [SRF] surface water layer (ENVO:00010504); material: water (ENVO:00002006), including particulate matter (ENVO:01000060) such as... | depth 5 m
CCCAGAGTTTACCGAATTTAAAAAACCAACCCCTAATCTATCAACGGAAGATTGTTTTATGACAAATTCTCCACCCTTCATCACCGCTGGAACGTCATCCCTGACGCCTGATCCCCCAGTAACCAATCCTCCGCTATTATAACGACGAATAGGGCCGCCCCCACTCTTCTTGTTTCCGCCGAACATAGCATTGAACATCATATCGGTAGCCATTTGAGAAGAAATATTTGAAATGGTATCAAGTATGCTGGTGGCGAAATTGGCGAAAGCGGTTTTAGCATCGGTAGCGCCGCTGGTTATAGATTTAAACGCATCGGCGAAAGAGGTTTTCATGGTTTGAGCGACCTGCCTCGAACCATCCTCGAAATTTTTGAGTGCATCCACCTCATTGTAACCCATTTCGTTTACAAACCCAGAACGAAAAGCTCTACTGAAATCTCCCTTACGAACCCCTCTCTGAGCAACATCGTCAGCTAATGATTTAGAATAAAACCCTCCGTAATCCTTTGCGCTGAGCATTCCACGACCTTCTCTGTCTTTCGCATCCGCTAATCTCTTGGCTGAAAGGATAGATTTTGTAAGACGCACTTCAGCCATTTTCTCGGTATTTAAAGTGCGCTGAATTTTCAGCATTTCTTTCTTAATTTCGGCTTCTTTTGTAGCAATGGTAGTTGTATGATCAAAAGCTATTCCAAGTTGAAACATTTTTTGATCGAGTTCATCTGTTCGGGTCTGAAGTTTTTCCCTTACCTTTTCTCCGTATTTGTCTATAATTTCGTCTCTAATACCTAATGATCCGCCCCCTTCCCTTTTAAGTTTTTGTACTCTTTGTATTTCTGCTTCAAGAGCGTCTAGCCCTCCCTTACCTCTATAGTTTTGCGTTAGACCTTCAAAAGCGTCTTGAGCTTGCTGAAACGTGGCTGCTTTACGAGTCCGGCCACCCCCGAAAGCGTCCCTTATAGGTTGCTTGGTAACGGGATCATAAGCTGATGCGGCCGTGCCAAATAGACCTTGATCATATTTAGCCGATTCCTTTTTGAATTCATTAGCAATTGAAAACATATCACTTTTAAATCCGGAAGTAAAAGTTTCCTTAGCAATCGTACTCGCTTCTTCGAAATTTTTTGCGGCTTTATTAAGAGCCTGACTCAACTGTGCGTCAGCTACCCCTATAGTATCTTTGGTGGCTTTAGCTAGAGCCGTATTGTAACCATCCTGAATTGACCTTATTTTGGTGTCGAGAGCAATTTGCTGTTTAGTGTTACTTAATTGATTTTTAGCCGCTATACTAGCTTGCCTCATGGATTCTACGAAAGCCCTTGTGGAGGCTACCCCGCTTGGGGCTCTAGGGGTAATAGGTGTCAGCGGTCTTTTGACCAAACCCGCAACAATAGCCTTGTCTTCTTTTTCGGCAGCAGCGGACATAAATGCCGCATACGGATCAGCAGGAGTACCTTTTACATCTGTAGAAATCACACCACTACCGGGAGCCTCAATCCCTCTTCCGAACATCATGTTAATAAAAGCTTTTCTAGCCTCTACAGTATTGAGCGTTGATCCCAGATTAGCTGTAAGATCATCCTTAAGACCCGCGGCAGCAAAAGCTTTTTGTAGCTCCATCACAAAGGCCCCTGACGGCATCCCTCGATCTGCCCCACTTCGTGTCATAAGATCCATTCCACTTCCAAGTGGGGTTTGCATTAACGATCCCTCACGTATCTTTCTAATGATAGCCATCGCCTCTTCGCTAGATCCTAACGCTCCTGCCACGGTCTGTTTCCCACCGCTGCTTATAGTCTTAACGCCCATCAACCCCTTAAAATATCCGGGAACATTTTCTGCGGCGCTCATTCTCCTGTGTTTTGCCCGAATATTGGCCGGAGCTGTCTCAGTGCCGGGAAATGTTGGCCCTGACATACCAAAATTACTACTCCCAAAATAAGCTGCCGCAAAATCAGTCATGCCTTCTTCAAACCATCTGCCCCAATTCCCTTCTGTTCCTTTTTGGGAAGTGGTCATATCCCCTTCCCACCAATCACCTCTGCCCTGCAATTGCCTAGTCCCATAAGCCAATTTGTCCAAGCCAGCCGATCTTATGTTTTTTTTATTTTCGATTTCTGCATCTTTGGATATATCTAGCAACTCTTGAGTGCTCATAAATGCCCCTTCAGTGCTCAAACGAGTCGACATTTCTTTAATCTTTTCTTGCGCAGCGCTACCAGCGGGGAGATCTTGCGCTACTTGTCTCAACTGACGAGCCACTGCTTTACCGGTTTCATAACGCTTAGTGGGGTCTCTTTCGGTATCGAGTTTTGCAAGATTGGTGGTCAACTGCCCTAGAGTCTCGGATACTTTTGCTCCAGTTTGCTGAGCCTCTTCTAATTTTTTAGATAAATTTTCAAAGCTGTATTCAGCTGCTTGACTATGTTTGGTAAGCATTTCGAAGGCCATCCCCATAGCCCCTATAGCTCCACCCGCAGCAGCCCCCCAAGGACCACCCATCATCATTCCCATTCCAGCGTACCCCGCTATGCCACCAACTCCCTTTACCGCAGTTTGACCAACGCCCTCCTCCATATTGGCTGCAACAGCTCCTGCAGCCATTTGAAACATCATACCACCCATAGCTGCACCCATGCGTCTAGTCTGTTTCGTAGCTTCCGTGCTTGCTTTTGCAGAATCTTTAGCAGCTTTACCTGCGTCGCTCATACCCTTTTCCACCTTGTCCAAACCAAGCCGACTTGCGGGTGATGCGCCGACAACAGGAGGACCAGAGGGGATTCCCGATGCCCCACTGGGGATTCCCCCAACGTTGCTCGAATACCCGGATGGCATAGGTGCGGGTTTTACAAGGAAATTTGGTACCCCATGACCTTTAGGATTCATTCCTTGAGATCTTGCTCTTGATATACCCTGACCCAAACCTCCCGGCTCATGTATAGTATTATAAACCCCCATCCCTCCGGGATTTCCAGACGACCTCAATGAAGTGCTAGACCCTATCCTTATTGCGGATGCAGGAACGCCTCCCTGCAATTCACGACCAACCGCATCCGTTAAAGGATTAAAATTAGGAACATAACCTAACCCTGCAGGAACAGGTAACCCTTTAAGTTTGGAATTATAAGCCTTCTTAATAATAGTTCTTACATTTTCGACATTAATAGTCCGTTTAGCGTCGGCTAACTGTAGATTGGGCCTAAAACCAAAAGCCGTCTTGAACGGAGGTCTCGCTTTTCCCGTCTCTTCAAAATCAAACGGCTTCTGTGAACCCCCGATGCCTTGATCAAAAGTTTTGTTGAGCGCAGCCCCTCCTTTCGTAGCTTTTAACCCTAAATTAATAGCGGCTTCAAATATACTTCCCTCCGCCCCGGGAGGTAGTAGCTGCCTTTTCCCCCCCCATTTACTTTCAAGACCCCTAGCGGTACTTGCCCAATCATTTCCCAAAGCTTTTCCAAAAATTTTATGAGAAAGCTTGGCCACAGGTGTCGTCATTTCTCGGCTTATGTCGTCGGAAAAAGATTGAACCGTGAGATTTTTCTTGGCTGCATTTATCGTCCTGATTTGCATTCCTGCAAATGTAACTTTTTGTTTCTTAAGATGAACTGGAAGACTCTTGAATTGAGCCAATTGACCAAAAGTTGTGGAAGAATTGCCACTATGGGCACCTTCGATACCCAACACGCCCAAATGAGAAGCGGGATATACATGCTCCTTAGGGCCTGTTGTTTTCTTGGATTGGCCTTTTGCATAACCGGCACCAGCAGCAGCAGCGGGAGAAATTTTACCCGACTTCAAACCTGACGCCATCCCTGCTCCAGTTACTTGCCTTCCTCCCATTTGATAATACGCCATGAAGTTGGGAACGAAACCTCCTCCGGCATAAGGATCAAAACCGTGAGAAGCACCGAAAGCAGCTTTATAGCCTGCTCCTGCAGGGCTGCCTTGAGGAGGCATTATAGCCGACTGCGCCATTCCCGGAAAACGTTTAACGGTTTCAGCCGTATTATACATCATTGTACCAGCTCCCGGCTGGTTCATTGTTCTTATCGCTCCGGCCTTATAACCTCCTGCTGCCGCAGCCATTCTCTCACCACCTGCGTCTGCAAAATTAGGAACGAATCCTCCGGCTCGTCCTACTGTTGCTCCTTTGGACCCCACGGTCATGCCTCCAGCCATTAAGCGTCCTGTCACGGGCCCTGCATAAGCTTGTATTCTAGCTCTTTCCAAATTAGCTAGCCTTACAGTAGCAAGAATTTGTTCTTCCACCTGAAGAATATTCATAGTGCCCGACTTGACTTTCTGCAAAAGGGTAGGCTCCGAAGCTATGAGAGTCACAACCGCTTCCTCTATAGCCAGTCGTTGTTTGCTTGCTTCGTTGATACCCAAAACATCCTGAATAGCTTTCCCCGCAAAACGCCCCAAACTTAAAGCCAGCTTACCGAAAACTGCCGTTACCAACACTAAACCGGGACCCCCTATAAAGCTTCCCAAGCCACTTATTATACCTTTGCCCCAAGTCTTCCCGAAGTCTTCGAAAGTGCCCCCTTTACCAAACGACTCAATCACCGCATTAACAGCACCTAAAGCATTCCGAATAACAGGTTCCATCGCTCCCCCTAAACCAGCCCCTGCTGATGTCAAATTAGCAAGAGTTCTGTTAATTAAAGCGTCTAGACTCTGATTTAATTGCTCATTTCTTTGATAAGCTTCGTCAGTAGCTTCATTAGCTGTTCTTAAAGCTCTTCCGTAATTAGAAGTCTGAGAAGACAAATCCGACATGGCGGCCTTTAAGATGTTAACTTGGAAGACGCCCGCCACTTGCTCTGCCGTGCTGGCTTGAGTAGCTTTGGATAAATTATTAAAATTATTTGCTAGGTTTTGCAGGACTTGGATCCCGCTCAATGCATTACCGTTAAAATCCGTTACAGCAACGCCCATGCTTCTCAGATTCTGTAAGACATCTTTTCTTTGTAAACGCGTAAAAATGGTTTTAAAAGCGTTACCTATAACAGCACCGCCTCGAGCGGTTTTTTGTTGAACGGCGGTTGTTATTGCCATCAACTCGTTCATACTAACCCCAGCGGAGACAGCTGAAGCACCCACACGGGAAATTGACTTGGCTAAATCCTCAGAACTTACGGCGAAAGCAGCGTCAACCTTTGCCATTCTGTTGACTATTTGAGCAGATGTTACCCCTTCTTTATTAAATGAGTTGACTGCGGCTGTTAAAGATTTCACGGCGTCAGCCGCATTCATTCCAGTTAATCGGGTTAGAATAAGGGCATCTTTAGCTCGGCCCAAGGTTCTTTCCATTCCCAGACCTTGACGAGCTAACTCCACGGCAGCTTCTGACACCGTATCAAAGCTTTGAGCGGTGTCCTTGGCCACCTTGAACATCCCTTTGCCGAACTGCTGCAACTGTTTATTGCTAACATTCATGACAACGTTAATATCTAACATTGCCTTCTCTACTTTTATAGCTGAAGTAACTATCGCCTTAAGAGCTCGCTCAATCCCCATTATTAAGCCAGCAGATGCGCCGAAAGCTATAACGCGAGCATTAGAAGCTTCTAAGGATTTGTTGAATTCGTCGGCCTTAACCGTAGCTTTTGAAAGGCCCGTACCTAGAGCACGAACTTTGTCGCCTCCTCCTCCACCTCCCCCAAAAGTTTTCCCCAAACCCTTTCCGACTTCCGCTATTTTACGGTTAAGTCTTGCGACTTCTCTTTCCGCCTGTTTAGTTTGTAATATGAGATCTACCGTTATCTTATCTCTAGCCATATTCCTAGTGTAGTATTACACTATTTTTTGACTATATACCGTGAAGTTTGATCATGTCCTCCATATCTAGCTTGCCTCCCTTTTCGGCAGCTTTTTGAGCTAAGCTTATAGTTTCGTTTGGGCTGTCCAACCCCAAACGCTTCAGATCCTCCTTAGTTGCTCCCACTAAAGACATTCCCGCCACCTCTCCTCCTGACTTATTACTCTTATCTAACGTTTCTTTTGCGCTCTTGGTTGACTCAAACCACTCTACGATCTTCTCGGGAACCTGAGATACTTCGTCAGGAACCTTGCTATCTGAATTTTGGATCATGCTCTTGTAATATCGCCCATAACCAAAGAGTTCCACCTGATAAAAAGTCAATTCTACCAGAGCTTTTCCGTAAAAAATCTGCGCGTTGTCGTCACACAAATAAAACAAGTTGGTATAGAAAGGAGATACAGCTACAAGCTTCAAAGTAGTTGCCTGAAACTTTTTGGCGTTCTTATTGTATAGCCCCATCAACTCCCCTAACTTTCTTTCCTCGAGTTCTTCGAATTCCTCCTTGCTAAACAACTTTTCGCAGTTCTCCTTTAGGAGAGCGTTATAAATATAATGTTCGTTAATTCTACGAGCAGCATATGCTTCTGCCGTAAACCCTATAAGCTCTTCTTTTTCTCTTTCTAGTTCTACGAGCGCTATCTGTTCAGTTTTTATCTGTTCGTTAACTTGATTGATGTGTGCTTGTAGAAAAACTTTGGTTTTTGTGTTGTTCAGGCCCGCAAGAGAAGTTCTACAGTCTAGAATCTCCCTATTCTTCTTTTCGCTCCAAACGTTTTCCTCGATTAGAAATTCTATCTGCTCCTTACGGGTGGGGAGTCCTTCAGCTTTAGCTTTATCGTAAAAAAAACGATTTTTAATATCTAATTCTGCCGAATCAAAGTTATTGAAGTGTTTTATTCTGACGGTTCCGCAACTTGGCGATTCCACCAACGAAAATCCTCGTAAAACTTCGGAAAAGATGACTTTTAGATCAGCTTGCTCCATTTAGGGTTACGTTGCGCTCTTTTTTTCTTCTTTTTTGTCGGTTTTTTGTTCTTCCAACTCATCCTCGTCTTCATCAAGCTTGAGAGCAAGGTCAACCATCTCCTGAAACTCTCGCTGAGAATTTGGTCTCCCAACAAACCAAAAACTAACGTAATAGGCAAACTTTCTAGCTACTACAATGTCAAAAACGTCTTCACCTTCATCGATATCATCATAATACTTCAGTTTGTCCTCCAATTTTCCCAAACCAAAAAACTCAACCTCTTTATTGTCCTGTTCTGTATGCGAAAGGTGCAGCATCCACCAAAGAATGACTTTATTACGTGCTCGGCTCTCTGCAGTCTCCTCGTAAAGGCCATCCTCCTCCATCTGGAGATTACGCAACTCCCTCCGCACGGGCTTAACCTCTCCCTCGAGTTCTTTTAGCCTCTTTTTTTGCGCCGACGACCGTTTCTTTTCGTCGATATCAATGATTCTACTCTGTTCTTCGTAAAATTTCTTTAATTTATCCGTAATCTTCTTGTATTTTTGGTTTTCTTCATCACTACGGGTGCCCCCATCGTTTTCAAACCTTTTCTCCAACAAAGCTCGAGTCAGGAGTCCGGCCCTTATCCCTTCGGCTAGTCTTACCCCATAGTATAGCTCTGCTTCGTCCGTCATGGCCCGTGTCGGACGACGTAAGAAAAACTTGTGTGGAATGTCCTTCGTGACATCTTTCGAGGTAGTGACCTCCGTACCATCCTTTTTCTTCTCGACGGACTCTTCCTTGACTATTTCTTCTTTATTTACGGTAAATTCGTATATTCGTTTCATTCTTATTTGTTATTATTGTTAAATTCGATAAACTTTTCAAAATATTCCTCTAATTCTCGAATGCAATCATTGCCTAAATCGAGGATTCTTTTGCGTATTCGTTTGTGGGTTTCTTCGGGGATTTTAACTCCTTCGACCTGTAGATCTTCTAGGATAAAGAAAAACTGCTTGTAAAGGTTGGTTATTTTTCGCCGAGTTTGGAACGCGAAAAAATTATTTATGATATCCCTATCTGGGCCTTGTTCCTTTGACATACCTTTTACCTTATATCTTACTATAAATTACACCATATAAACAAAAAAAATCCCCCAAAAGGGGGATTTCTGTAAAGTATATTTTATCTAAATCATCAAGCCTCTGCATACGAGCCACTCATGAATACGCCCACGCCCTTTTGGCTTGGACCTCCAACCTGACACGAGAAGTCTAATGAAACACTCTTATTGTCTCCAATAGAGGAACTAAACGATTCGCTATCCATCTTAAGCCCCTTCAGTATATAGGTACAAACCGTAGACTTAACAGCTCCCCCGCAAGTGGAAGGATCCTTCATCTTAACGATGGCATCATACTCACCATCGCAATCAATTAGATCAGATAAATTACCCGTAGTTAAGTCAGAAAGAACTGCATCTACACTCAGACTGGCTGTAATTGGAAAATCAACCGGCCGAGCAAAAGCAAAACGAGTTCCCAATTTTTGAATTGGGCTTCTTGACAAATCAAAACCTATAGTATAGCTTTGAATATGAGCATCGTTAATGTTTGCTCCAGCGATATCCCAACTTGCGGTATTGCCTCCGGTACTATTATCAATGCCCTCGGTAAGTTTTTTGCCTAGGGTTAATGTAATGTCTCCCGGACGAAGAGCGCTAATTAAACCAGCTCCTTCCCCAGAAGAATCGCCACTCGCCACAGGCAATGTAATTTGCTTGTCCACCTTAGTGCCGTCAACAGGATTGATAGCCGGATTTTCTCCAGAAACACCTGTAAATAAACCCCCAGCCACCAGAAAACCCATGTTGCCGTTACCGCCAACTCCGCCCGTTGGATCAAATCCAAAATAAGGAATCTTAACAGCATTCATGTTCATTCCCTCTACATTAATTGACGTAGTAGGAAGACCACCAACCGCCGCTTCTGTACTGTAGGAAGAAAGAAAACCATTTCCTATACCTATAATACTATCATACTTTCCGCTATCCAGCAAAGCATTGGCGTCAGCACCCTCTTTTGTGGTAAGAATAAAGTAATCTTTTTGATAATTATTGGTAGAGGAATCAATAATACCTGAAATACATGAACGTATCGTCGATGCTGCATCCCCACTTTGTGCCACGGCAAACCCCAAACGTTTCTCGTTGGAGAAGTTAGCCATGATATAAGAGATGTCTATTCCAACAGTAGGGGTATCGGTAATAATCCTGTCTATCGCAGCAAGATCACCAAACTGATTGACGTCTTGACGGCTGATATTGAAACTATAGTTGCAGCTTTGCACACGATCTAGATTCAGGATATCCGGCTTAAATCCGTTTCCGTATGACCCCGTAAGATGACCGCTATAAGGCGCATCTTGACTCACGTAAACCGCTTGACTTTGATAAATAACTCTGTTTCTTGCCATAGTATTAAATCCTTTAAATTCTTATCTTAAATTACAGTTAATAAAGGCGAAAGAGAACTAAAAATATCAAGCTCGCGGCGATCTCACCTTATTAATCTCAAAATCGATTAAAGTAGAGAAAACGTTAGGGTTAAATTTTCTCACTTCATTTTCAATTACTTTATCGAAACGAGCAATATTAACGTCCTCTATAAACATTTGCTGGTCATAGCCTTTGGAGTTAACTGCTCCGGTGTAATTATACTGAACATTATTATTGTAATAACCAAAAGAATTAAAAGGCATATCAGCTTCTTCGAAAATGGGAATATTTTCTTTTTGACGATCTCTAAAAAGAGAACCTATCGCATCAATTTCGAACTGACTATCAGCGATAACAATAGCTCTGACATTTATAATAGTATTATCCTGACCTCCAAAAGCATAGGGCTGATTGTAACTTCCATTATGTTTCAGGTAAACTACTGGGTAGGTTTTGGAGTTGGGTTCTAAGCCCGTAGGAACTACAGTAGAAACTTCATTACGATTCGTGTACTGAGTCTGAAAAAGAATCTCATCCTCGGTATCGTTTGTTAGAAAAACGTTAAAGTCTTTTATAGCAAAACTTCCAGTAATGGGTGAAGAGTTGTCCCCAGACCAGTAAGATCGCCCATTATTGTAATCTATAGCATATAAACCTGTAGCTCCGCCTTGTCCTACGTTAACCAAATTATCATCGCTTCCTACGTACAACCCGGTAGGGATAGTTGCTCCAGTAATGGATGCGTCAGACACTATTTGGGAATATGAACTTGCATATGTTTTATAACCAGCATAACTGTTTGATACAGAGTAAAATTCTCCCGTAATATTTTCGTACGCCTCCCCCTTATCTAGGAGAGTATGGTCAAACCACAGCAGCATGCTAGATATTACTTGATTGTCGAATTGTGGTTTCATCTAAGTTTCCTGCGTAAATCTTCCAAAAGTTTAGTAATGTATGGTGTTGGACTAAAAGTAATAAATCCAACATTTCGGTCACTTTGGATAGCGATTCCTGACCGACTCCTCTCAGACTCCCGAAAAACAGTTTTAGTATAGTTGTTGATGCCTTTCTCCACTCCCTTCACCCAACTGCGACTGCTCCATGGCATAGGTGTTACGGCGTATATTTCTTGCGAGGATGGAATATTGACTTCGTATTCGAAAGTGAAGACCTTCCTGCTGATTTTTTTTAATCTCCCTTTTCTTGGGTTGACTTTTATATGGTGCGTAAAGGCTTCTCTTACTATTTGGAGGGGTCTTTGACCTTGTCGGAAGCCCAAAAAACCGAAAAAATTACCTTTCCCGCCCAAGAGGGAACTATTCATACCTGAAGTTCCTTGTTCAATCTCCTGCGTGACGGGGTGATTATTAAAGGTGGAAATAGCTTCTTTTTGTAATTTCCTAGCTTTAGCATCAGCAGCATCAAAAGCTTTTTTTTGCAGTTCTTTGGAGGCCTTGTAATCAATATTTTTTAATATTTTATTGAGGTCGATTTTTCTTTTCGTAGCCATTACGTCGTCGCCTCCAAATAATATACGTAGTAGGTCTTGCCTAAAAAATAACGAACCCCTTCTGAGCTAACCACATTAAATTGAGCCCCCCCAATTTCAATAGATATCGTTTTTCCCTTGCTTATGTAAGTGCTGCAATCCAGTTCTACCTTTATTCTTACGTCCCCTTTTTCTATATTGGCCTTTATCTCGTCTTGATAATCGAGAGGTTGATTTTCTTTGTAATTAACGATAGCCGTAAAGATCTGACTTGCAGGTGTATAAGTTACCGTCTCTTTTGGAGCGCTGTAGCCCGCATAAATATTTTGATTAGACGACAACGATATGGTCTTTTCGGGCTCTTTGTGAACGGTTATTGAAGCCTTAAAGGTGTCAAAATGATCTCCTAAAGCTGTTTCAAATATAGCTTTCGCCGTTGCTGGTACTAAAGATGCCATTAAATATAATTTGG
>TARA_R110002110_G_scaffold412192_2_pt1 | contig 11233 bp, 9 predicted proteins | sample TARA_R110002110 | Tara Oceans TARA_R110002110 (sample SAMEA4397330) | marine metagenome | biome: Polar Biome; feature: [SRF] surface water layer (ENVO:00010504); material: water (ENVO:00002006), including particulate matter (ENVO:01000060) such as... | depth 5 m
GGGGCTGTTCGGCTCCACCTATCTGCTTCCGGTATTCGTGCAGCAGATCCAGGGCATGACACCGACGCAAGCAGGCCTTCTGCTGATGCCTTCGGGCTTTGTGATGCTGCTGGTGTTTCCCATTGCCGGGCGGTTGTCCGACAAGGTCCCTGCCCCGATCATGATCGGCGCCGGCATGGCGATTTTTGCCGCCTCCTCCTGGCTTATGACCGCCGTAAATGTCCATACGGCCTTCTGGACGCTTGCCTGGTGGACAATTATCTCTCGCGTGGGGCTGGGTCTCGTGTTTCCTGCGATTTCGTCGGGGGCGCTCAAGGTTTTGCCGCCTCATCTTCTTGGCCAGGGCTCGGGCGCTTCGAACTTCATCCGGCAACTTGGCGGTGCTTTTGGGGTGAACCTTCTGACGGTGTTCATCGAACGGCGCACGATCATGCATGCGGATGCTCTTGCCGCAACCCAGACAAGCGATAACGCCACAACGATGGAACTCTTGGGCGATGTCGCCGGCCTTTTACACGCCTCGGGGTTGCCAGAGTCTCAGCTCATGCCTGCCGCAGCATCTTTTCTAGGCCAAACCGTGATGATCCAATCTTCGAACGCGGCCTTCCAGGACGGATTCCTTATTGTATGCGGTATATTCCTGATCGCGCTGATCCCGACCTGGTTCATGTGGCGTGCTCCCGCCCATGTTACCTGAACGCTGTGGTCGCTTGGCGGGCGCCTCCTGATTTGGAGTGCATCGCTATGGGAGTGTGGATGCCGTCAAAAGGACCGACGTTCTGGATTTGCTGTCTCAAAATTGGCAGCCTGACCTACAGATTTGCTCGTTCCACACCATGACCTGCATGCGATTAACAAGAAGGGTGGCCGCTTCGCGACCGGGTATCAGGTTTGTTTCGGCGCGTCTTCTTCTAGAGGCGGCTCAAGCTCCGTTGGGGCGGGCAGATCGTTGAGTTTTTCGAGCAGGTCAAGCAGTTGCTCAAAGGATTCCTCACCAATGCCTGAACGGAACTCCGCATAGATTTTTCGGTTCTTCGGTGCGATTTCCGCGATCAGTTCAATGCCCTTGCTGGTGATCGAAATGATCGTTCTACGGCTGTCGTTCTTATCCCGCATTCGCGCGATCAGACCGTTCCCTTCGAGACGGCGCAAGATTCGCGACACGCTGGGTGCCAAGATGCAACTGCGTTTTGCCACCTGTGTCGCGTCGATCTCCTTATCCTCGCTGACCACGCGAAGTACACGCCATTGTTGTTCAGTAAGGTTATGGCCCGCAAGCATCGGTCGGAACTGGGACATCAACTTTTCCCGGCTCAGCAACAATGCGATTGTAAGCGACCGGCGACTGAGTTTCGGCAGCATTTCCCCGTGGGAATTCAGATCGGATGTATCCGGTAAGGTCATCAGAGGCCTAATTTTGGAAGCTTAAATCATAAGCCAATGTTTTCACACCGGAATAGACCGCATTAATTCCCGTCTGGCAAGGGCCAGGCCGAGATTCTTTATAAGTTAACTTTTCTGCATCCAGCTTGAGCCTCCGCCGGACACCACGCGCCGGTGGGAACGCCTGCTGTTCTGCGGCGCAATTCAGGTGATCCAGAGCCTATACATGCCAAATCCGCGTTCCGATCCCAGCCTTCAAATCAATTTTCGGTCGCTCAGGTGACGACGGTTGACAGCTTATCGTGACACGTATAACAATTTACTTAACACGTTAATGTAACAGTGTCGGGGTGGTCTGGTCGGCGCGATGCGCGACCGGATTTCTGCAACCCATCTCGACACAAATTCTGGGATGATCGATGCCGCTACCTGCTTCAAATCTGTATCCTCCATTCAATATCGTCCGGCTGAGCCATTGCGACATGTCCGTCACCGATCTGTCCCGATCCCGGGACTTTTACGGCGAGACGATCGGCCTTCAGGTCACGGATGAACAAGACGGTGCGATCTATTTGCGAGGGCTGGAAGAGCGCACACATCATTGCCTGATCCTGCGCGAAAACGATGCGCCCTCGGTGGATTCACTTGGATTCAGGGTCTATGACGAAGAGGATCTGGACCGTGCCGAGGTTCATTTCCGCAACCAGGGCCGCGACGTTTCTTGGGTCGAACGCCCGTTCATGGGGCGAATTTTGCGCACGACATGCCCATTGGGCATACCGCTCGAATTTCATGCCCACATGGACAGGCTCCCGCCGATTCATCAGGAATATGACCGCTACAAAGGCGTTCGGCCCCTGCGGATTGATCATTTCAATTGCTTCTCGCCCGATGTCGAAACCTCGGTTTCCTTTTTCGGAGACATCGGATTTCGCGTCACCGAATACACCGAAGACGAAGCCACAAAGAACGTCTGGGCGGCGTGGATGCACCGCAAGGGCGGTGTGCACGACATTGCCTTCACCAATGGCCTTGGCCCGCGGCTTCACCACGTGGCGTTCTGGGTGCCGACGCCCCTGGCGATCATCGACCTGCTGGATAAGCTGGCAACAACGGGATACGTGGCCAACATCGAACGCGGACCGGGACGCCACGGCCTGTCGAACGCGTTCTTCCTCTATATTATCGACCCTGATGGACACCGGCTGGAGTTCTATTGCTCGGATTACCTGACCGTCGATCCTGATCTTGAACCGATCAAATGGGATTTGAACGATCCACAGCGACAGACGCTTTGGGGCGCTGTCGCACCACCATCATTCTATGAAAACGGAACGGTTTTCAAAGACACGCCAACAAAAGAACCGACTCTAAAGTCGGCACCGCCAATGACGCACTAGATGTTTTGCCGACAAGGCAAAATGGGAGGAACACTATGGAATCCACGCATCGATCGGTAGATTTGCCGACGCCGCTGAAACATGTCCACAGAATACTGCTTGGTGCCGCCGGAGCAGTTCTCGTCTTGATGATGTTTCACATCTGCGCAGAGGCGGTTCTACGGACGATCTCGCCCTCCATTACCTTGCATACGCTGGCCATCGTTTCGACGTGGTACATGATCTTTCTGACCTTTCTGCCCATGCCCTATGTCGGAGAGACCCGCGGATACATGTCTGTGGAGCTTATCGATCAGCTGGCAAAGGGGCTGGCCCAACGGCTGCTGCGGATATTCGTAGCGGCGCTGTCAGCCGGATATCTCGGGATCCTGGCCTATCTCACCTTCGAAGAAGCCCTTGATCAGACGCAGGTGCGCAAGGTGATGGAAACAGCAACGACGTATCTGCCGATCTGGCCACCTTCTTGGGCCCTGCCTCTGGCTCTGGGGCTGATGCTCATCTTGGAGGTATTCCGTCTCTTTCAGGTGGGTCCGCGCGTGAAATCTTCAAAGGATACCCAGCCCAATGGATGATCCGATCATTGGAATCGTTGGCTTCATCGTGACCATCGGTCTAATCGTGCTGCGGGTTCCTGTCAGCATCGCCCTTGGTGTGACAGGCATGTCGGGCCTTTACATTCTCCTTGGCTGGCCGGGCACGGTCGGATTGATCCAGACGTCGGTTTACGGGTTTGCCGCAAGCTGGAGCCTGTCTGCTATTCCGCTTTTTCTGTTGATGGGCGCACTGTTGGAAGAATCCAATTTGATCGCCAAGATTTTCCGGACCGCACGCCTTTGGCTAAGCGGGCTGCCCGGCGGGCTGGCGATGGCCGTCAACGTCTCTTCTGCTGCTTTCGCGACTGTGTCCGGTTCAAGCATGGCCACTGCGGCAGCCATGGGCAGAATGGCCATTCCCGAGATGATATCCGCCGGGTACAGCAAAAGACTTGCCGCCGGATGCGTGGCCAGCGCGGGAACGCTTGGATCACTGATCCCGCCCAGCGTGCTGATGATCCTCTATGGTCTGCTGGCCGAAGTTTCGATCAGCAAGATGCTGATGGCGGGCCTGTTGCCGGGCTTGCTGACCATGATCGTCTACATGCTTGCAATTCTTATCGTCGCCAAAGTCAGCCCCGGTTCGGCACCCAGGTTGGATACGAAACCCAGCCTGAATGAGCGGATTGTCAGCCTACAAGGAATCTGGCCCCTGCCGATCCTTTTCGGGGTGCTTTTAGGTGGTATGTACCTTGGCTTTGTCACACCCACCGAAGCCGCCGCATTGGGCGCGCTGATGGCGATGGTCTACGGTTTCGTGATGCGCGGCCTGACGGTCAAAGGCTTCGGCACGGCGCTGATCAACACGCTGAACAGTACCGCGCAGATTTTCATGATCGCCATCGGTGCCGTAATATTCACACGGTTTCTGGCCATTTCCGGCCTCAACCCTTTCCTTGTCGAGGCGATCCAGGATGCCAGTTTCCATCCTGTGTTCCTGTTTCTGGCCGTCTCGCTGATGTTCGTCGTGCTGGGGATGTTTCTCGATCCGATCGGGGTCATGCTGCTTTCGATCCCGGTCATCATCCCGATTTTCGACGAGCTTGGGTACAACCTCATCTATATCGGTGTCCTGGTGGTCAAGTTCGTAGAAATCGGCCTGCTGACACCGCCGATCGGGCTGAATGCCTTCGTTGTGAAAAGCGTTGTCGGTGACACGATCAGCCTTTCCGACATCTTCAAGGGCATCGGAATCTTTCTTGTCTGCGAAGTCATCATAATGGTCCTGCTCATCGGATTTCCTGAGATTTCGCTCTTTATTCCCGAACGTCTCTGAGGAGGAGGCGAAACTACCAACAAAAGAACAACATGGAGGAACAGAATGCACACCAATCTCATCAGAAAGATCACCGCGGGTCTGGCCGTTTCAGGATCGCTTTTTGCCGGTGCAACGGCTCTCAGCGCCGAGACAATCCGTTATTCTACGCTTGTAAGCTCCCAGCATACGGGCGTGCAGGACGCGATGGAGCCCTTCTTCGAAACATTGGAGGAAGGCTCCGGCGGGGAACTCAAAGGTCGCATCTTTCCGTCCGGGCAGTTGCTTAGTGCGCGCGAGACGCTGAAGGGGATCGCTGACGGTGCTGCCGATGCGGGCCTTATCATTCCACAGTATTTCGCTTCGGAACTTTCGTCTATTCACGTGTTGGGGGACATGCTCAACCTTGGCGACGATCCTCTTGCGGTTGCCGGGGCGCTGAATCAAACGCTGTTGTTGGACTGCGAACAATGCCTTGAGGATTACGCGGCTTCCAACGCTTACCCGCTCAGCAGCTATGCCTCGACCGAATACCTCTTGCAATGCAACCGCCCGGTTGCGTCTTTGGAGGAACTGGCCGGGCTGCGGGTTCGTGCCGCGGGCGTGATGGCCTCCTATGTGCAGGTGCTGGGCGCCAACGCGATTTCGCTGACATCATCGGAACAGGCCGAGGCGCTGGAGCGGAACCAGGTGGATTGCACCACAGGACCAATGGCGTGGCACAAGGCTTATGGTTTGCGCGGCAGCGTTTCACATATTACCGACCTGAGCATCGGCGTATCCCGCGGTTTTGGGCTTTTTGTGGTGAACAAGGACACCTGGGAAAGACTGGGTGCGGACAACCGCAAACTGATTATCGACGCCGCCCCCGAAATGGTGGCCGGGATGATGTTTGGCCAGATCAACGCCGATAAGGCCGAGCGCGAATGGGCTGGCGAAAACGGTGTCGAGATCGTGACCCCTGACGACGCTCTGCGCGACGCCATCACCAACATTCCCGGCGGCGACGAAATCCTGCAAGAGCGCGCCGCGAAAATCGGCGTGACGAACCTGGACGAACTGCGCGACACCTTCGCCAAGAACTACGACACTTGGATGAAAATCCTCGACAGCGAAGGCCGGGACCGCGCCGCCTTTGTCGAGGCGCTGCGCAGGGAAATCTACGCCAAGCTGTAACGACCGACGCTCGGTCACAACGCCAGGCCATAAAGCATGCACAATGCACTTGGTCTGGCGTCATCAGCCGGCACTCGACCCGTTCAACACGTTTGACACCTGTGGCCACGGCCTGTGACTGCCGAGACATATAATTCCCAATAGCAAGTCAATCTGCTTGCCAACGCCTTTGCCAAACCAGGAGACCCGACATTCATGCAAACTGACCGAACCGCGATGAACGCCGCGCCTCTGACCGGCCCGGCGCGCACAACAGACACCACGAGGCCAATGTCATGATCGCCGAACGTGTAGATCTCGCGGATAACAACACGCTGCGCAAAGCGCGTGTCGCCGCGATAGAAAATCTGGCGCCTGCCATTCGGTCGCTTGAGTTGGTGCCGCGCGACGGTGGTCATTGGCCAGCAGCGGAGGCCGGCGCCCATATTGATCTCGAACTGCCGAATGGCCTGGTGCGTCAGTACTCGATCATCAACCCCGGCGAGCCTGATCGCTACAAGATTGCTGTGTTGCGGGATCCCGTTGGCCAGGGCGGTTCTGCTTACGTCTTTGACAAATTGCTTCCCGGCACTGATTTGCAGATTGGCGGGCCACGCAATAATTTCCCCCTGCTTGCCAGCGGGCGGCCCGTCTGTCTGATTGCGGGCGGGATCGGCGTCACGCCGCTGCTCGCAATGGCTGATGTTCTGGCCAAATCAGACACCCCCTGGCGCCTGCACTATTGCATCCGCGACCGTGCGCAACTGGCCTTTGGCGACCTGCTTGAACGGTTTGGTCCGAACGTGCGCATCCATGTCGATGCTGAAAATGGCGGCCCGCCGGACCTGGCGGATATTCTGAAGTCCGAGCCTGAGAGCGACTATTACTGTTGCGGTCCAGCGCCCATGCTGGATGCGTTCCGTAAATCCACGGCCTCCCTGCCCCCGGACAGGGTTCACATTGAATCCTTTGATGCGGCCACCGCGACCGCCGACACAGACGAAAGTTTCGAAATCGAACTGGCCCGGACCGGAACCACCCTGATTGTTCCACCGGACAAATCGATCATGGACGTTCTGGAAGACGCCGGCATCCACGTTCTCTACTCCTGTCGCAACGGCCAATGCGGAACTTGCGAAACGACCGTTCTGGAAGGTGTTCCCGACCACCGAGATTCCCTTCTGACAGAGGAAGAGCAAGAGGAAGGCAAGACCATGATGGTGTGCTGTTCGCGCGCCAAGACCCCGAAGCTTCGGCTCGATCTGTAGCTGTCTTAAGTACAAGGAGACACGAATGACTCAAGAGGACAATCCCGCCATCGGAAAATGGATTGACGCCGATGGAATTCTTACAAATTACCATGAAGCCGGCGAAGGAGATCCGGTGCTGCTGCTGCACGGATCCGGCATCGGTGTTTCCGCCCATGCCAACTGGGATCGAACGGTTCCGGCCCTGGGAAAGCAATTTCACGCCATGGCGATTGATGTTGCGGGGTTCGGACATACAGAAGTGCCCGAGGATGCGCAGTTCAACCTCGATTACTGGGTGCATCACGTCCTCGCGTTTCTGGATGCAAAGAAGCTCGACAAGGTGCACCTTCTGGGCAACTCCTTTGGGGGCGGTCTGGCTCTTGCGGTGACGGCGCGGCATCCTGAGCGTGTCAACCGGGTTGTGTTGATGGGCTCGGCGGGTACGAAGTTTGAGGTGCCCCCCAATTTCAACGCTGGTTTTGGATATCGCGGAAAGAAGGAAGACCTTGAGGTTCTGCTGAAAAATTTCACGCTGGATCCGGCGCTGATCACCCAAGAGATGATCGACCTGCGTTTCGACGCCTTCAACCGGCCCGGCTACGACAAGGTTTTCGCCAAGCTGTTTCCCGGTTCGCGCGAAGAAAAAATGAATGCGCTGGTCACACCGGACGAAGAGATCGCAAAGATCAAGACACCGATGCTTTTGGTTCACGGCCGTGAGGATCGGGTGGTTCCCAAGGAGACCAGCCTGCACATCTCTTCTCTTATCGAAGGGGCGGAGCTGCACATTTTCGGCCAATGCGGCCACTGGAGCCACCGCGACAAGGAAGCCCGCTTTCTTCAGGTGATTACAGACTTTTATCAAAGCGCAGAGACATGACCAGCGGCGGTTTCAATGGAAATGCCGACCACAACAAGACATCAGAGGACCTAGGATAATGGATAACGCCAAGGACACCATCCGCGACCGTTTCGGCGAGGATGCAGTTCACACAACGATGTACACTGACGAGGAGATATTCGACCTCGAAATGAAAAAATTGTTTTATGACGGGTGGGTTTTCCTCGGTCATGAATCAGAAGTTCCCAAACCGAATGATTACATCACCCGCATGATCGGTCGTGAGCCGGTCATCATGGTGCGCACCCGCACCGGGGAAATCAGTGTGGTTTCCAATCGCTGCGCCCACCGCGGCAATATGATTTGCCCGCTGCACCGGGGATCAAGCCGCAGCTTTTCGTGCGAATACCACGGCTGGACATTCAGCCATAATGGCGATCTCGTCGGCGTCCCGCTCCCTGGTGGCGCGCACAAAGATCCGTCCTGCCTGGGCTTGCAAAAACCTGCCATGCAGGCGGAACATGGCGGTTTTGTGTTCATTACATTCAACCCTGATGCCGGTCCGCTGGATGACCATCTTGGCAAAGCCAAGGACCTGATTGACCGGTCGGTGGGGCTTTCTCCAACCGGAAATATCAAACTCTCGGCCGGATGGCTGAAACAGCGTTTCCGCTGCAACTGGAAAATGCTGCCGGAAAACTCCACCGATGGCTATCACGCGCCGTTTACCCACGCGTCCTTCCTGCGGGTTTTCGCACCCGACTCGCAGTACGAGATGCTGGCCCAGGGCGAAGACGAGCGGAAATCAAAAACCGTAGACTGGGGCAAGGGACACGTCGCGCTGGAACATGCCCCATCTTACGAAAAGCCGTTGCAATGGCTGGGCACGACCGAGGAAAAGGTGCCCGAATACGTGGCGGCGATGAAAGAGGCCTATGGTGAGGAAGATGCGATGAGCAAGCTCATCGACGGTCCGCCCCATGCGACGGTATTCCCGAACCTGTTCCTGGGCGAAATGAACATCGCAATCTTTCAACCCATCAGCGTCAACGAATGCGTGCTGTGGCACACACCGATGTTGCTCGACGGCGCGCCCGACAAGGTGAACACCCGGATCGTGCGTCAGTCGCAGGCAGCGATGGGCCCCGCATCTTTCCTTCTGGCCGACGACGCGATCATCTCTGAACGCCAACAGGTGGCGGCTGGTGGGCGCGGCGGCTGGATGGATCTCAGCCGTGGGCTCAAACGCGAGGAAGATCGCGGCGACTCCATTTGGGGAAATATCAGTGACGAAACCACCAACCGTGGATTTTGGTCTCATTATCGGGAGGTAATGGAAGGATGAGCGCACAGGACAAAGACATCAGCACAGCAGAAATCAGCGCCGCTGATCGGCAAAAGATGATTGATTTCCTCTATGTCGAGGCAAGGTACACCGACGAAGCCCGTTACGAAGAATGGGAAGCACTGTTGGAACCCGATATGTTCTATTGGGTGCCGGCAGGTGACGCCATAGATCCAGACCCCGATACCACTGTTTCAGTCATTGCCGACAACCGCACGCGCCTGAAGAACAGGATTGCACAATTGATGACCGGGCTGCGTCTTGCCCAGCAACCGGCTTCGCCGATGCGCCGCTTGCTGTCGAATTTCGAATTCAAGGCAATAAGCGAGGATGAGTTCACAGTTGAGTGCAACTTTGCCCTGTTCGAGTATCGCATTCAGGCGACACGCGAAATGACGATCTGGGCCGGTCGCTATGAATATAGGTTGCGGCGAAGGGGCGATTCTTACGGCATTTTCTACAAGCGGGTCGGGCTGACCAATTCCAGCGATCCGCTTCCGACGCTTGCCTTTTTGATCTGAGGTCTGGTGACATCAATGATACTTCCCGCGACCATGCTGACCCGGATCAGCAGCAATTACGCTAACAAGACCGCATTTCATTGTGGTGAAACCTCCCGAACATGGTCGGACATGCATGACCGGGCCGGGCGATTGGCATCGGGGCTGTCGTCCCTTGGGGTAACCAAGGGCGACAGTGTCGTCATTCTGGGCAAGGATTCCGTCGAGGTTTTTGAACATTACTTCGCCTGCATGGTGTCCGGGTTCGTCCGGGTGTCGATCAATTGGCGCTACGCCGCTGCGGAACTCGCCCATATCCTCAAGGACTGCGACGCCAAAATCGTGCTTGTCCAAGCCGAATTCGTCGATGTCCTGAAAGACGCCCTCGACATTTCCGGGCAAAGCGGCGCGTGCCAACTGGTCGGATACACGAAAGGCCATGGGCTTGAGCTGGACTATGACACGTTGATTTCCAACGCAGCCCCACTGGAGAAACAGGCGCTGAAGCCCGAAGATCCCCTGGTGATCAGCTATACTTCCGGCAGTTCCGGCGTTCCCAAGGGGGTCGTCCACAGCCATAGAAGTGTCGCGCTGATCATCTATCAGGGTGCTGTGTCACGCGGGCTGACCACGGATGATGTCTGGTATCCGGCTATTGCCTCTTCCTGGATGGCCTGTGTGCTCAGCATGATCGGGCTGGTCAATGGCATGACCACTGTCATCATGGATGGCTCTTTCAAGGTGGATTCGTTCATTTCCGAGGTCGAACGTCACAACGTCACGGCCGCGCTGATGGTGCCGACAATGATCCGCCGTGTCCTTGACGCCTGCGAGGGCCGCGAAGAGGTTTTGTCATCCCTGCGGCTTGTGGCGTATGGGTCCTCGCCGATCACCGTCACTTTGCTCAAACGCGTGATGCAAACGCTTGATGTCCGTTTCCTGCAAACCTACGGGCTGACCGAAGCAGGCTGGTTGAGCCACCTCACCCCCAAAGACCATGACTACGCATTGGCCAACAACCCGGATTTGCTGCGCTCTGTCGGCCGTCCGGGCGGGATGTATGAAATAACGATCCGCGACGATGACGGTAAAACGGTGCCGAATGGCGATACCGGAGAGGTCTGGGTGCGCGGCGAAACCACGATGCTGGGCTACTGTAATCTGCCAGAGCTGACAAAAGAGACTCTTGTCGATGGCTGGCTCAGAACCAATGACATCGGCCGTTTTGACGAGGCGGGATACCTCTACCTTATCGACCGAAAGAACTTCATGATTATCACCGGCGCGGTCAATGTCTATCCATCGAGCGTGGAAACCGTGCTGGAACAGCATCCGGATGTCTCGGAAATATGCGTTTTGGGCGCGGCGCATCCGGAGTGGGGCGAAGCCGTGGTCGCCGTTATCTCTCCGCATGAAGGACGGCCAATGCCAAGCGTGGAGGATCTGCGCGGCTTTGGGTGCAACCATCTGAGCGGAATGGAACTGCCCAAACACGTTCTGCAACTGGATCA
>TARA_R110002110_G_scaffold9986_6_pt1 | contig 11229 bp, 11 predicted proteins | sample TARA_R110002110 | Tara Oceans TARA_R110002110 (sample SAMEA4397330) | marine metagenome | biome: Polar Biome; feature: [SRF] surface water layer (ENVO:00010504); material: water (ENVO:00002006), including particulate matter (ENVO:01000060) such as... | depth 5 m
CCACCATCAGGAAAACCGTCAACGTATTGCCGGTGATCCGTGCCCAGCAGAGCTCGCCGCCATTCACCGGGTCTTTCGATTCAACGGCCTCCCATATGCCTGGACGGCTGGATGGACTGAAGGTGCGCATCGACGTCTTGCGCCGTGTTTCCGGCTGGCCGGGGACGCCGCCACCTCTGATGACGCTTGTCCAGGTCACCGAGAAACCTTTATCCGCGGGCTGTATATCGACATCGAAATCGCGGGCCGTGACCCCGAAATACAGACTGTCCTCGTTTTCCGCGACGCCGCCGCCCTGAAATTTTCCGAAAAACGCTTTTATGCCGAGATCGGCAGCCTGCGCGCCACCGGCGGCGAAAATGACAAGCATCCCGGCGATCGCCAGGGCAGATATTCGAACATGTTTCATCTTGATACCCGGTTCCCGATACCCACGTAGGAGAGCAGCAATCGGTACACCATCCACAGGCGCTGCGCAAAACATTGCGGGGCCGGAGGCGATATGACCGTCAGAACCAACAGCTATACCCTTGCCGTAATGGGCCTGCTCGCCGCCGCCGCGGCGGCTTTGCCCGCGACGCGGAGCGCCGGCGCCCATGAAAACGACGTTTCGATCGTCGCCGACGGCGACACGCGGATTATCCGGTCGAACGGAATCCCGAAACACGATGTCGGTGAATTTCCCAATAGAGGCAACCCCAACGCCATCGCACCGCAAAGCCATGCCTACCGTGTGCCGATGAATCCCGTTGCCGCGAACCGGCCCGTGCCGATGCAGCGGGGGATGAATTTCGGTGTCGCCCTGAACGGGGTGCCGTTCGATCCCGGCACAGCGGAATACTGGCAGAACGACCGTCGCGCCGGCTGGCGCTACGAAGCGTTGTCGGGAAAGATCAATCTGGGGCTGGATCGGAACAACGCCCATGTTCAGCCCAACGGGGCCTATCACTATCACGGCCTGCCCAGGGGGATGCTGGACTCGTTATCGCCCGATGCGCACTCGCCCCTGGTCGGCTATGCGGCCGACGGTTTCCCGATCTATGCGCTCTATGGCTATTCCGATCCGCAGGATTCGTCCAAAGGCGTCAAACAGCTTCGGTCGAGCTGGCGGCTCAAAAGCGGGACGCGGCCGGACGGGCCCGGCGGCCGCTACGACGGGACGTTCGTGAATGACTGGCAGTATGTCGACGGCGCCGGCGATCTGAACGAAGCCAACGCCCGCTTTACGGTAACGCCCGACTACCCGAAAGGAACGTTTGCCTATTTCCTGACGGACGGGTTCCCGTTCGTTCCGAGATTCTTTGTCGGCACGCCCGATCGCAGTTTCCGCAAGGGCCCGCCGGGCGGAGGAAGGCATGTCGGTGGCTGGCCCGATGGACGACCGCGCATCCACGATATGGGTCCCGGGCATCTCGGCCCGAGGGGTGGACGCCGCTAGCGCCTGGCGCCTACGGCCACTTCACCTCGGGCGGCAGCGACATCAGTATGGCGTCCACGTTCCCGCCGGTCTTGAGACCGAAAATCGTGCCACGGTCGTGCAGCAGGTTGTATTCGACGTAGCGGCCGCGACGGATCAGCTGATGTTCACGCTGTTCCGCGGTCCAGGGCTCGTTCATATGGGCGGCCACGATGCGCGGGTAAACGTCCAGAAACGCCTTGCCGACATCCTGCGTGAACGCAAAATCGGCGTCCCAGTCGCCGCTGTCGACGTAATCGTAGAAAATCCCGCCGACACCGCGCGGCTCGTCCCGGTGCGGCAGATAGAAATACTCGTCGCACCATTTTTTGAATTTTGGATAATACTCGGGATCGTGGGCGTCGCAGGCTGACTTGAAGGCGGCGTGAAAAGACGCGGTATCCGCTTCATTCGGATACATCGGCGTCAGATCGCCGCCGCCGCCGAACCAGCTCCTGGTGGTTACGATGAAGCGCGTATTCATGTGGGCTGCAGGCACGAGCGGAGAGTGCATGTGCGCGACAAGCGAAATTCCGCTGGCCCAGAACCGGGGGTCTTCCTCGGCGCCCGGAATGTTCTTGCGGAATTCTTCCGAGAATTCGCCGTGAACCGTGGAGATGTTCACGCCCACTTTCTCGAACACCCTGCCTTTCATGACAGACATGACACCGCCGCCGCCGCCGGGCCGATCCCAGGCGGTCTGTTCGAAGCGCCCGGGTTTACCGTCGCCGACTGTCTCGTTCGGGCCGTCTACCCTGTCCTCCAGCGATTCGAATGCCGCGCACATCCGGTCGCGCAGATCGCGAAACCATGTCGTGGCAATGTCTTTTTTCTCGTCCAGGGATTTGTCCGTCATGTATCCGCCTGTTCCGACAGTTCAGAATATCCGCCAGTCTGGCGTAGGGCTTCGCCAAGCGCCATCGCCGCGGCCGTCACGACATTAAGCGAGCGTGCACCCGTTGCCATAGGGACAATGAGTCGCGCATCCGCCGCGCTGTGAATGCTGTCCGGCACGCCGGCGCTTTCCCGCCCCAGCAGGAGCGTATCCGAAGACTGAAAAGAAAAGTCGATATGGGATGTGGCGCCACGGGTGGTCAGCAGCACGATCCGGCCCGGTGCCCGGTTATCTGCATAATTTTCCCATGATGGATGACGGACGATCTCCGCCCGGCCATCGTAATCCATTGCCACCCGGCGCAGGCGCCGGTCGTCCAGCACGAAACCGCAAGGTTCTATAACGTCCACGGGGACGCCCAGGCAGGCCGCGAGACGAAAAATCGCACCGGCATTTTGCGGAATATCGGGCTGGTAGAGGGCAATACGCATGGCGAAGGCATAGCGTTATGCGCTTGATCCCGCAATCGCACGTGTTTTCAACGGTTTCCGCGATAAGTTAAGGATCCGTTAACCCTATACCGGCAGGCTTTGCAGCGTCGAAAAATTCGACTATACCGATTTCGAACTAAGGTTAACGTCCCGGGGGCGGGAATGGATTCGGCGGAAAACATGCGGCGACGCGCCGCATGCACCGAATCCGAACCCGTGCTAGCTATTGCCCGAGGCGGAATCCTGTGTTGCGGAAGGATTTCTAACGTCTGCGATTCTGCGGATGTTCAGCGGAAACGATGGATCGGCCGGGAACAATCGACGGTCGGTGCGTACGAAAGAATAAGGTGTGAACCATGGCTGATACCGAAGGTGCGGCAAAGACGGAGCACGGTCACGACGGGGAAACCCGGCGCGATTTTTTGCAACTGGCAACGGGCGCTTTTGGCGCGGTCGGTCTTGCGGCAGCGGCGTGGCCGTTTATCCACCAGATGAACCCCGCGGCCGACACGTTGGCGCTGGCGACGATCGAGGTCGACATCTCAAAGATCGAAGTCGGTCAGGCGATCCGGGTGAAATGGCGCGGCAAACCGGTCTTTATCCGTCATCGGACCAAGGCGGAAATCGAGACAGCCGAAGCCGTCAGTGATGCCGACATGATCGACCCCGAAAAAGATGACGCGCGTGTCAAAAAGCCGGAATGGCTGATTCTTGTCGGTGTCTGTACGCACCTTGGCTGCATTCCGCTGGGCACCAGCCAGGGCGAGGCCAAGGGTGACTACAACGGCTGGTTCTGCCCCTGTCATGGGTCGCACTACGACACATCCGGCCGTATCCGCAAGGGACCGGCGCCGCGCAACCTGGAGGTTCCCGAATACGCCTTCGTGAGCGACACCGTCGTCAAGATCGGCTGAGGAAGAAAAAATGGCACAATTCCAAAAACCTGGCTGGCTCGAAAACGGACTCGTCCGTTGGGTCGATCACCGGCTTCCGATTTTCACTTTCGTCAGCCACGAGCTTTACGAATACCCGACGCCGCGCAATCTGAATTACTGGTGGAATTTCGGCTCGCTCGCCGGAATTGTCCTGGTCATCATGATCGTCACCGGCATCACGCTGGCGATGCATTACACCCCTCATACGGCGATGGCGTTCGATTCGGTTGAACGGATCATGCGCGACGTGAATTACGGGTGGCTGATTCGCTACATACATATGAACGGGGCGTCGATGTTCTTCATCATCGTCTACATCCATATGTTCCGCGGCCTTTACTTCGGCTCGTACAAGGCGCCGCGGGAAATCCTGTGGATGCTCGGTGTCGTTATCCTGCTGCTCATGATGGCGACCGCGTTCATGGGCTATGTGCTTCCCTGGGGCCAGATGAGCTTCTGGGGCGCGACCGTGATCACCAATCTGTTCTCGGCCATCCCGTTGGTTGGCGACTATATCGTGACCCTGCTCTGGGGCGGATTCGCGGTCGACAATCCGACCCTGGCGCGGTTCTTCAGCCTGCATTACCTGATGCCGTTCGTGATCGTCGGTGTTGTCGTGATGCATATCTGGGCGCTGCACGTACACGGATCCAACAACCCGATCGGTATCGACACCAAGGGCGAACAGGACGTGATCCCGTTCCATCCCTATTACACGGTGAAGGACATGTTCGGGCTGGGGGTTTTCCTTGTCTTCTTCTCGCTGTTCATCTTCTTCGCGCCCGACTATCTGGGGCATCCGGACAACTATATCGAAGCCAACCCGCTTTCGACGCCGGCGCATATCGTGCCCGAATGGTACTTCCTGCCGTTCTACGCGATCCTGCGTGCGGTGCCGGCCAACTTCGTCGGCGAATGGGTGACGGCATGGATGGGTTTCGTCCTGATCGAGGCCAAGCTTGCGGGCGTCCTGGCGATGTTCGGCTCCATCGCGGTGCTGTTCGTTCTGCCCTGGCTTGACCGGTCGCCGGTGCGTTCCTCGAGATTCCGGCCGATGTACAAGTGGTTTTTCTGGATATTCCTGATCGACTGTCTCGTACTCGGCTATGTCGGTGCGAAACCCGCCGAGGGCGTCTACATCGCCATCGGGCGTGTCGCCACGGTCTGGTACTTCGCCCACTTCCTTGTGATCATTCCGCTTTTGGCGAAATTCGAGAAGACGAAGGATCTGCCCAAGAGCATCTCCGAACCCGTCCTCGGCGGGGGTGGGGGAAGCACCTCTGCCGCGGCCTCCAAGCCGATGGAGAAAGCCTGATGAATACGATCAGAACCGCTCTTGCCGCCGGCGTTGTCGCGCTGACAGCGTCCGTGACCTTCTCCTCCGCCAACGCGGCGGGCGAGGTCGTCCATCCGCCGGAACATCACTGGTCGTTTTCCGGCCTGTTCGGTACGTATGACCGCGCCGCCCTGCGCCGCGGGTTCGAGGTCTACAAGGGCGTGTGCGCAGGCTGCCACGGTCTTCGGCTGGTGGCTTACCGGAACCTGATGGATATCGGTTTTACCGAAACCGAGGTGAAGGCGGTCGCGGCATCGGTCGATGTGCCCGCCGAACCCAACGAGGATGGCGAGATCGAGGATCGTCCCGGTATCCCGGCCGACAAGTTCAAATCGCCCTTTGCCAATGAAAACGCGGCGCGTGCGGCCAATGGCGGCGCCCTGCCGCCGGACCTGTCCCTGATCATCAAGGCGCGGCACAACGGCGCCAACTACGTCAATGCCCTGCTGACGGGGTACAAGGAAGCGCCTGCCGGTACCAAAGTGCCTGAAGGCATGTATTACAACGAATACTTCCCCGGTCATCTGATTGCGATGGCACCGCCCCTGTCGGATGAAGGTGTCGATTATTCGGACAAGACCAAGGCGACGGTGAAGCAGCAGGCAGAGGACGTTGTGACGTTCCTGACCTGGGCTGCGCAACCGGAACTGGAGGACCGCAAGCGGATGGGGATCAAGGTCATCCTGTTCCTGCTGCTGCTGACGGGTCTGCTCTATGTCGTCAAACGGCGGATCTGGGCGGACGTTCACTAGTCCGGTACGGAATTTCGATTACGACAAGCGGGCGGATCCAACGATCCGCCCGTTTCTGTTTGGGAGAACGCCAATGTTCAGTCACGTCACTTTCGGTACGAACGACCTTGAGCGGGCCGGCGCGTTCTACGATGCGGTTCTGGGTATTCTCGGCCACCACCGCGGTCTGGAGCGGGAGAGGTTTATTTCCTATGGCGACGGGTCGGGCGCGCGGTTTTTCGTGATGAACCCGTTTGACGGCGATCCGGCGACGACCGGCAACGGCGTGCATGCGGCGTTCGTTGCCGACAGCCGCGCGGACGTGGACGCCTTTCACGCAGCGGCGCTGGCGGCCGGCGGCACCGACGAGGGCGCACCGGGGCTGCGTCCGCACTATCACGAAGATTATTACGCGGCCTATGTCCGTGATCCCGACGGCAACAAGATACAGGCTGTCTGCCGGAAACCCGCCTAAGCTTGGCGAACGGGACGGCTATTCGATCCGCATCCCGGAAATCCGGTCCGGCAGGACGTCGATCGGTGCAGCGGGCTTGATCCGCAAAGCTGATTCCCGCACAACAGAATTTCAAATTCAGGGAGAAACCGAATGACCCAACCGGGGACGCCGCCTGTGATCGGTGTGATTGGCGGAAGCGGCGTTTACGATATCGATGGGCTGACCAATACCGAATGGAAGCAGGTGGTGTCGCCGTTCGGTCTGCCGTCGGACGAGCTGCTGTTCGGCGAACTGGACGGCCAGAAGATCGTTTTTCTGCCGCGTCACGGGCGCGGCCACCGGGTGCCGCCGAGCGGGCTGAATTTTCATGCCAATATCGATGCGCTGAAACGCGCCGGCGTGACCGAGATCGTGTCCATCAGTGCCGTCGGTTCGCTGAAGGAAGAATATGCGCCCGGTCACTTCGTCATCGTCGACCAGTTCATCGACCGGACGTTCGCGCGCAAAAAAACGTTCTTCGGCGAGGGGTGCGTGGCACATGTGTCGATGGCCGACCCGGTCTGCGGGCGCCTCGGCGGGCACCTTGTCGACGCCCTTGGCGGCCTCGGAATCGCGCACACGCGGGGCGGCACCTATATGGTGATGGAAGGCCCGCAGTTTTCGACCCGGGCCGAGAGCAATCTGTACCGGTCCTGGGGGTGCGACGTGATCGGGATGACCAACATGCCCGAAGCCAAGCTCGCCCGCGAGGCCGAGATGTGCTACGCGACCGTCGCCATGGTGACCGATTACGATTGCTGGCACGAGGACCATGACGATGTCACGGTCGACGCGGTCATCAGGATCGTCCAGGAAAATGCCGAAAAGGCGCGGTCGTTGATCAAGGCGGTGGTGCCGAAGCTGTCGGGACGCACGGAACCCTGCAACGACGGGTGTCACACCGCGCTCGATTACGCGATCATCACGCCGCCCGAAGCACGGGATCCCGATGCGGTCGCCCTGCTCGACGCCGTCGCATCCCGGGTGCTTGAAGCGTGAATATCGACGGGAAACCCTATCGCACGATCTGGCTGGCGGATGACGGCCGGACGGTCGAGATTATCGATCAGACGAAGCTGCCCTTCGCGTTCGACGTCGTGCGGCTCGAAAACTGCGCGGCGGCGGCGACGGCCATCCGCGATATGTGGGTGCGCGGCGCGCCGCTGATCGGGGCGACGGCGGCATACGGTATGGCGCTGGCGATGCGCGAAGACCCGTCCGATGCGCATGTGAAGGCATCCGCCGAAACGCTGCTGGCGACGCGTCCGACCGCCGTCAATCTCCGGTGGGCGATAGATGCCATGCAGGCGCTCCTGCTGCCGCTATCGCCCAATGCGCGCGAGAAGGCGGCCTATATGCGCGCCGCCGAGATCTGCGACGAGGATGTCGCGATCTGCTCGTCGATTGGCGACCATGGTCTGTCGCTGATCCACAATGCCTGGGAGGCGCGCGGCAAGCCGGACAGGATTAACGTGCTGACCCATTGCAATGCCGGCTGGCTGGCGACCGTCGACTGGGGCACCGCACTCGCGCCGATATACAAGGCCCACGATGCCGGCGTTCCGGTTCACGTCTGGGTCGACGAGACCCGGCCGCGAAACCAGGGCGCCAGCCTGACCGCGTGGGAGCTTGGCAAACACGGCGTCGCGCATACGGTCGTCGTCGACAATGTGGGCGGTCATCTCATGCAGCATGGAATGGTCGACATGTGTATCACCGGTACCGACCGGACGACGGCCGCCGGCGATGTCTGCAACAAGATCGGGACCTATCTGAAGGCGCTTGCCGCGCACGATAACGGCGTGCCGTTCTATGTCGGTTTGCCGGGGCCGACGATCGACTGGACCATCGAAGACGGCGTTCGCGATATTCCGATCGAACAGCGCGATACCGCGGAAGTCACGCAGATGACGGGGCGGACAGCTGATGGGGGTATCGGGACGGTCGATATCGTGCCGGCGGGCAGCGCGTCCGCAAATTTCGCCTTCGACGTCACGCCCGCACGTCTTGTGACCGGATTGATTACCGAACGCGGCGTGTGCGCAGCTTCCAAAGTAGGATTGGCCGGGCTGTATCCCGAACTTGCCGGTTAGCGGGGCAGGTCGACCCGATCAGGATTTACGTGACCGCCGAACGACACAATACTGTCCGCCTGCTTTAAGCCGTTTGCAGATATTCCGGGCGGTCTTCGCGTTTTCAACCCTGACGCCGAGCCGCAGGTAGCGGCCTTTCTTCTTGCCGAGATCGATTTCCGAAACGGATTTCGGCTGGGATCCGAGCACCGCGGAGAAGCGCTTGCGCAGGTTCCGCCATCCCCGATCGAGGTTTCGCGTCGATTTGTAAGATCCCAGATGGACAAAGTGGCTCTTTTTTGCCGATTTTTCGGACTTATGGGTCTTTTTGGGGGTTGAGGGGGCGCTTTTGGCGACCTTCCGGGCCGGTTTGTCCAGTTCGGCGGCCATTTCCTCCGTGGGCGGTGCCAGGGCGGCGAGGCGATAGATCGTATTGCTGCCGGCCTTCGTTTCGACAGCCGAGGGCAGCGGCATGGTCATACCCAGGGCCGCCAGAGACGATTTGATATCGAACAGGCGGCGCTGGGCAACTTCGGTGACGGTCCCGGAATAGACAAAATCGTTTCCGCATTGCAGGACGGTCGGCATGGAATGCCCGGCCTTGCCGAGGGGCGCCAGAACGCGATAGGCGGCGATTCCGCGGCCTGCGAGGTCCAGCGACAGTCCGTAATTCAGCAGCGCGCGGGGATGGTTCGGATGGGCGACAACGAGATTCTGGCTTGCCGCCACCGCCGCCATGCCGTCTTTCCGGCAATACGCGTCGGCGAAGGCGATCGTGTCGAGCCGCATCGGATCCGCTTTGACACCGGACCCGGTAGCGCTTTCCATGGTCGACGGCGTCTTCGTGCCGGTCAGGGATTCCAGGGATGGCATCGCGCAGGCCGATAAACCGAGAAGTGCGGCGATCGCCGGAAATTGCATTTTCATGGGCCTATCCACCGATCGACTGAAGCAGGTAGCGGCTGTTTCGTGCCTGCGCCGGCCGCGCATTCATACCGATGATGCGATGAAGTTTGGCGATCTGGCCTTCCGAGAATCTCACCGGTGTCTGCAGAACCAGCCATTTGACGTTTTCGGTGCAGGGCGGCGTGGTCAGCGATCCGCTATAGCGGAAATGCCGGGTGTCGCCGGGCAACAGGTCGCGGGCGTTGATCAGGGCGCGCGTGTTTGCCGACTTGGTGTGGGCGCGGGCCGGTAGCCGGTCCCAGATTTCGCGGGCGGCCAGGTTGTATTCGCCGAACGCGACCAGCACGCCGACGACAGCAAGCTCGCCACGCTTGTTGCGGTGGACGAAATGAATTTCCATGGGAAAGCTGCGCCCCGCGACACGATGTTCGCTCGGCGTATGAAAGTGGAACTGCAGCAGATCGTATCGGTCGTCTCCGATGGTGATATAGCTGCCCTTGCCGTAATTCGCCTGGACGGTATGGCCGTTATTGACCAGGTCGATCAGCGAGACCTTGTAATGCATCGATAGCGGCACGAGATGGCCGGGCTCGGTCGCTTCGAGATTGACCGGAGACTGGCGATGGCCCGCCCGGCATGCCCTGAACGCGGGTTTAAGATCCCCCCAGTGTGCGGGGCCGCCCGCACCGTGATAGCCCCAATGCGCGGCATGGTTTTTTGTCGGCGCTTGCGGGGCCATAACGGCTTTTTTGACGGGCTTGGCTGCCGCCTTATGGGGCGCCTTCTTTTTTGCAGTCTTCTTTTTTTTCGCTGACGGGGATTTGTTTTTGGGTGCCGGCGCTTTCGCTTTGGCCGCCGGCGTCAGCGCCATCGGTTTCTTGGCGGTTTTGTGGGCGTCCGCCGCATGGGCGCCGGCAGCATCGGCGTCTTTCGGACCGTCCGCTGCCTGTATGCTGGCGGCGCCGAGCAACGCGAACACTGTCGCGGACCGCAAAACGGAATTAAAAGGTTTCACTATCGTCGTTCCCCCGAAACTTGCGCAGCAGCAAAGCCGGTTGCCGCACGACGACAGAGTTCCCCTTTTTGGTAAATACTTGGTAAACAAGAAGAATATCGAGGCCCGGCCGTTTCGAGCATTTGCTTGAGAAAATGTGCGGCTTCGATCACATTGCCCGCCCCGACAATACCCCGATGAAAGTCAGACGAGAGTTCATAAATGAAAAGCAGATGGTCCGATAAAGCCGCCCGGGCGGCGATAAAATCCTATGCCGCACAGAATATCGGCGAGGATCTGGCGCTGCGCGTATACACGACGCAGTTGCTCGGCAACGACCCCCGTCTTGTCCTTCACGGGGGCGGCAACACGTCGGTCAAAACACGGATGACCGACACCGCCGGCGAGACCGTCGATGTCCTTTGTGTGAAAGGATCGGGATGGGATATGGGCGACATCGAACCGCCCGGTCTTCCCGCCGTCCGGCTGGATGCGATCCGCAAGCTGCGGACGCTCGCGAAACTATCGGACGAGGACATGGTCAATGCGCAGCGGGGGGCATTGCTCGATTCCACCTCTCCCAATCCGTCGGTCGAGACCCTGCTGCATGCATTCCTGCCGCACAAATTCGTCGATCACACCCATTCCGATGCAATCCTGTCGATCACCGACCAACCGGATGGCGATCGCATATGCCAGGATCTCTACGGAGACCGCGTGGCACTGGTGCCTTATATCATGCCCGGTTTTGCGCTCGCGCAGTCCTGCGCGCGTATCTGGGAAAAGAATCCGGACGTCGAAGGCCTGATCCTGCTGAAGCACGGCATTTTCACGTTCGGTGAAACCGCGCGCGAGGCATATGAGCGCATGATCGATCTCGTGACCGTTGCGGAAAAGCGACTCGCCCGGACGGGCAAGGCCAAGTCGTTCGCATCCGTACGTTTGCCCAAAAACATCGCCGCGGTCGAGGATATCGC
>TARA_R110002110_G_scaffold253090_1_pt1 | contig 11227 bp, 9 predicted proteins | sample TARA_R110002110 | Tara Oceans TARA_R110002110 (sample SAMEA4397330) | marine metagenome | biome: Polar Biome; feature: [SRF] surface water layer (ENVO:00010504); material: water (ENVO:00002006), including particulate matter (ENVO:01000060) such as... | depth 5 m
CGGCGGTGCTCTTCAAGCTCACACGGCAGTAGCCGATCGCCAAGGAACCGCACTGCTGGCGACGGCCACATTCGTCAGGTCGTCGCTGACAGGCCTGACGCTCTACGTTGGCGGGGTGAACACGGCTCTCGTCGACTCACGACGGGCCTGGCTGACCGTCGTTGCAGCATTTCTCGCGTCAGGCGTCACGCTCGGCGTTGCCTACAGCTTCGGAGCTTTTTTTGAGGCCATGAGCGAAGAGTTTGGAGCGGCGAAGAGTGCAACCGCAGTGATCTTCGGGATCACCACGTTCCTCTTCTTTTCGCTCAGCATCATTACCGGCCGACTGTCGGATCGATTTGGCCCGCGGATCGTCTTGGTCATCGGTGCGGTGGCGATGCTCGTTGGCTTGCTCGCCACGAGCCGCGTGCAGTCGCTCGGGCTGGGCTACGTCACGTATGGAGCGGGCGTCGGCATTGCTGCAGCGTGTGGGTACGTGCCAATGGTGGCCGTGGTCGGCGGCTGGTTCGTTGAGAAACGAGCTGTCGCTGTTGGGCTGGCGGTTGCCGGAATCGGTGTGGGCACGTTGGTGTTGTCGCCGGTGTCCGCGGCATTGATCAACCGGTGGGGCTGGCGAGACACGTACGTTTTCTTCGCAATCGGTGGCGCCAGCATCCTCCTGCTGTGTATCCCGCTCGTCGACCGACCGCCTGGTGACGGCACGCCGCAGCCGTCACGATTCGCCGATGCACTCGCGAGCCCCGTGTTCCGCCGCATCGCGATGTCTGCGACTGCGCTGGGGTTGGCGCTGTTCGTTCCGTTTGTTTTTGTCGGTCAGTACGCAAAGGAACGTGGCATCGGCTCGGTGCAGGCCGCCGTGCTCGTCGGCGTCCTGGGTGGTTCGAGCGTCGTGTCACGCGTGGGCTTTGGGTCGCTCGTCAGGCGGTTTGGATCGTTTCGGCTGTATCGGGCCTGCCTGGCAATCCTCGGTGGCAGTTTTCTGATTTGGTTCGTTGCCGGGAGTTCCTACGCAGTGCTCGTCGTGTTCGTACTTGTGCTGGGCATCGGCTACGGCGGATTCGTCGCGCTCAGCCCGATCGTCATCTCTGACCGATTGGGTGTCGCCGGGCTCGGCTCAATCCTCGGTCTGCTGTACACGTCTCCAGGTGTCGGTGCGCTCATTGGAACGCCGTTCGCTGGCTGGGTCATTGATCAGACGGGTGGCTACCGGTGGACGATCGCCATCTGCTTTGCGTGTACGAGCGTGTCGGTGGCGTTGCTCACCGGTCTGCCGGTCGACGTGTCGGGACGCCTCGAGCGGGCACCCGACGCACGCGGCTGACTCAGCTGATCGTCGACTGAAACTTCCGCATCAGCCACGGCCCGGCCTCGACGGGTTCGTGCCTCGGCGCAGTTCCTGGCTCGACGCATGTCGGGAGGCACTCGATCGTGGCATCCCAGTTCGCCATGTGGAAGAACGCCATTGACTGGCGCGCTGCGGGGTCGGCTGCGGTGACGCGGTGGACCGTGGATCTCCAGCGATCGTTCGTCCACTGCGCGATTGAGTCGCCGAGGTTGACAACAAAGCTGTTCGGATCGGGTGCGATGTCGATCCACGACCCGTCTGGCGATTCAATCTGCAAACCCGGCACGTGATCGGTCCGCAGAATCGTGAGTGTGCCGTAGTCGGAGTGCGCGCCAGCACGGAGTGCATCGGGCCCAATCGGAGTCATGTCGAGGGCCGGGTAGTTGAGTGCTCGCATCGAGGTGATCGGCCGATCGATCAGTGGGTCAAAATAGTGAGCGGGCAAGTCGAGTGCGATGGCCATCACCGACATCAAGTGTTCGCTGACCGCAGCGAGGGCTTGGTAGTACGCAGTCCACGACTCACGAAGGCGTGGCGGATGTGCAGGCCACAAGCTGGCAGAGCGGATCCATGCGTCATCGCGAGATGCCGAGATCGCGTTGGCTGCGCAGTCGGGGCCGACTGACAGCGATTCCTTGAGGTCGGGTGGCGGGGACTCGGCTCCGGTTGACTTGGCGAGTGACTCGAACCCGAACGGTGAGAATCCGTATGGGTAGCCAGGCTCGGGAAACTCGATTCGCCGCTTCTCGGCGTCGGCGAGCGCGAAGAACTCGCCAGCATCGCTCCATGCCGCGTCAGCGATCGACCGGTCGATCGACGCAAGCGGGATGCAGAAGAACCCAACTTCCTCGCACGCCCTCGCCATGCTGCGAGCCTGGTCTTCGATCGGTGCTGTCAGGTCGATCACATCCAGATGCATCTGTGATTCCATCCTGGAACGATACGCGCAACGCGCCTGTGACGTTTATTGGTCTCCATTTCGGGAAGGGCGCCTGGATATGCGATTTCGTGGGCGCGGGTGGGGGATAGCCTCGGCCGGGTGCCAGATGTCCCCAAGATCAGCGCCGCAGATGTGAGCAAGGTGGCCACCTTGGCCCGGCTCTCTCTGACCGACGACGAGTTGACCACTGCGACTGCCGAACTGTCGGCGATGCTCGACCATTTCGCCGACATCGATGCGCTCGATCTCGACGGAGTCGAGCCGATGATGCAACCAACGCCACTCGCCAACGTGATGCGCGAAGACATCGAGGGGGAAACGCTCGATCGTGACGAAGTGCTCGGTCAAGCGCCGCTCACCGAAGACGGTCGTTTCCGCGTTCCGCCGATCATCGGAATCGAAGACTGAACGGCATGAGCAGCATGAGCGATCAACCAACCACCGCCGTCGACCTCGCCTGGAATGTCCGCAACAGCGTGAGCAAGGCCGTCGATGTCGTCGATGAATACCTCGCCCGCATCGATGAACGTGACGACGAGATCAACGCCTTCAACCTCGTGCTCACCGATCAGGCACGCGAACGCGCTGCCGAGATCGACGAGATGATTTCCCTCGGTCGCGACCCGGGCCCGCTCGCCGGAGTCCCGGTAGCGCTCAAAGACAACCTCTGTACCCGAGGCATCGCGACCACGTGCTCGTCCAAAATCCTCGCCGATTGGAAGCCGCCCTACGACGCCACCGTGGTCACCCGCCTGCGTGACGCCGGAGCGGTCTTCGTGGGCAAAACCAACCTCGACGAGTTCGCCATGGGATCGAGCACTGAGAACTCTGCGTTCGGCCCGACCAAGAACCCGCTCGACACAACTCGCGTTCCCGGCGGCTCATCAGGTGGATCCGCCGCAGCCGTGGCCGCGAACTTCGCCGCTGTCAGCTTCGGTTCGGACACGGGTGGGTCGATCCGTCAACCCGCAGCACTGTGTGGCGTGGTCGGCGTCAAACCCACCTACGGTGCAGTCAGCCGACTCGGGCTCATCGCGTTCGGATCCAGCCTCGACCAGATTGGCCCGTTTGCCCACACCGTGCGCGACGCAGCAGTCGCGCTCGAAACGATCAGCGGCCACGATCCGGGCGACTCGACGAGTATTCAGCAAGGCCCGCTCGACCTCAGCCGCACCCTCGACTCTGGCGTCGAAGGCCTGCGTGTTGGCCGCATTAGCGACCTACCGAAAGGCGCCAGCCCCGACGTCGAGGAACGCATCGAGGCTGCCTTCGATGCGCTGCGCGAAGCCGGCGCCGAGATCGTCGATGTTGAGATGCCCGCATTCAACTATGGCCTCACCGCCTACTACCTGATTGCGCCCGCTGAGGCGTCGAGCAATCTGGCCCGTTTCGACGGCGTTCGATTCGGCATGCGCACGCCAGCGCCTGACACGAACTCGATGTACACGGCCACGCGCACAGACGGTTTCGGTGCCGAGGTGAAGCGTCGCATCATGCTTGGCACGTATGCACTCTCGGCCGGCTATTACGACGCCTACTACGGGCGAGCGCAGAAGGTCCGTCGACTCATCGCCAATGACTTTGCTGCGGCCTATGCCAAGGCCGATGTGTTGCTCACGCCGGCATCGCCAACTGTTGCATTCAAACTTGGCGACAAGGCCAGCGACCCGCTTGCCATGTATCTCTGCGACACGTACACGATCCCGTCGAACCTCACCGGCGACCCGGGTATGAGCGTCCCGTTCGGCACCGGCGAACACGGCATGCCGGTCGGTGTGCAGATCCTCGCCCCGGCGCTCAAGGACCACGTGATGTTCCAGGCTGCAGCGACACTTGAACGGCATATGCAGAACCACCAGGATCAGAACGTGAGCGGATCATGAGCATCACCTATGTGAACGACGACGGCTACTACCCGTCGAACGAGGAACACCCTCGTTGGGAGCACGAGGGCTACGAGATGGTCGTTGGCCTCGAGGTGCACGTCGAACTTGCCACGCGCACCAAGCTGTTTTCGTCGGCGCCAAACCGTTTCGGTGACGAGCCGAACACGAACATCGACCCGGTCACGCTCGGCCTGCCGGGGGCGCTCCCGGTGCTCAACCGGCAGGCAGTCGAGCTGGCAATGCGCCTTGGCCTCGCTCTCAACTGCACCGTCCAGAAGTCGACGTTCGCCCGCAAGAACTACTTCTACCCGGACATGCCAAAGGCGTATCAGATCAGCCAGTACGACGAGCCGATCAACATCGACGGCTGGCTCGACCTGCCTGACGGTTTCCGTGTGGGCATTGAGCGCGGCCACCTTGAAGAAGACACCGGCAAGTCGACGCACGTCGGTGGCGCCGGCGGCCGTATCCACGGTTCTGACTACTCACTCATCGATTTCAACCGTGCCGGTGTTCCATTGGTCGAGATCGTCAGCCGCCCTGACATCCGCCATCCCGATCAGGCCAAGGCTTACGTGACCGAGCTACGTGGCATTCTCGTCGCAGTTGGTGCTTCCGATGCGAAGATGGAAGAAGGCTCGATGCGCGTCGATGCCAACGTTTCGGTCCGTAAACCCGGTGCCAACTTCAACACGCGTTGTGAGATCAAGAATGTCAACTCGGTGCGTTCACTCGGCCGAGCAATCGAGTACGAGGCACAGCGCCAGGTTTTGCTGCACGAGGCAGGCGAGCCCGTGGTACAGCAGACGCGTCACTGGGACGAGAACGACGGCCGTACCCACACGCTCCGGTCGAAGGAAGACGCCGACGACTACCGGTACTTCCTCGAACCCGATCTCGTTGTCGTTGACCCCGGCATCGAATGGATTGAAGCAGTCCGCGCCGCACTGCCCGTGCTCCCCTCAGAGCGTCGGGCCGGGCTCGCAGCAATCACTGGTCTGGCGGCTAATTCCGAAGCGATCATGGTCGTGACCGATCGCGGTCACGACGGTTTTGTCATGGACGTTGCCAAGCATGGCGGCAACGCAGAGATCGCGCTCAAGCATCTCCAGCAGCTACCCGAAGCTGCTGGCGTTCCAGCAGAAGACGTCGCCAAGCTGACCACGATGGAAGCGTCCGGTGGGCTGACTGCCACGCAGGCCAAGCAGGTTCTTGCAGACATGGTCGAAGCTGGCGGCGGCGATGCGGAAACGATTGCAGCCGACAAGGGCTTTGAAGCAATGGGCAACTCCGAGCTGGAATCGATGGTCGACGCGGCAATCGCTGCTCAACCTGAGGCGTGGGAGAAGTTCTGTGCGGGTGAAAGCAAGGCCATGGGCGCGCTCGTTGGCGCCATCATGAAAGCTTCGAAGGGCCAGGCCGACGGTAAAGCCGTCACAGCGCTCCTCAACGCCAAGAAGAGCTGAATCGCCTCAGCTTGCTGCCGCTTCGGCTTCGTATCGAGCGGTTGCTTGGTCGACGGCTGCCAGTTGCTTTTCGGCGAGTTCGGGTCGTGATTTCTCCGCGCGATTTGCTGCGCCAATCAAGCTCCCCACGCTGCCTTGGAAATGCGGCATCCGATGGCGTGCAAGGAGCTCGTAGCTCTTGCGTGTTGCGGCGGTGTTCGCCCAGTTGTGGCTCAGTGTGAGATACGCACCGAAACCACCGTTCGACTGTTCGAGCAGTTCTTCGATCTGAGCGATTGCTTGATCGGGTGTTCCGATCACACCGAGCCCGCCGTTGACGAAGTCGACCATCTCGTCGATGTTGCCGCCTTCGACCGCCATCTGCGGAAAGGCAGCAACGTTCTGGAAGTAACGGAACCATTGCGTGATCCCGTACTCGACGTCAGCGCGGGCCTGTTCTTCGGTTTCAGCGAGTTGGAGACTGCTGGCGAGTTGGAATCTGTTGGAAGGGTCGACGGCCCGTCAGGGAGCTGTGGTGAACGCTTTGAGGACGCGCAGCGTGACGTTGATCGTGACGGCCACCACCTCATCGTTTCTGGCCTCACGCGCCACGAAAAGTGTGGTCAGTCGTGAGTCGTCTTGGCCCGGATCGAAGATGATGATCAGTGGACCTGCCGCACTGTCGATTTCGACAAGCTGCTCGCAAAAGCTCACCGCGAACCGGTCGCGGACCAGGCTGATGTCATCGGTGTCGATGATGAAGGCATCAGTGAAAGCCTCGTGGCCAATGGGGTGAACCTGCTCAACGAGGCCAAGCAAGTTCGGTGCCCGACGCGATTGGAATGCGATCCAGCCACCGAGGTGAGTTTGCAGTTTGGCGGCGCCGACTGCCAGCACGTTGCCGTTGGCATCTTCACCGCGTTCGAGGCGGACGCCGTCGCGGGAGTGGACCGATTCGAATACATACGCATCGAACGCAACGGAAGTGATCGAAACCGTCGAGGAGGCCACGAGGAGCACTGTATTCGGTGTCGACCTACCGGAAGTGGGCTCGGGGTGGGTGGCGTTCAAGTGAGACCAAATGTCGGGAGTGCCCTGCACCGGGGCTGGTGCGCGCAGCACCAGGGTCCTGTTGATGGCCTCGCACTATCCTCGCCACCATGTCAGCTGACAATCAGAACACTCCTGTGGACATCAAGCCGCGCTCACGCGACGTCACCGACGGCATGCAGAAAGCGCCATCGCGTTCGATGCTCCGAGCGATCGGGATGGGCGACGACGACTGGGAGAAGCCGCAGATCGGCCTCGCCAACGCATGGAACGAAGTCACTCCATGCAATATGACGCTGCGCAAGCTTGCCGCGCAGGCCAAGGCAGGCGTCAATGCTGCCGGTGGTTTCGGTATGGAGTTCGGCACGATCACCGTGTCCGACGGCATCTCGATGGGTCACGAAGGCATGCGCGCTTCGCTGGTTTCCCGCGAGGTCATCACCGACTCGGTCGAGACCGTGATGCACGCCGAGCGCCTGGACGGGTTCGTTGGCCTCGCTGGCTGCGACAAATCAATCCCGGGCATGCTCATGGCTGCGGCCCGCCTCGACCTCGCATCGGTGTTCGTCTACAACGGCTCGATCATGCCCGGCGAGCACAATGGCAAGGCGCTCGACATCACTTCGGTGTTCGAAGCTGTCGGGGCACACGCAGCCGGCATGATCGACGACCAGGAATTGCACGACATCGAAGTGAAGGCATGCCCCGGAGAGGGCGCCTGCGGCGGCATGTTCACCGCCAACACGATGAGCTCGATCGCCGAAGCCCTTGGGATGAGCCTCCCGGGTTCCGCGTCGCCGCCGGCTATTGACCCGCGTCGCGAAGCCGATGCACGCCTCGCCGGTGAAGCCGTTGTTGGTTTGCTCCGACTCGGCATCACGTCGCGCCAGATCATGACTAAGCCTGCATTCGAGAACGCGATTGCGCTGACGTCGGCGCTTGGTGGATCCACCAATGCCGTGCTCCACCTGCTTGCTATTGCCAACGAGGCCGGAGTCGATCTCCAACTCGACGACTTCAACCGGATTGCTGACAAGGTGCCTCACATCGCCGACATGACCCCGGGTGGCAAGTTCCACATGAGCGATCTCGACAAGGTCGGAGGCGTCCCAGGCGTCCTCAAGCATCTGCTCGACAATGGCATGTTGAATGGCGACTGCATGACCGTCACCGGCAAGACAATGGCGGAGAATCTCAACGCGATGGACATCGCTGAGCCCGACGGTGTCGTTGTCCATCCGGTCAGCGCACCGATCCACAGCGAGGGTGGCATCAACATCCTCACCGGTTCGCTCGCCCCGTTGGGTTCGGTCGTCAAGGTGGCTGGCCTCACTGCCGAGCAGATGCACTTCGAAGGCCCGGCTCGCGTGTACGACGACGAGTCGTTCGCCATGGAGGCGATTCTTGCGGGCGAGATCAACGCCGGCGACGTCATCGTCATCCGCTACGAAGGCCCCAAGGGCGGCCCCGGCATGCGCGAAATGCTGGCCATTACCGGGGCGCTCAAGGGCGCTGGCCGCGGCGGCGACGTCGCCCTGATCACGGACGGTCGATTCTCTGGAGGCACCTGGGGCTTTTGCATCGGCCATGTTGCGCCGGAAGCAGCCGACGGTGGCCCGATTGCATTCATCGAAGAAGGCGACTCAATCTTCATCGACGTCCCGAGCAAAAAGCTCGATTTGCAGGTGGCCGATGAGGTTCTGGCAGCCCGCAAGGTCGGTTGGCAGCCCAACGCCCCGCGCTACACGACCGGCGTCCTTGGTAAGTACGCACGTCTCGTGCAGGGCGCTGAAACCGGTGCCATCACGAATCCGCTCTGAGTGAGCCCGGTGTTTCAGCCGGTGTTTCAGCCGGCGTTGGCCCGGGTGATTGCGGCGACGACGGACTCGGCAACGGCGGTAGCGCTTGCCGGGTTCTGCCCGGTCACGAGCCGACCGTCGACGACGGTCTGGGGTTCGAAATCGGGGCCCGCCTGGTGGTTCGCCCCAGCTTTCTTCAGCTCGTCTTCGAGAAGGAACGGGACCACGTCGGTCAGTCCGACTGCCGCTTCCTCGCTGTTGGTGAAACCAGCAACAGCCTTGCCGTCGATGAGCTTCGTGCCGTCAGGGAGTTCGATCGGGAGCAGCCCGGCAGGGCCATGGCAAACGGCGGCAACCACACCGTTGGCCTGATAGATAGTCGCGGCGAGCTCAGCGATCTCGGGGTGATGCGGGAAATCCCACATCGTGCCGTGGCCACCGACGTAAAAAATCACGTTGAACTGGTCGGCATCGATCATTTCCGGAACGGCTGTCTGCGGGCCCTCGTCTCCAAACTCGGCGAGGAACTCGGCCTGGATCGGGTCGTCCAGATCGACGGCATCCATCTGGGGTTTGCCGCCCTTCGGCGACATAAAGGTCATCTCGTAGCCCATCTCGGTGAAGACCTTCCAAGGGTGTGCGGCTTCGGACAGATACCAGCCGGTCGGCTTGCCCGTGGAGCCGAGCTGTTCTTGCGATGTAAGCACCATTAATACTGAAGTCATGATGGGAACGTGCCCAGATCGAAGCAGTCCAAACCGGTTGGTTTCGGCAGAGGAAGCCCCTCTCCCTCCGCGTGCGAGGGCCGCGCGGACGTAGCCTGGCCTCATGAGTAACTCCGGCGGACGAAACTTTCTCGCCTCGGTGATCGGCTGGCTCATCGTGGCCATCATTGTCTGGGTCCTCTTTGGCGGAATCTTTGGTGCGATCCGATTCATCATTCGGATGGTCGTGTTTCTCGTCGTTGTCGGAGCGCTCCTGTCGCTCTATTTTCGACTACGGGGGAACGGCAGAGGGAACGGTAAGAATTAGCTCATGAACCGGACCGGAACACTGGTGACTGGCCCGGCGTTTTTTCTGTCATGACCACTGCGTTCGTACTCTCAGGCGGTGCCAGTCTCGGCTCGATCCAGGTCGGGATGGCAATGGCCCTGGCAGACCGTGGCATCGTTCCGGATCTGATCGTCGGTACGTCGGTGGGCGCGATGAACGGCGCATGGCTCGCGGGTGGCCGGTCCGCTGCTGGCCTCGCCGAGGTGTGGCGTACCTTGCGGCGCGAGGACCTATTCCCGACCAAACCGCTCCTCGGCCTTCGTGCATTTTTCGGCAAGTCGTCGCACTTCGTGCCCGACACACATCTTCGGGCCACTCTCGAGATGCATCTGCCGTTCGGGCGGATCGAAGACGCGGCGATCCCGTTCATCGTCGTCACGGCCGACGCTCTCTCGGGCGAAGAGGTGCTGATCACTGAAGGCAACGCGGTCGACGCCGTCACCGCAAGCGCATCGCTTCCTGCGATCTTCCCGCCCGCACGCGTCGTCGTGAACGGGCGCGAGCGCCTGCTGGTCGATGGTGCGGTCATCAACAACACGCCGATCACAACCGCAATCGAAGCGGGAGCGACCGAGGTGTGGGTGCTCTCGACGGGCTATTCGTGTGATCTGGTCGCTCCGCCTCAGACGGCAATCGCTGCAGCGCTGCACGCTGTCAGCCTCATGGTGCAACGCCGCTTCGTGCTCGAACTCGAGGCAAACACATACGGCGTACCGATCCATCTGATCCCGCCGCCGTGCCCGGTGCCGGTGTCACCCATCGACTTCTCCCACTCAGCCGAACTGATCGAGAGTGCAGCGTCGAGCGTGCACGCGTGGCTCGACACGGGCGAGCCAACCGCACAGATGATTCCACAAGTCAGAAAGCCCGCCTGACTGTCACACCGAGGTCTGACCTCGGTGTGACAGTCAGTCAACGAGGGCTTGGTAGACGAGCTGTTGGAGGATCGGTCGGATCGGGTAGGTGCTTGACGGCAACAGCTGTGTGAGGAAGATGGCCACGATGTCTTCAACCGGATCGACCCAGAAGGCCGTGCTGGCTGCGCCACCCCAGGCGTACTGACCTGCTGACCCAATCACCTTGTTCTCGGCGCTGTCAAGGACCACGGAGAAGCCCAGTCCGAAGCCCATGCCGTTGAACTCAGTTTCGGCGAAGAGCGGCCGCCCGAAGTCTTCGAGAACGGCTCCGCCGGGCAGGTGGTTTGTCGCCATGTACTTGACGGTTCGACTGCCGAGGATGCGCTCCCCGTCGAGTTCGCCACCGTTCAACAACATGTGGCAGAACCGCAGATAGTCCGCAGCTGTACCGCACAGGCCGCCACCGCCACTGAGCATCGTCGGCTTCTTATCGAGCGGCGCCCCCGGCATGACAGCCGTTTTCTTGTTCACCGGGTAGTACAGCTCGGCGAAGCGATCACGCTTGTCGCCCTCGACCCAGAACTCGGTGTCGGTCATGCCCAATGGATCGAGGATGCGCTCACGGAAAAACTCGTCGAGCGATTGGCCCGAAACGACCTCGACGATTCGGCCGAGCACGTCGGTCGACACGCCGTAGAGCCATTCGGTTCCCGGCTGGAATGCAAGTGGCAAGCCGGCCCACACGTCGCAGCAGGCCTCAATGTCCATGCCCTTCGGGATGCCCCACTCGAATCCAGCTTGGCGGTACAGGGCGTCGGTGACGTGGTTGTTGTGGAAGCCGTAGGTGAGCCC
>TARA_R110002110_G_scaffold21464_2_pt1 | contig 11208 bp, 12 predicted proteins | sample TARA_R110002110 | Tara Oceans TARA_R110002110 (sample SAMEA4397330) | marine metagenome | biome: Polar Biome; feature: [SRF] surface water layer (ENVO:00010504); material: water (ENVO:00002006), including particulate matter (ENVO:01000060) such as... | depth 5 m
ATGTTGGTTTAGATGAGTGCGTGTCAAATCTTTATTGACAACATCGTTCATTAAAATACCAACGGGACTATCAGTGTCAGCAATAGTAGCTTTATAAACTACTTTATTTGATCCCTGATCCATTGCGGCACCAGAACCAGCAGTACTATCGTGGACAACACATCCGCCGCGTGTTACAGCGGCAGCGCCACCCCAGAAAAAGCTGATATCGGTTTGCAGTTCGTATCTATCTGCTTTAAGAGCCATTTTTTTCTCCTCTATAAATTTAGATAAAAGACTTACTTATTTAAAACGTTTGATTCAAGCCAAGATGCGATACTGGCACGAGTTGCTTGTACATCATCCACATCGGAATCTGATTCAACTAGAGCTGCCTCGCTTGACTCGACTTCTTCAAAAGCTTCTTCCAATTCAGCTTCCGCTTCTTCAATAGCTTTATCAGCTACTTCTTCTGCTTCTGCTTCTTTAGTTTCTGCTTCTTCCGTCGAAGCCTCAACAGAGGCCTCTTTTTTGTCTTCCTTTTTATCGTCCTTCTTGTCGTCGTCTTTCTTTTTCTTGTCAAACCAATTAAACTTGGCAACAATGGCGTCAAACGCTTCATCGCTAAGTGTGGAATAAAGATCAAGGGACTCTTCAGCTTCTGCGTCTTCAAAGCCAGCTTCAACAAGCGCGGCTTTTCGGCGAGATGCTATTTCTTTTTGGTGCATTTCGTCAACCTTAGCCTGACTTGAAACCAAGTCGTTTTGAGATTGAGCTAGTGCATCTTCTAATTCAGCAATCCGAGCCTGAGTAGACTTAATAGTCTCTTCAAGTTCAGCAGCTGCTTCGTCTTTTGCCTGTACGTCAGCTTCAAAAGCTTCTACAGTGGAAGCAAATTCTTTATCTTTTGCCTCTTCTACAGATTGCTTCATAACTGTGTTTTCAGCTTTGGCAGCAGAAAGATCTTCTTTAAGCGAAGCGATCTGCTTGTCCAAAATTTCATGATTATCTGACATTTTGATATCTCCTATTGAAAGTTTATCAGTAATATCTTCTACAATAAAGGATCGGCTTTTCTCGAATATTACGCTTCTTGGATTAGCAGGCTTAGAAACTAAACCTTTTCCAGAAAACGCTATATTTTTGAGCGCCCTACCAATGGTAAATCCTTCATATTTTCCCTCACCGCCATAGGCGCGTAGATGTTTTGTCAAAAATGAAGATTGTTCGTCTCGTCCAACCACGCGATTAGTGCCATTAGGGTCTACCAAGGCGTAATCAAAGTCAGCGAAAAGACATTCCATTGAAACAAACCACTTGCCATCCTCTATCTCGGCTATAATCTGTTGCATCCGCTCCCTATTATCAGGATCAGTCCAACAGTTGTAAAGAACAGCCTCTGTAACTATGTCAAAGTCATCTGGAGCCTGCTCTTCGTTCGCCGATATCTTTTTTCCTTCTTTGTCTAAAACATAGGAACTAGTTATATGTCCTATGATATCGTTTTCGTTATGCATGAAGTTGAACTGCTTGTCTTCTGGCGTATCTCTAGCAGCCCAAGTCGATTCAGGTGTAAAAACATCATCGTTCTTATTCCAGCCAGTTGATACCAATACTGATTCTAGATAGTAAAGGTCGAACTGGTCGGGATTACTCTTATTATTTGATGCTATAATTTTCGCAATATCATCACTAACTGTTTGTTCTGTAGTGGATATTGTAGCGACTGAAGCATAAACGAGAGAGGCCTGAGACTTGACTAGCTCAGACACTCCATCTTTAATTTCTTGTTTATAAGTTTTCATGTGTCTTACCTCTAAAATAAGTATACACGATTTTTAAAAAAGTATTATGAAAACCTCTATTTTATACTAAACTCAACATAGCAACTAATGGCCTGTTGTCTAAAGTTGTCTATAGCCATGTCTTCAATTACTATATTTTTGTCTCTCAGTATTTCCCTAAACGCCTTGGGAGTTACCTTGCCTTCTGCTAGGCTAGCGTGTATAGCTGTATCACTAACCTCTGATAAGAGGCTTATATTTGTGAGTACATCAAACTTAATTCTTTCGACATCGAACATCTCAGACTTGGTCATCTGTCTAAGGTTCTTCTTGTTATTCATCTTTAGAAAGGCCGTAGTAACAGATTCAGAGATCTTATCGTAGGAGTTTTGAGACCAAGTGATGAGCTCAGCTAATCCGGGTTTTGACTTTGGCTTTTCAACCCTTTTCTTCCTTGGCTTATCGTCTCTCTTAAGTAAAGGTCTTCCTTCTTTACTAGGAGGTTTAGGCGCGTTCGGCTGTCCCTTATTCTCCTTATTCTTTTCGTTCTTTTCGTTAAGCTCTGATTGTCTATCCATTTTTTCCAAGTCTTTTTTATGATTGGCGTTATGGAAGGGCGAAGCTTTATCAGGGGTTCCAGAGGCATCTCTTTCTTTGAGTTCTCTCTTAAGTCTAATTTTCTCCACTGTTGGTATTTCCTTAAATCTTTCAAGTATAGTTTCATGTGATATAATATCTCTATCTGCAAGTTGTAGCAGTAAGTTCTTTTCTGCTGTATCGTCAGAGAGATTCATTTGGTCAAACTGCACATAGGCTGGTCTTCTAAAGCCCATTGCTCTTCGCACCTTCTCCATCTCTTGCTGCCAGAAACTAGTAAGTAAATTCCTGCCATATTGTAATCTTTCAACTAAAGTCTTAAGACTGATAAAGTTATTGGTAAATCCGCCACCGTTTCCAGCTAGTCCAGTTAGCGTTGGGGGAACACCAAGTCCTGCGTATATACTATTGAGAACTGAGTCGTATTTTTCAGAGCCTAAGAACTTATATACTTGACTGTTTGATTCCGTATAGGATAACTCTGGGCCCCAAACTAACTCCATAGTTCCACCTCCAGCATTACTAGCTAATATATCACGCAGCTTGTTAATTGCGGCTTTATTAGGTAGAATCTTGTGGTCTAAACTACCTAGAGTCCATAAGCGGATATTTGATATAGCACCGTCAAGAGCTGACAGGTCTGCAAGTCTCATTTTTTCTAGCATGATAATGTCATCTAGAATAGCATAGATCATTGGGTTTGCCCATAGCTGCCAATCGTCCTTTTTGTAATAGAAGGCGGAGAGGCGGTCTTTCTCTAGTGGTATGTCTCTATCGCCACGTTCGATAGCACGTCTAGCTGCTGGCGGCAGGGTTGTTAGGACTTCTTCTGGTAGTCCTCCCTTTTTGCCTACTTTGTCTCCAGAAAAAGAGTTGGAGATTGTGTAATTTTTCTGACCAACAAACAGGGATAGTCCACCATCTGTAAGATTGACAGTAGTTGGATTGAAGAAGTTGTATCTCCAAGGTATGACATTTTTTGTTATGTTTGGCATTGCTACTTTAATGTCATTAGCTACGCTCTTCATAAAGGTTGATAACTCAGGAGTAACATTTGCATTACTCTTATATATGATCACGTTACCAGTTCTATATAGGTTGTTAAGGAATCTTTCAGATCTTTCTTTACCATTAACCTTTTTAAACCATTGTTGGAAGAATTTTTCAGCAGTTCTGTCTGGATGAACAAGGCTAATGCCCTGACTACCAAAGTCTCCCATCAAATCAACTACATTCCGTATGATTCCAACCTTGTCGTAAGCATCCATGCACATCTTGATGATACGCTTCTGGTTACTTGGGATTCTTTCTGAGTCCCTAAACGCATGGTAGTCTCTCTTTGTGAACTCAGGACGTACTGATCTATTACTCTCAATATTCAAGAAATTCCTGCTATAAGCAGAGCTTTTACCTAAGCCAGCGTAAGAGTCAATGTTTTCGCTATAATCAGCAAACGCTTTTTGTTTATCGTCATCGTCTGACCAAGTTATCATGTCTTCTCTCATTTTACACCTCTAAGATTTCAATTGGAATGTTAGTTGGAATGTTACAGTATTATACACACAAATTAGTAAACGTCTTTCATACTCTCGGTAAACCAGTTAGGCCCCGAGAACATCGTGTCGCTGCCCTTTCGTTTTACACCGTCCATCGTGGCGAACCCTCCATAAAAGTGGTACTCCTGCGGTGTGGGCGCTCTCATTATGCCTCTAGCGGCCATGTTTGCCATGATCAAAGAAGAGTAACGATCTTTTCTGATTTTGCTCTTCCGCCCTGCTCCAACTACTACTTCTGGAGTATCCCACTTGTCACGTCCAGAAGGTGTCTGCGTCATTTGTATCATAGAGAGTTCGTCCTTAAGTTCCTCTATATCGAGAACGCACTCTTCAAGCGTATCATATACTCTGTTTTTAATGCCGTCTTCTGCGGCTGAGATGCCAAGGGAGACAGGATCGAAGAATGGGAATAATAAGGACTTATCTTCAAAGTCTTTTCTTAAACTATGGTTTGCCTCTGCCAGCCAGTCATACTTTGCAAACTGACACATCTCTAATATATGTAGTCCTTTTTCATCGTCAGTATCTTTAGCTTTGTTCTCGTCTATTACGGGCCATATCTCTATTTCGTCTTCCTTAATCTTGTCCTTATCGTGAAGGGATTCCATTACGGCTATACCACCACCTTGCGCATCCATAGCAATATGAACACATGGAAAGAGTCTCATGAGATCCCTGATTTTCTTAGCGCAATATGCGTAGTAATCAGTCTCTGTAGAATAACCCTTTTTCACCTTATCTTTATGTTCTGACCTGTTGGTAGTCCAACAATGAACAATTCTTCTATGGTCTGTGCTTAGCTCAATTACTACAATGCTAAAGTTATCAACCTCAGATGCCGGGTCAACCCCGAAGACATACTTTTTGTTAGGGTCTCCCATTAGTATAGCTTCAAAGTGGATCTCGTTACCTTGCGAGTCTTTAAGGGTATTCTCATTGGAGATAACGCACGACTCAATTAACGATCTCTTAAAAAATCCCTGACTATCTCTAGTGAAACATGCTCCAAATTCCATTCGATAGATACCTGCGTGAACCGTTGCTTTAGATCGCGCTACCTGTGCGGCGTCCATAAAGCCTTCCGGCAATAGCTCATATGGTATTCTGATTATAGAGTATTGTCTCCAGTCGAAACTCTTTGGAACCTCTTCTCCTCCAAATATTTCTCTTAGTCTATTTTCCCTGCCTTGACTCTTGATAATTTGACGCCACTTCTTCCAGTAGTCTGCAAAGTGATTGAAGTCATAGTATGCCGTACCTGAAAGAATGATCTGATTATCCTTATTGGCTAAATCTTCTTCCTCTACGTTCTCCGCCATTTTTACTCCCAATTCCTCTGCTCTTTTTTCAGAGGCTAGTCTCTTCACGTTATCAATAGGGTCTGCACTAACAGCGGCAAAACCAGCGACAACGTTCTCAAAGATATCCCTAGGTATAGAAGCAAATTCGTCAGATATAATGTCGTTAGCACGTTGACCACGAATCTTCTGTCCGTCACCAAGGGGTAGACAGGTCACGGTGCTGTCGTTAATTCTCATAACACATCTATCGACATCTCTACGCGGCCCACTGGTGTGGCTACATATGTCTCTCAGGATGGGCGCGTTACGCCAGATGGTTTCCATGTACTCAAATAGAACCTTTGACTGCCTAAAGGCGGCACCAACTACAACTATCTTTCTCTTTGGTAGTATCAGCGCCCGTATTAAGGAGTACAGGGATAACATAAAGGACTTACCAAATCCACGACTAGCGATAAGCATAGGGAACTTTCTGTTCCACATTTCGCAAAGCATGAGAGCTTGTGACGGTAAGATTTGGACATTGAGAATATGTTTACAAAGAAATGAAAAATATTCTGGCTTAGTCATAAGATAGACTAGCCGTAAGTGGTAATCACCGTCTTTCGATGTGAGTAGTTTAGCGGGGTTGCATAGCTCGCTATCTGGCATGTCTAGGTTTAGCCAAGCTTCATTTATCTCTTTTAATTCTGATGTCATTTTAAGCTATTGATGCTCCCCAAGTTTCTATGAGTTATAACGCTGTCAGCTAATCCGTGGTAAACCGCCTCGTGAGCTGTTAAATACCAATCGCCGTCTTTAAGCTTACGCTTCAGAAAACGCTTGACTTTTTCCTCTGTTACGGTTGTGAATTTATCTTTAAAGTATTTGCCCTTTTGGGATCTGGCGGTATAGATATCTAACATCGTGTCTGATATTTTTTCCTCAAACTTAGCCCAGTTTTGAGTGTCTAGATAGTTGCCAGAATTTCCGCTACTTCCGTAGTGAGACATAAAGTAGGCGTTAGGCATCATTATTCTCTTATCTGCAGCTTGCAGAACAATACTACTCATTGATTCTGCTTGCCCATAGGCTAATATAGTTACGTAGGATCTAGAAAGGGCGATAGCGTCGTATATAGCCATTCCATCGCCCCAGTTTCCACCAATGCTGTGCATATGAATAAGTATTGGTTCATTTTTAAGATAGTCCAAGTGTCTGAGGTTTTTAATAAACGTTGTGGCCATACGATACTCCACGCCCGGATCTTCGTCAAAGGAGCCGTGTTGTCCGTGTAAGTATATTTCCCTCTGTTCGAGGTCTAGGTTTTGGTTGTGGATTAATTCAATACGATCATTCATTAATTATACATCTCGTTTACTCTTTTGAATATACTAGAAATAGTGAGGAAGGCATTGTGCTTGTCCCCACAGAAAATAATGTGTATGTCACGCTTAAGCTGAAACTCCATTAGGCACTTCAACATGTACTTTCCGCTTATCTTTACTTGCTTCCTTTGTGATTGTGGAATTCTGCTATTGTCTGGAAAATCAACTAGGTCAGACAAAGAAAACTCTAGAACTATGAATTTATGTCTAAAGGGTTTCATCCGCTCAATCTCATTCATGAACGCATGCTTCTTTTGGCCCAAGTTTGTAGCGAGTTCTTCAGGAGAGGCTTTGCGCTCAATGCAAATCTTTTCCTCAAGACCAACTATTGTATAGTCTCCAGTGTCAATTTTTTGTACTATCATCCCATCGCACTTATCGTACTTGCTGAAATGATATCCTTCTTGTTCGCGGGTGTCTTTAATAACCGTGTAGTTAGGTGCTTTTGCCATTGTTGTATACTATTTGAGAGAATAATGTTTCGTAAACTTGCTCATGCCCAGTTACTCTTTCATGGCACGAGCGACATAGGGTTACGCCGTTGTCAACATCATATCTCAATATAGCGGCATTTGACCACTTCTTTATGTGGTGCGCTTGTAGTCTATACTTTGAGCTACAGTTCGGCATTTGACAGCGGAACTTATCTCTCGTATATATTTTTTTACGCCAGTCTTTGTATACTGGGTCGTCGTAGTTTCTTCTCATTTTACAGCAGCGCTCTTTACTCTAATGTCTCGCTTGATTTCTTTGCACAGCAGCCTTGCTTCCGCAGAGTCATCTTGGCCCAGTATCAACTTAAACAACTGATGCGTCGCTTTGAAGCAAGCACCATCAGGGTCGTCAGCTTCTACAAAGATAATTGGATTGCTTGAATTATATTCGTATAGTCTATATTTTTTCAGTCTCGATATAACTAGTGACATATCAAGAAAAACTTTGTATATTTTCATTTAAGTCGTTCTTCATCATGATGTTTACGAGATCTTCTAAATCACTCTTGGGAGTCCATCCCAGCTTTGTTCTTGCTTTTTTGGAACTTCCTTTTAGGTATTCCACATCTGCAGGTCTATAAAACTCTGGATCGATAAATACGTGATCTTCCCAGTTTTCAATTCCCGCATATTTAAAAGCTCTTTCTAAAAACTGTTTAATTGAGTAAGTCTTCTCAGTGCAAATTACATAGTCGTCGGGATCTTCCTGTTGGAGCATTATCCACATAGCTTCTACGTAGTCTCCAGCATAACCCCAATCGCGGCATGCTTCTAAATTACCCAGACGGAGTTTCGGAAATTGGAACTCTTGATCTTCATTTGTTCTTCCCGGAATATAAATACTCTCCACATCGTATACCAAGTTGGAGGGTTCGATTTTTTTTGATTCGCACCACCCCATAAAAGATCCAATCCATTTGGTGATCTTGCGGGTTACGAAGTTTACTCCACGTCTCTCTCCTTCGTGGTTAAATAGGATTCCGGCACTTGCATGTAAGCCGTAGGCTTCTCGATATAATCTAACTGCGTAATGAGCTGCACACTTAGCTATTGCATAGGGCGACTGCGGTAAGAACTTGGTGTCTTCGTTTTGATATTTAATCCCATCGTTTGGGTTGACATCGTATGAGTCTCCAAACATCTCGCTTGAAGAAGCTTGGTAGAATCTACAGTGAAGCCCAAGATCCACAATGCTCTGAAGTATATTTAGGACTCCTTTTCCCGTAATATCCCATGTGAGTCCGGGTTGCTTAAACGATACTCCTACATGCGATTGTGCAGCCAAATTGTAGACTTCATCTACATCATTATTATTCGATAAAATATTGATGATACTACTTACATCAGTAATATCTCCCTGAACCAACTCGAATCCGTCACTGTCTGCCAGATGCGCAATTCTCTCAGTTGTGTCTACACTGCTACGACGAGCTACACCTATAACTTCATAGTTCTTTGATAGTAGCAAATCGGCCAGATGGCTTCCGTCTTGTCCTGTGACTCCAAATATAATCGCTTTCATCATTATTCCTTAACTGTCTCTGGTGTTAGGAACGGTTGATCCACTTGACCGTCCTCGTATTTATGAAATGCACTAAGTCGCTCTTTCTCTTTCTCCATAGCTAATCGCATCTTCTCCATCTCCGCCCCATACTGTCGGGTGATAGATGGATTTTGCATGAGATGAGCAACCCAGCCCGTAAACGTTTGTTTTGAATCTTCAAGACGCTTGATTCTCTGCTCTCGCGTCCCCTTCATTTCCTTCAACATCGAGCTCTTCTTGGTTTGAAGGTCTCTGTAATCTCTATTCATTGATTCTTGAGCGGCTCTCAGAGAGGCTATCTGCCGCTCTAGGTTGAATATGGCATCTTTGTCCTGATGTTCCACGTCCGTCTGTCTCTCGGTCTGTATGAGGCCGTCAAAGGCATTTATCTGGTCTATGTTCTCTTTGTTCTGCTTGAGGCACCTATTCATCAACAGCTCCAACTTGATCACGTCCACAACTTGCAACTCTTCGGTGGGAAACACATCATCTTTGAACTGATTAATGATTCTAGCCCAGTGATACTTAAATAGCTCCAACTCACTCTCTGTAAACTGCTGCTGTAGCTCAATCCAATATGGCCTGTCTTCCAACTCATAAGCCGCCTGCTCAAACTCCGACAACCCCTTTTTTAAATTCTTCTTAAGAAAGTTGGTTATAGTAGTGGGATCACGATCCAGAGTCTTTGCAATCTGTTCCGCCTGCATCATATCTGCATTCTCTGTAATATAGCGGGTTTCTTCGTTAGATAGTCTACCCCTCTTCATAGCCATGTTCCTCTAATATTGTTTGGATAACAAATAACACTTCCTCTTTCTTCTTCTTTGGTACATATACGTCATTAATAATCTTAAGATAGTCTGATCTATGGTGGGCGGGGAGTTTCAAGTCTAATACCTTGCCCATCTCTTTATAATCTAGGCGTTCTGTATATGTCTCTCGTCTATCTAGTAAGTATTCCTCGTTTGCCAGTTGTCCGGGCATTACGACCTTTGCTTTCTCATTTTCATCAGCTTGGAAGTAATTGTCTCTAACGAAGTTCTTGAGTCGGTTGGAAAGGTGGACTGAGAGGAAGTTTTCGAGTGGGCGTTTCTCATCATAACGTGGGAGGGCTTCCATACAGATAATAAATGCCTCCTGAATTAAATCAGTACGTTGATATCCGTAGAACGTGTACTTAGGGGCGATTCTATCAACCACAATTTGTATTTGGTCAATAACTTCCTGTTCTGTCATGTTAGAGGGGACGTGCACTAGTCTTTACCTCCAAGGGAAATCCATTCATCACCATTATAGAACTCTAAACACTTGGTGTCGCTGTTATAAATGACCATACCCTGCTGTGCGGGGGGTTTTGTGTCGTTTGAATAGGTGTCGGCGGATACTTTTAGCACGGGAGCCGAGACTACCGAGTCTTTTCGGTGGAGATCAAGGCGGCGGGCGCTTAGCTTGAGCTGTTTCTGTGTCTTTGTAAGAGAATCGAGGGTGAGGTTCTTAAGATCATACATATCTATGAGTTCTTCTCTGTCAATAGACTGAACTATGTCGTCTTTTCTGCCTAGAAGCGTATTTTCTTCAAGATGTACGGGAGAGAGTCGTTGCGGTTCAATTGTGGCGACGATAGAATAGGGGGCGGCAGTGGCTTCTCTGTATTCTACGGGGCTTTTGGATTGTATTCTAAGTATGCTGTGGTGACTGAAGGTCGCTGGTTCAGTATCCGGTGGATAATAGACAACTTCTACACCATCCCAGTATCTAACGGGTGTTTCTCTAAATAAACATGTCTTATCATCTATCTCTTCTAAGTATCCTACGCCTCTTTCCCATGATATCTTTTGTACACCTGAGTCAGAAACGCGGAACTCTTCTATCTGGTAGTAGAATCTAATACCTAGGCCGATTTTATTCTCTAAACAGGTCTCTTCATTGCATGCAGCATCCCATTGGGCGTCTCCACACTCAAACTCATCGTGACAATGTAAAAATACGCGGCTTTTGTTGTGTAGCCGAGTGCAAGCATGTCCGAAGCTCAGGGCTCCATCTATATATCTACTCTGTTTCTCTTTCTTCATCTTCTTTTGTTCCTAAGAGTTCTGAGAGTGACTTATCCTCGGCGAGTAACTCATCAACAATCTGACTGTTTAACTCTGCTGTTGCCTTGCAGTTCAACTCACACTCAATTTTGTCACGTTTTTCTTTATTATTAGTCATTTCTGTACCTTCTTTCTCTTCTTTATCATTCTAACTGTTATATTATACACTCGAAACCTACTAAAAGACACAGAACATTTGCAGAAACTAGAAACGAGAGGGGGCGAAGGGGGAGGATTGGGTAATACATTTGTTGATATTTGTTCGCATTGTGTTTGAACCACCCCGCCTTTTACAGAGAAAAGAGTAACTAAGTGGTTTGAAGATAAAACGGGGGTGTATGAGGGGTATGCACATATAACTTATGTGATATTGACACCGAAAACAGATGGGGCCGCTTTTGAGACTGAGTCTCATTAAGAAAATACTTATATATTATTTGGGAATAGTTAAAGTTTACCCTTGACAATGGACGATAATAATAGTATACTTAAGA
>TARA_R110002110_G_scaffold12692_25_pt1 | contig 11201 bp, 10 predicted proteins | sample TARA_R110002110 | Tara Oceans TARA_R110002110 (sample SAMEA4397330) | marine metagenome | biome: Polar Biome; feature: [SRF] surface water layer (ENVO:00010504); material: water (ENVO:00002006), including particulate matter (ENVO:01000060) such as... | depth 5 m
GCGATCAAGGTGGATGGCAAGAGGGCCTATGCGAGGGCGCGGGCGGGCGAGAGCGTGACCCTCAAACCCCGCCCCGTCACGATCCACGACATTACCTTTGTTTCACGCCCCGATCCGGACCATGCCGAGCTGGAAATCTCTTGCAGCAAAGGAACTTACGTCCGCTCCCTTGCGCGCGATCTGGCGCTGGCGCTTGGCACGGTCGGCCATGTTTCGGCGCTCCGGCGGACCCGCCACGGCCCCTTTTGCGAGGCGGCTGCAATTCCGCTGGATAAACTCAGCGCCTTGGGTCATATTGCGCCCGCTCCCGGCTCCGGGGCGCATTTGCTTCCGCTTGAGACCGCGCTGGACGACATCCCGGCGCAGGCCGTGAGCGGTGAGGATGCGGCCCGATTGAGAAAGGGTCAGGGGGTTTTGTTGCGCGGGCGCGACGCACCCATCCTTACCGGGTCGGTTCTGGCCACCCATCGGGGTAACCCGGTGGCCCTCACCGAATACCGGCAAGGCGAGCTTCGTCCTCTGCGCGTGTTCAATCTCGTTTCGTAAGGAGACACCGATGTCGATTACGCCGGAGCGCAAAACCGAGCTGATCAAGGAATTTGCCGGTAAGGATGGCGATACAGGTTCCGCCGAAGTGCAGGTCGCGATTCTCACCGAGCGCATCGTCAATCTCACCGAACATTTCAAGACCCACGCGAAGGACAATCACTCGCGTCGCGGCCTGCTGAAAATGGTGAGCCAGCGCCGCAGCCTTCTCGACTATGTGAAGGGAAAAGACCAGGCGCGTTACAGTAAGCTGATCGCCCGCTTGGGGATTCGGCGGTAACGGAGTGCTTATTGCCCGTCCGGTTCTGCTTTGCACGGCGCCCGCTCCCTGGTCCCGATAGGCCTGATGGACGGGCGCATGTGTTTTTTCCCGGACCTGCATACATGTCCCGGACATGTGCCACCCCTGAAAACGGGTGGCTGCCCGTCCGCAGACAATACAACCGAAAATATGGAGCCCTTTCGACAGAATGGAATATGGCTCCATATAGAGACATTCGTCCGTTGACGGATGGATTGCCACAGGCGAACCCGTTGCCCCTGTCTCAGGGCGCCGGGTTCTGCGCCGGTCGGGCGCACCCGTGACATCCATTCCGTTTTGTCCGGCCGCGATATGAGCGGCAGAAAAGCGCCAGGCCCGCATGACAGTGGAAAGAACGCATGATGAGCGGCGGCGCGGAACAGGAAACCGAAATGTTTAAAATCACACGCGAAGAAATCGAATGGGGCGGCCGTCCCCTCATCCTCGAAACGGGCAAGATTGCCCGTCAGGCTGACGGCGCGGTCCTCGCGACCTATGGCGACACGACGGTTCTTGCCACCGTTGTCGGCGATCGCAAGCCCAAGCCGGGTCTGGATTTCTTCCCCCTGACCGTGAACTATCAGGAAAAGACCTATGCCGCCGGCAAGATCCCCGGTGGCTTCTTCAAGCGCGAAGGCCGCCCGAGCGAAAAGGAAACGCTGGTTTCCCGCCTGATCGACCGTCCGATCCGTCCCCTTTTCATCAAGGGGTTCAAGAACGAGACGCAGGTGATCGCGACGGTTCTCTCCCATGACATGGAAAACGATCCCGATATGGTCGCGATGGTCGCGGTCTCCGCGGCGCTGACGATTTCGGGCCTGCCCTTCCTCGGTCCCATCGCCGCCGCGCGCGTCGGCTATATCGACGGCGAATACAAGCTCAATCCGATGATCGACGAGATGCCGGAAAGTGCGCTCGATCTCATTGTCGCCGGCACAGCGGACGCCGTGATGATGGTGGAATCGGAAGCCAAGGAGCTTTCCGAAGACATCATGCTCGGCGCCGTCATGTTCGGGCATAAGGAATCCCAGCCGGTGATCGACATGATCATCCGCATGGCTGAAAAATGCGCGAAGGAGCCGCGCGCCATCGACGTGAAGGACAATTCCGATCTCGTCGCCAAGGTTCGCGAACTGGCCGAGGGCGACCTGCGCGCCGCCTATGGCCTGAAGGACAAGGGCGAGCGCCACGAGGCGATCTCCAGGGCGAAAGACAAGGTCAAGGCCGAACTCTGCAAGCCGGAAGATCCAAACGCCGTGCCGGAAACGGATGTCGGCGGCGTCTTCAAGTCGATCGAGAGCGACATTGTCCGCAACTCGATCCTCGACACCAAGAACCGTATCGACGGCCGCGACCTTGAAACCGTCCGCCCGATCGTGTCGGAAGTCGGCCTCCTGCCGCGTACGCATGGCTCCGCGCTCTTCACGCGCGGCGAGACGCAGGCCCTTGTGGTCGCGACGCTCGGCACCGGCGACGATGAGCAGTTCATCGATGCGCTGGAAGGCACCTACAAGGAAAACTTCCTGCTGCATTATAACTTCCCGCCCTATTCGGTCGGCGAGACGGGCCGCGTCGGCTTCACCGGCCGCCGCGAAGTCGGTCACGGCAAGCTTGCCTGGCGGGCGCTGCGAGCGGTGTTGCCGCCCAAGACCGATTTCCCCTACACGCTCCGGCTGGTTTCCGAAATCACGGAATCGAACGGCTCGTCCTCGATGGCGACGGTGTGCGGTTCCTCGCTCGCGATGATGGATGCGGGCGTGCCGCTGAAGCGCGCGGTCGCGGGCATCGCGATGGGCCTCATCCTCGAAGGTGAGCGTTTCGCGGTCCTCTCCGACATTCTCGGCGACGAGGATCATCTCGGCGACATGGACTTCAAGGTGGCGGGCACCGAAGAAGGTGTCACCTCGCTGCAGATGGACATCAAGATCACCGGCATCAACGAGAGCATCATGAAGCAGGCGCTCGCCCAGGCGAAGGGCGGCCGCATTCATATCCTCAACGAGATGGCCAGGGCGCTCGACACGGCGCGCCCCGAAATGGGCGAATATGCGCCGCGCATCGAAGTCATCACGGTGCCGACCGACAAAATCCGTGAAGTCATCGGCACGGGCGGCAAGGTGGTGCGCGAGATCGTGGAAAAGACCGGCGCCAAGGTCGACATTTCCGACGACGGCACGATCAAGGTGGCCTCGTCCGACGCCGCCTCGATCAAGGCCGCCATCGACTGGATTCGCGGCATCGTCGCGGAGCCGGAAGTCGGCGTGATCTATGAAGGCACGGTTGTGAAGGTCGTCGATTTCGGCGCCTTCGTGAACTTCTTCGGTCCTCGCGACGGTCTGGTGCACATCTCGCAGATGGCGCCGAACCGCGTCGAGAAGGTCTCCGACATCGTCAATGAGGGCGACAAGGTCAAGGTGAAGCTGCTGGGCTTTGACGATCGCGGCAAGGTCCGCCTCTCGATGAAGCATGTGAACCAGGAAACCGGCGAAGAGATCGTTTACGAGAACGAACCCGCCGAGCAGCCCCGCGAAAAGCGTGAAGGCGGCGGTGGTGGCCGCGGTCGCCGCCGCGACTAAGAGATCATTTCGCGACTGATTTGCTTGCGATCTGAATTGAAGAGAGCACCGGAGAAATCCGGCGCTCTTTTTTGTTTATCGGCATCGTTTCGCCCTCACCCCAAATGAACAATCTTTCGCCCCATCATGGACACATCGGCCGCGCCTTATGGAAAAATTGAGTTTGCGTTCGAAGACGAACATCCGTTGTAAGAGCGTTGCATGGCAACAGTCTCGACCGGATCAATAAGGAAAAGAAATGAAGAAGATTCTCGCCATATCGGCCGTTTTGTCGATGCTTGCTGTGCCCGTCTTGGCCGCACCCGACCACAACAAAGGCCAATCCGACAATCGCGGACGTCAGGAACAAGGTCGTTCTCAGCAAGACAGCCACTCCAAGAAGCAGGATAGTCATTCCCAGAGGCAAGACAGTCACTCCCAGAAAAGTAACAATTCCCGCGCCCATAAGCGCCAGTACAGCTATGACGGCAAGCGCTACGACTCTTACCGTACGAACGCGTGGAAAGCGCCCCGCGGCCATGATGCGAAACGTCAGTGGCGCAAGGGCGACAAGTTGCCGAAAGCCTATCGTGATCGCGCTTATGTTGTGAACTACCGCGCCTACAATTTAGGCCGCCCGCCCTATGGCTATGAGTGGGTTCGTGTGAGCAACAGCGCCTTTCTCGTTCGCCAGTCAAACGGTCTGGTCTCAGATTTGGTTTCCAATCTGTTTTACTGAAGATCATGATTTTTGCAAAAAGGCGCCGGAGTGATCGGGTGCCTTTTTGCCGGCCCGTCCGGCGCGGGGCGTTCATACCCGGTGGCCGCGCCCGGGCGGGCGAGCAACAAGGCCGCAGCGAGCAGAGACGCGGACAAGGCGCCGATTTTCCACATACCGTCCCCCATGGCGGCGATCATCCGGCACGCACGGATACCGGATACGAGGTTAGGCGATCCCGCCACAAAAAAAGCTAGGATGAGCGGGCTGGTCTATGCCGGATCGCTTTTTGGAGACTTTCATGCGCTTCGCGCTTCTCGCCGCTCTTTTCTCGCTCGCCGTCTTTCCCGCCCTCGCGGGCGAACCGCTCGACTGGAAATCACAGGCGACACCGCATGACCGTGACCGGCTGGCGCGCTACGAGGATGCGGTCACGAAAGGCATGATGGAATCGCAAGTGGCGGGCGAGGAGAACGGCTCCTACAATGAACTCGTCTCGGTCATGGAAGGGGAAACCATTGCCGCCGATCCTGCCACCCTCGCGGGCCAGTGGAACTGCCGCACCCTCAAGGCGGGCGGACCCTTCACCGGCTATGTCGTTTATGGCTGGTTCCGCTGCGAGGTGCGCGAACGCGCCGGCCGTCTCTTCTTCGAAAAGCTGTCCGGCTCACAGCGCCAGTCCGGCTATCTCTATCCGCGCGACGAGAAAAGCTGGGTGCTGCTCGCAACCCCGAACAAGGATCATTCAGGCCCGATCCGCGACTATTCAGGCCCCGAAGGTGGCGTCACCGATCCCCAATTGATCGATGAGCCCGCCGTCGTCTCGCTGCTGGCGGATGGCCGGGCGCGCGCCATCTTTCCGTGGCCGGAACTTGAATCGACCTTCAACGTGCTGGAAATGAAGCGGCGCTAGCAGCGCCGTATCCGCTTGCGGTTTTGCAAAGAGCCGCCGTCAGCCCTCGCCATTCTCCGCCTGGCTCGCCTTCAGTTCGTCCGCGCGCGGCAGACCGATAATGTTGTAGCCGCCATCGACATGATGCACTTCGCCCGACACCCGCGCCGAGAGGTCGGAAAGGAGATAGAGCCCCGCCCCGCCGACATGGTCGAGTTCAATCGATTCCTTGATCGGCGCATGGGTCTTGTTCCACTTGAAGACGAAGCGCGCATCGCCCACCGCCGAGCCGGCCAGTGTCCGCATCGGACCCGCCGAGATTGCATTCACGCGAATACCATGCCGCCCGAGATCGACCGCGAGATAGCGCACGCTCGCTTCGAGCGCGGCCTTGGCGACACCCATGACATTGTAATTCGGCATCACGCGCGTCGAGCCGCCATAGGTGAGCGTCACCAGCGAGCCGCCCCGCGTCATCAGCCTTGCCGCGCGGCGTGCGACATCGGTGAAGGAAAAGCAGGAAATATCCATCGTCCGGAGAAAGTTTTCGCGCGTTGTGTCGACATAGCGGCCCTTCAACTCGTTCCTGTCGGAATGCGCGATGGCATGGACCACGAAGTCCAGCACGCCCCATTCCTTTTCGAGGCGCTCGAACGCGGCGTCGAGGCTTGCGCTGTCCGTCACGTCACACGGCAGCAGCAGGTTCGACCCGGCCGCTTCCGCGAGCGGCTTCACGCGCCGCCCAAAGCTTTCGCCCTGATAGGTGAAAGCGAGTTCCGCGCCATGTGCGGCAAGCGCCCGCGCGATGCCCCAGGCAATCGAGTGATCGTTTGCGACGCCCATGATGAGGCCGCGGCGGCCCTTCATCAGCGGGCCCGTCAGCACCAATGCTTCATCGTCCACTTGTCCGCCACCAGAACCCTGCATGCTTGTTCGCTTTCCATTTCACTTTTGCCCGGCGCGGCCAGCGCTCCGTCCGTCGCCCAGGCTCAGCCGTTATAGCGCTGCAATGCGAGCGTGGCGTTGGTGCCGCCGAAACCGAAACTGTTTGTGATCGCGAGATTGATGTCGGCATTGTCGATGCGTTGCCGCACGATATCGGCATCCGCCACCGCCGGGTCGATCTCGTCGATATTGGCGCTCGCCGCGATAAAACCGTTCTGCATCATCAGCAGCGTATAGATCGTCTCATGAACCCCGGCGGCGCCCTGCGCGTGACCGGTCAGCGACTTCGTCGCACTGATCGGTGGCGTCTTCGCGCCGAACACCTCGTGGATCGCCTTGATCTCGGGAACATCGCCGACCGGCGTCGAGGTCGCGTGCGGGTTGATATAGTCGACCGGCGCCGTCACGTTCTGGAGCGCCATTTTCATGCAGCGCACCGCGCCCTCGCCGGACGGCGCCACCATGTCGGCGCCATCCGCCGTTGCACCATAGCCGACGATCTCGGCATAGATTTTCGCACCGCGCGCTTTTGCATGTTCGAGTTCTTCCAGCACGACAATCCCGCCGCCGCCCGTGATGACGAAACCGTCGCGGTCCTTGTCATAGGCGCGGCTGGCCTTTTCCGGCTCATTGTTCCGCTTGGACGACATCGCGCCCATCGCATCGAAGAGCACCGAGAGCGTCCAGTCGAGTTCCTCGCCGCCGCCGGCAAACATCATGTCCTGCTTGCCCCACTGGATCATCTCGGCCGCATTGCCGATGCAGTTCGCGGAGGTGGAGCAGGCCGAGCTTATCGAATAGTTGACGCCCTTGGTCTTGAACCAGGTTGAGAGATTGGCCGAGCAGGTCGATGACATCGCCTTCGGCACCGCAAAGGGGCCGACCTTTTTCGGGCCCTTGACGGGCTCCGTCCGTGCCATGTCGGCAGCGGCAACGATAGCCCTGGTCGAAGGGCCGCCGGAGCCGACGATGAGCCCGGTGCGCGGATTGCTCACATCGCTTTCCTCGAGTCCCGCATCCGCGATTGCCTGGTTCATCGCAATCCACGCATAGGCCGCGCCGTCGCCCATGAAGCGCCGCGCGCGCCGGTCCACCGCCTCGTCGAGATCGATCTTCAGACTGCCATGCACCTGGCTCTTGAAGCCCATCTCGGCATAGGTGTCGGCCTTCACGATGCCCGACCTGCCGTCGCGCAGGCTGCTCACCACCTCCTGCGTGTTGTTGCCGATACTGGACACAATACCCATGCCTGTGACGACCACTCGCCTCATGGCAGCCTCTCTTTCACTGCGGATCAAATGCCGTGCACGACGGACGAAAAATCATGTGCGTTATTTTGTTCACCCGGACGATTATGCGCACGCTCCGTCCGGGCGGACTAGCCTGCTGCCTGGAGTCCGACTTTCATGTCGTTGATGGAATAGGCCACGTCGTCGTCTGCCATAATCGTGCAATCGGCAACGCCGATGACGAGACGGCGGTTCACGACGCGCTTCAGATTGATAATATATTCGATCTTTTCGGCGGCGGGCGTCACCATTGAGGAGAATTTCACTTCACCCACACCGATGGCGCGGCCCTTGCCCTTGCCGCCAATCCAGCCGAGAAAGAATCCGAGGAGTTGCCAGGCGCCATCGAGGCCGAGGCAGCCCGGCATCACCGGGTCGCCTTCGAAATGGCAGAGGAAAAACCAGAGTTCGGGTTTGATGTCGAATTCGGCCCTGATCAGACCCTTGCCGTATTCGCCGCCATCTTCGGAAATATGTGTGATGCGATCGACCATCAGCATTGGCGGCAGCGGCAATTGCGCGTTGCCGGGGCCGAACATGCGGCCATGCGCACATTCGAGCAATTCTTCGTAGGAATATGCCGCTTTCTGCTCCGTCATTTCCGTCCGCTCAAAAAAGCCCGTGCCGTGCCTCCGGTTCTGTCGCCGGCTGCCGCCTGGGGCCATCTTCGCTCAGGGGTGCCTTAGCTTGCGCGCCCCGGTTCCTCGCCCGGTCCCGCTCCACCTCGTCAAGCAGGCCCTGTGGCGCTTCGTAACACACCCTCAAGCCCGCGCAAACCCTCCGGTGACGGGCCGTCAGCGCCATCCGCCGGGTGCCCTGCCCTTGACAAATATATGACCGGCACACTATGTATTTGTTTGTAACGATTACAAACTACATGAATTTTGCGTTCCGCCGAGCTATGGAATGTGTATCTGCCAGGCCAGAGGACAAGCTTCGTGACGCAGGAAAGACCCTACGCACAAACGCTCACCAGATTGCGGCATGCCGGGCTTCGCCCCACCCGGCAGCGGCTTGCTCTTGGCCGGCTTCTGTTCGACGGCGGCGACCGTCACGTAACGGCTGAAGCGCTTCACGACGAGGCCCTGAAGGCGGGCGTGAGCGTTTCTCTCGCCACCGTCTATAACACGCTGCACCAGTTCACCGGCGTCGGCCTTCTGCGCGAGGTCGTGGTGGACAGCGCCCGGACCTATTTCGATACCAACACCAGTGATCACCATCACTTCTTCATCGAGAAGGATGGCGCATTGATGGATATCCCGGGCGGCGACGTGAGCATTGGCCATTTGCCGGATGCCCCTGAAGGCATGGATATCGCGCGCGTCGATGTGATCGTCCGTCTTCAGGACCGGATCGAAAAATAACGCGCCCAATTTGAGAATTTCTCGCAAAAACAAACACTAAAATGTTTGTTTGGAATTTCTCCAAACTGTTGACCTGCCGTTCCGGCGGGCCTAGAATTTTGGTCAACCCGCCGGCCGGTGCTTTGCCTTTCAATGTCGCCGTCAGGCTGGGGGTGCCGGCCGGGCACGCGCCCGACCGGCGCAAAAGGTCCGGCGCCATGTTTTGCAAACCACATGTGCAAGCCAGAAATGTGCAGGCGAGAGGCCGGCACATGGGCGCCCGATCCGGGAGTTTTCGGCCGGCCCGGCACTCCGCCCGGTGTCCGGCATCGTCAAACGCATTAGGTGAGGATCAGCATCATGCCATCGCTTTCCGGTACCAAGACCTGGGAAAATCTCAAAGAGGCTTTCGCCGGCGAAAGCCAGGCCAACCGCCGCTATCTCTATTTCGCCCAGAAGGCCGACGTTGAAGGCTACAACGACGTTGCCGCCGTGTTCCGCTCAACCGCCGAAGGCGAGACCGGCCATGCCCACGGCCATCTCGAATTCCTCGAGGAAGTCGGCGACCCCGCGACGGGCGAGCCCATTGGCGCCACCGACAAGAACCTCAAGGCCGCGATCGCGGGCGAGACGCACGAATATACCGACATGTATCCGGGCATGGCGCGTACCGCGCGCGAGGAAGGCTTCGACGAGATCGCCGACTGGTTCGAGACGCTCGCCAAGGCCGAAAAGAGCCATGCCGGCCGCTTCCAGAAGGCGTTCGACAGCCTCGGCAGCTAGGACCGTCTGACCTGCAACGGGATCGGAGGGGTACTGCCGCTCCGGTCTCTTGCGTCTCGTTCTTTTCAACGCCGACGGGAGATATGTCGATGAGCAGCCCGGCAGAAGGCAGTCCCAGCACCGCCGCCAAAAAATCAGGTGAAGGCGGCACCGGGGCACCGACCCGCCATCCCGTCGAGTGGCAAAATCCGGACTTCTACGATCTTGAAAAACTCGATGCCGAGATGCGCCGCATCTTCGACATCTGTCACGGCTGCCGCCGCTGCTTCAATCTCTGCGACAGTTTTCCGCGATTGTTCGATTTGATCGACGCTTCGCCCACGGGTGAGCTCGATAAGGTGACGTCGGACGGCTTCGGCCCCGTCGTCGAAGCCTGCACGCTATGCGACATGTGCTTCATGACGAAATGTCCCTACGTGCCGCCGCATGAATTCAATCTCGACTTCCCGCACCTGATGCTGCGCTACCGCGCGGCGGAGGGAAAGGAGAAGAAGGGCTATCCCTTCGTCCCCTCGCAGCTCGCGAAGACCGATCGCAATGGCAAGCTTGCCGCGCCCCTCGCGCCCATCGCCAACTGGGGCTCGGCCCGCAAAAACAAACTGACGCGCCCGGCGCTCGAAGCCCTCGCCGGGATCGACGCCCGCGCCGAACTGCCGAAATTTCACGGGCAAACCTTCACCATGCGCGCGAAGAAGCAGGACAAGGCCGGCACTGCTTTGCCGAAGGATGCGCCCGCGAAGGGCCGCAAGGCGGTTCTCTTCGCGACCTGCTTCGTCAATTACAACAATCCCGGCGTCGGTGAAGCCGCGCGTCTTGTCCTCGCGCATAACGGCGTCGAGACGCAAGTCGCCTATCCCGGCTGTTGCGGCATGCCGTTCCTCGAACAGGGCAATCTTGCCAGGGTGGCGGAACAGGCCGGTAAAGTTGCGAGAGACCTGCGCGAGTGGATCGCCAGGGGCTGCGACATCGTCACGCTGACGGCGTCGTGCGGTCTCATGTTCAAGTTCGAATGGCCGCTCATCCTGCCGGATAATGAAGACGTTGCCGCCCTGGCCGCCGCGACCCGCGACATCGACGAATATGTCGTCGACATTGCAAAAAAGGAAGGTCTCGCACCCGGTCTCAATCCCGTTGAAGGCGGCGTCACCGCGCATCTTGCGTGCCATGCCCGCGCCCAGAATATGGGCGCGAAATCGGCCGAGATGCTCCGCTTCATTCCCGGCATAAAGCTCGATGTGGTGGAGCGTTGCTCCGGGCACGGAGGAACATTCGGCGTCATGAAGGAGACATTCGATGTTGCGATGAAGGTCGGCAAGACGGCCGCGCGCAATGTCTCGAAGACCGGCAACAGATACGTCACCTCCGATTGCCCGCTCGCCGCCAAGCATCTGGTCCACGAGATCGGCACGATGGGCGAGCCGCAACCGCCCGCCGCGAACCACCCGATCGAGATCATGGCGCGCGCATGGGGACTGATCTAGGGGCCTTGGAAGAGAAACAGCTCCGCGAAGAAAAGTTCGAAAGATGACCGCGATGAAAAAAGAAATCACACCCGCCGACATTCTTCCCTACGAGACCTATGCGAGAGAGCGCAAGGAGCGTCGCGCCGGGATCACGGCGCTGAAGAAGAACCGCCGCATCGGGGTTGGACCTGACGCGACCTTCTATTTCGAAAATTACGACACGATGTTCCAGCAGATCCAGGAAATGCTGCATATCGAGAAGGGCGGCGACGCACAGTTGAAGGATGAACTCAGCGCCTTTAATCCGCTGATCCCGCAAGGCAATGAACTGATCGCCACCATCATGTTCGAGATCAACGACGAGGC
>TARA_R110002110_G_scaffold138271_11_pt1 | contig 11189 bp, 10 predicted proteins | sample TARA_R110002110 | Tara Oceans TARA_R110002110 (sample SAMEA4397330) | marine metagenome | biome: Polar Biome; feature: [SRF] surface water layer (ENVO:00010504); material: water (ENVO:00002006), including particulate matter (ENVO:01000060) such as... | depth 5 m
GCAAATTTTTGCCATGGCAGGAGGCGCAGTTTGCTGCGTAAAGCGCGGCACCCTGAACCGGATCCGGGGGTGTGGTGTTTTCGACAGAATTGCCTGTCCGGAAACTGTAGACGGCGATGACAAGGCCGATGGTAACCGCAGCACCAACGCCAGTGATAATAACCGGCCTCATGATACGCGAAACCAGGTCATCATGCCGGCAGCAGAATGTTCCACCATATGACAGTGCAGCAGCCAGTCACCGGGATTGTCTGCAACAACGGCGATCTCGGCAGTCTCCCCCCGGTTGACTAGCAGGGTATCGCGCAGCGGGCCGGTTTTGCCATCGGCCAGAAGCTGCCGGAAATGATGCCCGTGCAGATGCATCGCGTGGGGCCAGGCGGTTTCGTTGATCATTCTGATACGGATGGTCTCACCCCGTGCGGCGCTCAGCAATGGTTTGGCCGGCATGTCTGCCATACCGTTGAAGGACCAGGCCTTGCCCTGACCAACAAGGTCGCGGATGCCCATCATTTTGCCGCCCATCATGGCGCTGCCCATGCGACCCATCGCACCGCCTTCCATTTTCAGATCTGTGACTCTGGCGGATGACAAAGTGTCCGCTGCCGGAAGCGGGGCAACCGGGTTTGGAGGCAACGGCGAAGGGACAGCCTGCGTCTCGCTGCGGGCACTGCCGGTGACAGTGAAGGTTGCTATGGCATAACCGCTGTCACCTTCAGCAGAGGCCAGAAAGGCCTCACCGCCATCCGGCGCTAGTATATCGACAATCAGGTCAGCCCGTTGTGCGGGTGCCAGGGTGATTGTCTCAGCAGGTTCCGGTGCTTCAAGTGGCTGGCCATCCAGTGCAATGACCCATCCGGACATCTGCCGTAGCTGGACAGACAATATCCGGGCGTTTGATGTGTTGATCAGCCGCAGGCGCAGACGTTCATGCTGTTTTACCGCCAGCCGGTAATCGCCATTGCCATTGACCGTTAGCCAGTTGCCGAGCCGACCGCCGTGGGACCAGTCATGCATGGCACCAAAATTCTCGGCAATGCTGGCATCTTCGGCGAGCCGCCAGTCATCAATCAGCAGCACTTCGTCACGGTCGGTTTCCGGTGGCTCGGACTCTTCGACAATCAACGCGCCGTAAAGACCACGGGCCAGTTGTTCCCATGTCCGGTTATGCGGGTGATACCAGTAAGTCCCGGCGTCCGGAGCAACAAAATCGTAGAGGAAACTGCCGCCTGTCGGGACAGCTTCCTGGGTCATGCCGGGTACACCATCCATGGCATTGTCGATACGGATTCCATGCCAGTGAATGGTGGAGGGCTGTGGCAGTTCGTTGACGAAGCGGCGGATCAGTCGTTCGCCCTGCTTTACCCGCAGGACAGGGCCGGGAACATGGCCTTCATAACCCCAGATTTTCGTCGGTGCATACTTTGCCGGGGCGATCTGGGCTGTGCCGGGGCGTGCATGCAGATCGGAGGGCGCGGCCATCGCCAGATGAAAGGGAAAGCTGACACCTGTACTGACTGCTGCGGAACCAGCGAGGAAATGCCGGCGTGATGTTTTCATCTCTTCATTTCCGGTCTGTTGTTTTCATTTTGGCCGACGGAATTTCCGATGGCAGGAAGTGCAGGAAGCAGCCAGTTGTCTGATTGCTGTCATCAAATCTGCCCGGTCGTGACCTGCCGACGTGATTTCCGCGAGATTGTCCGCTTTGCGGAAAAGGTCCGATGCACCAGATCTGAACATGTCCCATTCTTCCCAGATCACAGGATCGGCTTCGCTTCGCATTCCTTTGCTGCTTTCCGGAAACAGACGGGTCATGCTTTCTCCGCTGTGCTTTGCAATACCATTTACCAGGTGCAAAATCTCCTGCCGGTCAAAGTCTTCGCCGGAGCGGATCATTCCGGCAATTCTCTTGAGGTTGGATTCCATTGCGGACATCTGTCCCATACGTTGCTTAACGATGCCTTTGGCTCCGTCATGCGCGACGCTCGGCTGGGTGATCAGAACAGTCGTCGCGGCAAGTGAGACAATAGCAGCTAAATAATTCATTTCGTAACAGATGCCCCGGCCAGATCATTCAGTATCGGACAGTCCGGGCGGTCGTCGCCGTGGCAGCGTTTTACCAGATCCCGGAGAGTTGATCGCATGCTCTCAAGCTCGGTGATCTTGCGATCAATTTCCGAGAGATGTTGCTGGGCAAGTTCTTTCACGTCCGCGCTGGCCCGTTCCCGGTCGGCATAGAGCGCGATCAGCGCCCGGCAGTCCTCAATCGTGAAGCCGAGAGACCGGGCGCGGGCCAGAAAGGCAAGCTTGTGGATGTCAGGATCGGCAAACTGTCTGTAGCCGTTGAGGTCGCGACCCGGTGTGATCAGGCCAATCTCCTCATAGTACCGGATGGTCTTCGCCGGTAGCCCGCTTTTCTCCGAAACCGTACCGATATTCATGACAGTCACTCCCTCTGTTCGCAGAAGATAAGGGTTCCGGTAACTGGAAGGTCAAGGGGCGTTGATATTCATTGCTGCGTCGTCCTGAAGCAGGCCTGAAATAACATCTCTTGACCTTCCAGTGACTGGAAGGATTAGAACAGATGAAATCAGATAAACCTTTGCTTTGGAACAGGCCATGACATCAACAGCTGAAACCATTACCCGTGACCCGGTTTGCGGAATGAGCGTCGACCCGGCGGCGGGCAAGCCCACACACCAGCATGATGGCCATGACTATCATTTCTGTGCTCAACGATGTCATGACCGCTTTGTCGAGAACCCGGATGATTTCATTGAAGCAGAAGACCCGGTCTGCGGAATGACCGTCTTCCGGGCGACGGCCAGGCATATGGCAAAACATGAGGGGGGACGGTTTTACTTCTGCTCGTCGCGCTGTCAGACGCGTTTTGAAGATACCCCTGATGATTACCTCGGTGACCGGCCTGAACCGGAGCCAATGCCCGCAGGCACGAAATATACCTGTCCGATGGACCCGGAGATCATCCGGGATGAACCGGCTGACTGTCCGATCTGCGGCATGGCGCTGGAGCCGATGACACCCTCGGCTGATGACGGACCAAACCCCGAACTGGTCGATTTCCGTCGCCGTCTGTGGATCGGCGCACCCATGGCGCTGGCCGTATTTCTGCTGGAGATGGGCCAGCATGTAGGGCTTCCAGTCATTGATTTGTTCGGGCCTGACCTGCATCTCTGGCTGCAAATGCTGTTGGGCACGCCCGTGGTTCTGTGGGTGGGCTGGCCGTTTCTGAAGCGGGGCTGGTCTTCAATTCTGAACCGCAGTCCGAACATGTGGACACTGATCGCCATCGGGGTTGGTTCTGCCTGGCTGTTCAGCATGGTTTCGGCGCTGGCCCCAGGTATTTTCCCGGCCAGCCTGTTGGGTGAGCATGGACTGCCGCCGGTTTATTTCGAGGCTGCCGCTGTGATCATCATTCTGGTGCTGATCGGTCAGGTGCTGGAACTGACCGCCCGTGATCGCACGGGCGATGCCATTCGTGCCCTGCTGAACCTTGCGCCAAAGACGGCCCGGAAGGTGACGGATGACGGGGATCAGGATGTGCCGCTGGATGAGGTGAAGTCAGGGGATCGCCTGCGGGTACGTCCGGGTGAGGGCGTGCCGGTCGACGGGCATCTGACCGAAGGCTCGTCATCGGTTGATGAAAGCATGATCACCGGTGAGGCGATCCCGGTTGAGAAAAGTCAGGGTGATGCCGTTATCGGCGGCACACTGAACAGAACCGGATCCTTCGTGATGGAGGCAGCCCGTGTCGGGTCAGAGACTACCCTGTCCCGTATCGTTGATCTGGTGGCAAAGGCACAGCGCAGCCGGGCGCCGATTCAGTCGATGGTCGACAGGGTTGCCGCATGGTTTGTGCCGACGGTGGTCAGCATCGCCGTGATTGCCTTCGCGGTCTGGATGGTCTTCGGGTCAGAACCGGCCTTGCCTCATGCCATCGTTGCGGCGGTCAGTGTGCTGATCATCGCCTGTCCCTGCGCACTGGGGCTGGCGACGCCGATGTCGATCATGGTGGCGACCGGGCGGGGGGCGCAATCCGGTGTGCTGATCCGTGATGCCGAGGCGCTGGAACGGTTTGCCGGGGTTGATGTTCTGGTCGTCGACAAGACGGGTACCCTGACGGAAGGCCAGCCCGCCCTGACCGATGTCATCACGACGGGTGATGTGACGGATAGTGATCTGCTGGGTGTTGCCGCGGCACTTGAGAAAGGGTCAGAGCACCCGCTGGCAGAGGCCATACTTGAAGGGGCGAAATCCAGAGAAGTCCGGGCAGGCAGCATCAATGATTTTGAGGCGGTTACCGGAAAGGGTGTTCGCGGCAGTCTTGAAGGTGCAGAGGTTGCGCTCGGCAATGCGGCGCTGATGCGTGATATCGGTGTGGATATCAGTGCCATGACAAAAACGGCGGAAGACCTGCAAAGCGAGGGCAAGACCGCCATGTTTGTGGCCCAGGCAGATCAGCTGCTCGGTATCATCGCTGTAGCTGACCGCATCAAGGGGACGACGCCCGCTGCCATCGCAGCCTTGCAGAATTCAGGCCTGCGGATCGTCATGGCAACCGGCGACAGCCAGCGCACCGCTCAGGCCGTGGCGAAGACACTGGGTATTGATGAAGTGCATGCGGATGTCAGCCCGGAGGATAAACATGATCTGATCACCCGGCTGAAGAACGAGGGGCACAATGTCGCGATGGCCGGTGACGGGGTGAATGATGCACCGGCGCTGGCGGCGGCAGATGTCGGTATCGCTATGGGAACAGGTGCGGACGTTGCGATGGAAAGTGCGGGGATCACGCTGGTGAAGGGCGATCTGGACGGTATCGTTCGCGCCCGGGCGCTGGCACAGGCGGCAATGCGGAACATCCGCCAGAATCTGTTTTTTGCCTTCGCCTATAACGCGGCGGGTGTCCCGATTGCTGCCGGAATTCTGTATCCGGTGTTCGGTCTGCTGCTGTCACCGATGATCGCAGCCGCAGCGATGAGCCTGTCCTCGGTCTCGGTGATTGGGAACGCCTTGAGGTTGCGGGTCGTCAGGCTGAGATAATCAATTGTTCTGCATGCAATAAGCGCTGTGATTTACTGAATTCGGGTAAAAACAGATTTATTCAAAGATAAAATGCATGCAATATTCCGGACAACCAATGTCCTGAAGGGAAAGTTCCATGCCAGACAGCAGCTCCAGCTCCGCCAACCGTCGCCCGGGATCACCGGCTTCCCTGCCGAGTTTTGCGTCACCGCCGCTGCAGTCTGCCCGTCCGCCGCGCTGTCCGCCCTTTGTCGAGATCACCAGTTCGGATCAGTTGCTGCCCTATCTCGAACATGTGGCGCAGCGTCCCTACAACCACGGCCTGAACGCCTGCTGGGATCTGCAGGAAGGTGAGCGGGTGATGCTGCGGGTCGATAACTGGCATTCGGAACTGACCATTGAGGCCTGCAAGAAGATCCTCGAAAAGTACAAGGTGAAGTACGACATCAAATATATCGACCGGGGGCCGATCCCGCAGTGGGTCGGTGCTGACGAGGTCGACTACTATCTGTTCCGTACCAAGGAGCTCGCGGAATGGATGGACATGTGGGAAGAGGAAGAAAAGAAGCAGCAGTATGACAAGATCCTGATGGGTTATGGCGGGCCGGTGCTGGCCGAACGCTACATCAAGATCCAGCGCATGCCCTTCATCACCCCGGAAATTCTGGCCTCTCCGGCCCATGCCATGCCGATTGAGGTGCTGAACGCCATCGACCGCTGGACCTGGGACCGGGTGCGGACGGCAAAGCGTGCACGGATTACCGATCCGGAAGGCACGGATATCGAGTTTACCAATCATGATGAATACTGGGATGAAAACCGGGAGTTCTATAACGCTGAACTGACGGCGGCGACCTGGACCACGAATGAGCATTTCGGCAAACAATACCTGCCGGGCCATATCACGGGCCGCCCCTGGATGTTCCACCCGTTCAAGGAAGACGGCTGCGGTATCATCGCCGGGACCACCAACCATATTGCACCCTGCGACTGGACCCGGCTGACCGTCGAGAATTCCAAGATCATGAAGATCGAGGAAGGTGGCGAGTTCGGCAACAAGCTGCGCGACGTGATGGAGAAGACCAAGGATATTCAGTACCCGACCTTCCCCGGCAAGGGCATCATGCACTGGTGGGAAGCCTCCATCGGCACCAACCCGCATATTCACCGCCCCCGGAAGGATTTTCCGTCGGGCTTCGTGAACTGCCTGTATGAACGGGTCCGCTCCGGCGTTATCCATATGGGCTTCGGCACCATCATCTCTTCGATGGCGGAACGTGAGGCGGCCCGCGCCGGGCATCTGGTCGGCCACTGGCATCTGCATCTCTACTTCCCGACCTACATGACAGAGCGGGAAGGGGATAACGAACCGGTCATCGAGAATGGTCGGCTGCTGGCGCTGGATGACCCGAAGATCCGCAAGCTCTGCGCCAATTACGGCGATCCTGAAATGTGGCTGGACGAAAGCTGGAACCCGGCCGTTCCCGGCATCAACATGGATGGTGAATATTGGGAGCATTACGCGAAAGACCCGCTGCACTGGGTCAAGACCGAGCTGGAGGTCTGCCGGAACTACCACCCGATGTTCATGAAGATGACCGGGGCGGACGACAAATATTGCCATGGTGCCGGTGCGGAATGGTGGAAAGGTGGCTGCTGCGAGCATAGCGGCGTCTCGGCGCCGGTATTGCCGGGCAATTGCTGCGGCCACGATCACGACTGACCTGCGGTTGCAGGCAGACAAGTTTCGTCGTCCCGGAACCGGCAAAGCCGGGCCGTCCGGGACCGGTTCTCCTTCGCAGCAGATTCCGGGCAGCCGACCTTTCGGTCGTCCCGGAACGACGAAGGTTGTTATTTCAATCATACAGAGGAACGCTCTGGACGCCGGATGCTTGGCCCGCGCTCTCAGCGCGGATAGTCTCGTCTGCCAGACATTGAGGATGGGACGCAGGCATGACGGACAGCTACGACGCCATTATCATCGGGGCCGGTGTTATCGGTTCCTGTACCGCCCATGAGATGGCGAAGAAGGGCTGGAAAACCCTGAATATCGACCGTAACCCCTCGGCAGGATATGGCTCGACCTCGGCCTCTTGTGCGATCATCCGGACCTATTATTCCGTCATTGATACCTGCGCGCTGGCCTATGAAGGCTGGTTTTACTGGAAGGACTGGACGACCTATATCGGTGAGCCGGACCCGCGCGGTATGATCACCTATCATGATGTCGGCTGCATGGTGACGAAGACGACGCAGAATGGCGAGATGGCCAGTGTTCTTGCGATGATGGACCAGATCGGCTGTCCCTATGAGCATCTGAACCCTGACGACATGAAAGCCCGTCTGCCCTTCATGGATACGCGCCTGTTCGGCCCGGCAAAGGCACCGGATGATCCGGATTTCGGCGAGCCAACGGGTGCGCAGGTGATCGGCGGCGTGTTCTTCCCGCGTGGCGGGTATGTCAGTGACCCGGGGCTGGCGGCGCAGAATGCGGAACATGCGGCACGTCGGGCTGGCGGGTCGTTCCTGTTCAATGCGGATGTTGTTGAAATCCGCAGGGCCAACGATCGCGTGCAGGGCGTCACGCTGGGTGATGGCCGACAGATTGATGCGAAGGTGGTCATCAATGTCGCTGGACCGCATTCCGCCAGAATCAATCAGATGGCGGGCGTGTTCGACGGTATGAAAATGAAAACACGGGCATTGCGGCATGAGGTTGCCCATGCCCCGGCCCCTGCCGGTTTTGATTTCGAGGGGAAGGGCTGTGTGACATCCGACAGTGACATCGCAACCTATGCCCGGCCGGAACTCGGCAACCATGTGCTGATCGGCTCGGAAGACCCGGAATGCGACAGCCGCGACTGGGTTGATCCGGACAATTATAATGCTGATCTGTCAGATCAGGCCCGCACGCAGGCCCTGCGTATGGCGCAGCGGTTTGAAGGGCTGGGTATCCCGAACAATATCGGGGGCGTGGTTGGCCTGTATGATGTGACGGATGACTGGATACCGATCTATGACCGCACAGATCTGGATGGCTTTTATGTTGCTATCGGGACCAGCGGAAACCAGTTCAAGAATGCACCGGTTGTCGGGAAGCTGATGACGGCTCTGGTGGAGGCCTGTGAAGGAGGTCAGGACCATGACCGGGAACCGGTCGATTTCACCTATGACCATATCGGACGCACGCATTCTCTGGGCTTCTTCTCCCGCAACCGCGACATCAACCCGGATTCCAGCTTCTCTGTTCTCGGCTGACCGGCGGTGTCTTCCGTCCGGAAAGATCAGATCATGCCGAATTCTTTGGCCAGTAACTCATAGGAACGGCGTTTGGCGGCGGGGTCATGGCTCCATGTCAGGACGACGATCTCGTCGACCTTGTGCTCTTCAGACAGGGCACGGAGTTTGTCGCCGACTTCGGCTGCGGTGCCGCAGATGGCATCCTTGCGGAGCTGTTCCATGCGCAGCCGTTCGCTGCCATAATATTTGAAATCCGCCAGTGCTTCCGGTGACTGGACAGGGGTCAGCTGGCCCCGGTCGCGGGTGGCTTTCCAATGGGCGCGCGGGATAAACACATGGTCGGCCTCGGCTTTCGTCTCCGCGGCAATTCCCCAGACACAAAGTGCCACAGTGGGTTCGGGATGGGCTTCGCTGGGCTGATAATTCTGCCGGTAGACATCAAGCGCGCGGGCAACGCCGCCGCCGTCTGTAATGAAATGGGCAAAGCAGTAGGGCAGGCCGTAATGCGCGGCACATTGTGCGCCATAATCGGATGTGCCGAGCATCCAGACGGTGGGCGCGGTGTCGCCTGACGGGAAGGCCCGGATGTTCTGGAAAGGATGCCCCTCGGCCAGAGCTGTGCCGGATGTCCAGGCCATGAGATCGCGAACATCTGCCGGGAACTGTTCATGCGCCCGGGCGGCATTGGGGTTCAGTGCGAAAGCGGTATGGCCGTCTGAACCGGGGGCGCGGCCAACACCCAGATCAATTCGTCCGGGCGCCAGGGCATCAAGAACCCGGAACTGCTCGGCAACTTTGTAGGCTGAGTAATGCGGCAGCATGACACCGGCGCTGCCAATGCGGATTTTCGATGTGCGTGCAGCGATGGCTGCCATCAGGATTTCCGGGGCAGAGCCTGCGATGGTGTCGTGGTTGTGATGTTCGGCAACCCAGAAGCGTTTATAGCCAAGTGCCTCGGCAGCTTCGGCCATCGCGAGGGTGTCGCGGATCGATTCGGCCTGCGGGCGACCGGCTATGGCGACGGATTGATCAAGGACGGAAAGCTGGAGCATGTTGAAACCATTCGATATGAGTGCGTCTTGCGCTGTTGTCTGAATATAGGAGCCGTTTCCGGATGGTAACAGCGGTCTGGCCATTTAACCTGTAATCCGGCATGTCATGACAATGTTCGCGAATCATCTTCTGCATACTTACATGACGACGCGTCTGGCCGGATCGGATGGCGTTGTGCTGGACCTCGGGGCATCGACGGCTGATTTCTCGGCGCATATTGTGGATCAGTATGATCTCGATTGTCTGGCCTTTGAGGCGCACCCCGGAAAGCTGGACCGCATGGCGGTCCACCCCCGGATCAGTCTGTATAACCGGCTGGTCAGTGGTTCCGCAGATGAACAGCGCAGCGTCGCCGAACAGGATAACGGTTTCGTCTGGGTCAGCGAACTTGATGCCGAACTCGGTGGAGAGACGGCGCGCTCTGTGTCTGTGGCCTCGATCAATCTTGCCGGCATCCTGGCCCTTGCCGGGGGGCGCCCGGTGGCTCTTGCGAAGGTTGATGTCGAAGGCTCGGAGTTTGCTTTCTTTGAAGCGGCCACAGATGCGGAAATTCTGCGGGTTGAGCAATTCACCGTCGAGTTTCACGATTTCCTCGACCCCGCATTGTCGCCCTCCGTCGATAGTGTCCGTCGCCGGCTGGAAGGTCTCGGATATCGGTGGATGAAATTCACCCGCCATACCAACGGGGATGTGCTTGCGGTGCGGTCGGATTGTCTGCCGGCGGGCTGGAAAGTTCGCTATCTGATTGAAAAATATCACCGTGGGCTGACCCGAATCCTGCAACGAATGCTGGGAAATGCTGCCTGATGTCTTGTGGCAGGGTACCCTCCCGGGTCATCATATAGTCAACGTGATGACGCACAGGGCAGAGAGATGAAACTGGTATCAGGACTTGTTGGGCTGGCGCTGCTGGGAATGCCCGCTATTGCGATGGCCGACGAAGACAAGCCAGAGGTCAAACATTGCATGCGAATGGCCCATTCAATGAAGAGCCATGATTTTGCGAAGTTTGGTGTTCAGGTGAAAAGATACCGTAATATTGCCGGGATGATCCGGGTTAATCTGGCCTATGCCGGTATCGATGCGGATGGTGCCGGTACAACCGGTTCATTCGAATGCCGTTTCCGGTCGACTGAAGTCCGGGCCGGAACGCTGAATGCGGCCACCGTCTTCATTGACCGGGGCAGGCTGACAAAGGATGCGCTGGCCAAATATAATGCCCTGGCGAGCGGCAGTTAGGGCCAGTCTTAACCGGATACTAACCATCCCGCGGGGATAGTGCGGGACAGGCATCTGCGATTCGGACCATGGACGGATATACAAACGCTGAAGAACGTGCCCTGGAGGTTGTCCGACAGCTCGATCGCTTTATTCGCGAAGGGCGGACGCCGGGAAAGGGAATGAATTACAATCAGTGGCAGGAACTTGCGCTGATGGAGATCACCAATGCTGTTCGCGATGCCGAGAAGATCGTGCGGGTTCGTGAACATCATAATCTGAGACTGGTTTTCACCGTTGTGTCCTGCGTGACCACGATCGGTTTCTGGGGTGGCGGGCTGATGGTAAACGCTGCCTGGGGGCCGTTTGCCTTTGCTATCTGGACCGTCATTGGCCTGATCATGCTGATTACAGTGGCCGACAGACTTGGACGCCGGCAGATATCGAAATACCGCCATCGGCAGCGACTGGGCCGGCTGGAACGGATTTCCACACTTGAAGACGAACTGAAGGAACTGCAGGCGCAGATCAAGGAGCACAGAAGCCTTGCGGAACAGCTGGGTGCAGACCTCCGGGCACGCTGAGCAATGCGTCCGGTTGCTCTTGTAAGACGGTTCGTTGACGCCTAAACC
>TARA_R110002110_G_scaffold76594_2_pt1 | contig 11187 bp, 6 predicted proteins | sample TARA_R110002110 | Tara Oceans TARA_R110002110 (sample SAMEA4397330) | marine metagenome | biome: Polar Biome; feature: [SRF] surface water layer (ENVO:00010504); material: water (ENVO:00002006), including particulate matter (ENVO:01000060) such as... | depth 5 m
AGGGTCTGATCCTTCTATAACTGCTAAATCATCACCTTCAAGAGCATTTATTGGTTGAACAGTAGTAGGTTGAGTATCAATAATATTATCAATAACTAGAGTTGTAGGTGTAGGCGATCCACCTTTTCTAGAACCCCTAACTGTATTATACCTCAATGTAACATCTTGAGCTATTTGGTTTGTTATAGCATCAAGTTTTACAAATGTTTCTTCTTGACCTAAAGTTATGTTGGTAACCCCAGTAATATCTAGATCTTTGTCTTCTCCTTCATAATTTACTTTTATCTTACCATCATCTGTAAGAGTCATTTTTACTTTCCCTTTTAATTGTTTAGGAAGATAAGCGTTTAGTGTTGCTTGCATAGGGCCTTGTAGAGCTTTTGCTCTATCCACTGGGCCATCAAAACTTGGGCCATAAATTGTGCTTGTAGTTAAATTATCATCATCTTCATCCATAACAGAATTATATTTTTGTTTTATATAATCTGCACCTGTTGTGTCATTCATATTAGCTCCTACACTTCTTTGAATGTTATCACCTACATTTTTAGCCTTTAAAGGTTCTATTGAAGCGTATTGTACCGCATCTTCGCCAACGTATATCTGTGGTATATCACCGCTTTCCATTGCTTCTTTTAACTCTGCTTGAGTAATCTGGTCAACTTCTCCACTTTCAATAGCATCTGTTATTTGTGCTGGTGTTGGATTAGCAACTCCGCTGTCTATTAAATACTCTGTCGCTTTGTTTATCTCTAACATAGACTCAACCTCTGCTTCGGTTTTATTCCTTACATTTGAACCAAACGTAAATCCACCTTTTTTAGCAGTTGCTAAATCATTAACAAAAGATTTTCCATTAGGAGAAATTAATTGGTATACTTCCTTTGTTATCTCTTCCGTAGTTCTAAAAGTACCATTTTCGTTTTTTCTTTTAATTGGAGTAGATTTTCTGGTACTTTGATATTCTATTATAATCTCATCTCCTTGTCTTGTAATAGAATCAATAAAACCATCCTTTGAACTAATTCCAGCTTCCGTTAGCCTTCTGTTAACATCAATAATCCCTTGAGATCCAGACGAAAGAAAATCATCAAGGTTACCAGCCGCAATGTTAGCGGCTGTATCTAAGTCTACTATAACTGCTTCGTTTTTTAATCTTAATGCAGTCTGTGCGGCTGTTTCGGATTTAGGCCCTGTTCCTGAAGTCTGAGTAAATTTACTATCTATCTGAGACTCAATCATATCTCTAACTATTGTTTTTGCCGCCTCTAATTGATCAGGTTGATAATCAGGAGTTAAAACACCATTATCATTTTTATATTTTATCCATTTATCTAGTGTTAAATTTGGGAAACGTTTGTTAAAGTCTGCTTTGCTTTTTGCAGCACCATAACCATTATCATATAAAATTTGACCAGCAGTTGTATCATTAACCACAGAGTCAATAGAAGATTCCAACCATTGATCATAACCTACACCAGAAACTTTTCCAATTTGTCTAAAACCTTCAAGACTTTTAACACTTCCTCCAGAACCATCTTTTTCGTATGATTCTTGAAACGCTGTTATAACAGTAGCTACATTATCTGTAATTCCTGTAACAGCTTTACGAACATCGTATTTATTTTGACGATACTTCATACTTGCAAAAACCTGTGATGGTGGTATATAGTCACTTGCATCTTTTGGTAATATCTTTTTAGTAGGATCGTTTGGATCCTCTATTAACTTTGCATAAGATAAGTTTCCAGTAAATGGATTCGTTACTAATTCATGCTCTGAAAACTCACCTAAAGGCTGAACATCTTGAGCGTTTCCAATTTCTAAATAACCACTTTTTCCTTCTGTCATTCTTGTGTTAGTCTCACCCTGCCATGTATCCCATACTTTTGCAACTTTGCTTACATTAGCATAACCACTTTTTAATCTACCTAAAAATCTTTGATAATCTCTGACAGAAATCTTTCCATCTTGCATCAGTTCGTTTTGTTTAACTAATGCGTCAACAGACATTTGAGAAGCTGCTGTTATTTTTTCTCCACCAGTTTTAGTTTGCATTGCCTCTACCTCTTGAAATAAAGACATTGATTTATCAAACCCATCTTCTAAATCTTCTTTTCTTTTTTTTCTATCATCTCGAACATCAGTAAAGGATTTAGTAATATCTGCTGCTGCGTTTGCCCAGTTAAATTGTGTGCTATCTACGTCTCTTTGAGCATAAACAGAATATTTATTTGCTCCTTGTGGTACTGATTTATCTTCTGCCATTTTTGTTTTTTTAATCTTTTACTTAGACACTCTTATTTCTTGTTGTTTTTCTTAGCATTCTAGCATCTAATCTTTCTTGTCTATCAAAAAGTTTGTCCGTTTGTGTTTTCTTTCCTCCTGGAAATAATGAAACCACTGAAGCGCCTGATGTTATTATCTGTCCTGTAGCTGCTACTATATCTTTAGTTGCCTGTGCGGCAGCCTCTTCTGCATCTCTAGCCATCAGGTTTTGATCAACTGCTTTAGCTACTTTAAAATCTTTTAAATCTGAATTTATATCTTGTTTTTCTTCAGCTTTCATTAAATCATTTTCATATATAAGTGATGCTTTATCTTCACGAGCTTCTTGAGCTATTAAGTTATTTTGACCAGCTACAGATCCTGCTCCAGCAGCTAAAGATCTAGCATCTCCATCTTGAAGCGTATCTATAATTTGTTTTGAATTTTGTAAGGTTTGCTCTGCTTCTGATTCAAACGCATCTAAAGGAACCTGAACTCCTGCTAACATTTCTTTCTCAGCAAGTATCTCAGCCTCATTTATTAATTTGTCCGATGCTTCCATTCCTTCTTTAGCTTTCCTTTCAGCTTTAGCTTTTTGTTCAAAAGATTGGTATATTGAGAAACCTGCACTGGCTACTCCTACTACTGCTGATGTTACTACTGCCATGTTATTGTATTTTTTTCATTAATTCGTATGATGGCGTGCGGTCAACATACCATCCTAATTTTTCAAAAGTGTCAATTAGATTATTATGTTTACCTATAAATAAAACATATTTAAATCCTTTTTCTATTGCTACTTTTTCCGCACTACTAATTAAAAGCTCTAAAGCTTCTTGTCTATCAGATAACCTATATTCAGGATCTGATATAATCCATTCTAACCAAACTCCTTTAGAATTAGTTTCATATATAAATCCTGCAAAAACAGGAATACCACCTTTTTCAATCATTAAACCACCTAAACCATTGTCAGGTAATGCATCTCTTGCTGGCTGCACCCACTTAGGCCACTCATTCCACCATGTCGGTAAAACTTCCCAATCTTTTTCTTCTAACTTTCGTACAGATAATTTCATATAACAAATATAGATAAATTCTAAGGATTACTTTGCATCACACTAGAGCCTACAGAAAACAGTTCTACAGGATCTGTTGAATCATTTTCTAATTTAAATTGCATAAAATAACCTCTTGCTCCATGAGACTCTGCAACTGAATTTTTACTGTAAAGTATAAACTGTCCTACAATATTTGGCAACACATTTGAATCTTCAATTGTAATGTTATTAGTTGCTACAGCCGTAACTTCTCCTATTTCAGCTGGATCAGCTGTAGCTACACCACCTGCTGTGGTAACAGCATAAACAGAATCTCCAATACTAATAATTGAACCAACCGCATTGTTAAAATTAATTGTTGTAAACCCAACCGCTGGAGTTGAAATACTATCAGCTACTCCAATTCCGTTAACGGAACGAGATTTGTAATTTAAAGTTCCAGCATTGTTTCTTAAAAAACTAAACCACTCTCCTTCTTTCTGAACAAAATATGTTGAAAGCATTGATCCTGGACTACCATCTGTTAAATCAGTATTTAACTCAACACATTTCCAAGCTGCTTGACTGGTATCAGCTACAGTAGTTGTAGACTCATATGACATTGTTTTAAAAAGCTTTATACTTAAAGTAGGCTCTACATTAAAAACGCTAGTTATAGTGGATTTATATTGAATTCCATAATAATTATTTCTAGTTTCATTTGTGTTATGTCTCCATAAATTACCTCTTTTAAAACTATAAAAATAATTATTCATTCCTATCATGTAGTCTGGCAAAAAAGAATAGAAAGATGGCCACCCACCTTGTTGAGAAAGTACTCCTGCCGCATCTGGATTATAAGATAATGTATAACTTGCTATTGGTACTGGTACTGCCATATTGTTTATTTTTTAAGTACAATTTCCTGTTTCTATTACAACACCATATTTTACCTTAATATAAGTGGTATTATCTATAATGTAATATACATTATTATTAGTGTCATTTAAATAAGCTGATCCTGTATTAGTTGTAAAAACCCAATTTCCAACTTCTGGAGTTGAATTTGTTTTAGGAGTTATTGTGGTTGAACCTGTAATAATAGCGTTTTGAACAAAATAATATGTTGCTACATTTGCAGCACAAGTTGTATCTGCTTGACTTGCAGATCCTTGAAAACTATCTAAAAGCACAGGACAATCTAAATTATAATTAAAAGAAGTGCCACAAATGGGAGCAAATATTTGTAAATCTAAAACAGATGGTGATGCTGATGTTTTAGGTATAACCATAGTAAAAACATATGATGAAGAAGAAGTACCTACTTGGGTAGGAACTACTGTTTTAATTTGACTTGTTCCTTGATCAACATAAGTTCCATTAATTAAAGTAAAATCTCTAAGTTGTTGACTAACTACACAATTAGTACCAGGCACTACGTTATAAGGAGAATTATTTACTAAGTTTGTGTTATTCTTTCCTATATATGTCGGAAGTTGAGTTCCTTGATTATTAAACCCTGCATATGGAATATTTGAACCTCCATTTTCTGTAATTAGACTACCATTATTGTTTATACAAGTTAGTCTGTTGTATGTATTAGAATTATAAGTAGCTAATATTCCATCAGGTATCACAGAATACGCATATATATAAACAACAATAGCGCCAATATCGGCTCCTAAACCAAATTGAGAGAAAAAGAGACCATTATTACTAACTGAAGCGTTTACCCCTACACCACAAGGATCGACACAAGAGCTACACGAAACTGCATTTAATAAAATACCATTTAATTGTCTTCTTGATATTGCGCCTTGAGCATAATAACCATCAGGAGCTAAATTAGTTAGCGCTGAATCTGTGTATAAAGATGTTGCTTGCGCAAAATTTACGCCATCAAAACAATATGTTCCTATTGTTGCCATAATATTATATTTAAGTGCAATTTACTATTTCTGTTACTATTCCGTTACTTGTTACTCGTATATATTTATTAGCTTGTGATCTATAATATCCAGCTAAAAGAGGAACGGCTGAACTACTGCTGCAAATTGCTGATGAATAAACAAAATCTCCAACAACAGGTGATCCACCAGCACCAGTATGATAATAAATTTCTGACAATGGTTGATTACATATTATCGATATATCTTGCTGAATACTACTACAATCAAACGCTTTGCATGGAATAGAACATTCACAACAAGCCTCTGTAAAATCTGTAGCATCATAACAAAATTGTTGACACGATGTTGTCCTGTAATCATATATTAAATATAAATACTGATTTGATAATGGTATAGATAAACTTGCAACTTCTGATTCATACAAACCGCCTGAAGGATTTGTTACACTAGAATTTGGTATTGTAGTTGCGCCTGATAATAATGAACTAATTCCATTTACAGTATTAGTATATAAAGTGTTACTTGATAAATATTTAAAATTATCATTTGGGAATCCCCAATCATAGTTATCAAAATTTATTTTATTGGATCTTATAGTTAAATCTACTCCATCAAGAGGAAAAACACCTAAACCTCTAACGCCTTGTTGAACGTCAAAAGTAGAAGCTACTAATGAAGAATTTCCAAACTCACATAAATCACTATCAACAGGACTTATGTTTGTTGAGTTTTCCCAAAAATATTCTGCATGAATAAATTTATTAGAATCTACAGATGAATTAAGAACAACTTTAACAACAGTGATTGGAACACCTACAACACAATTATAATTTATAACAAAATCTGCTGGACTTCCTATCGCTTGAATGGTAATTGTAGCATCATTAGGAGTGTTTAAAGTTTTGTCCCAATTATAAACACCTGAACCAGATAAATTTCCACTTGTAACAGAAACTCCGTTCCAAAGAACAGTTATAACTATATCTCCAGATGTTACATTATAATTTATAGGAGCTGTTCCTATTAAATTTCCATAATTTATAACTGTAGAGATTTCCTCTCCAGCAGGTAAACCATTTCTAGTTACTTGAGTACCACATGGCAACACCTCTGGAGGTATTGGGATAGGAGTTTGATTTAATGATAAAACATATTCATTCATATAAGGATCAAAAGCTCCTAGTTTTTGAGTAGTTAAGTTTAAATAAAACTCTTCTCTAAACCAAGACCTCATTCCTAATTCAGAAATAACTCTAAGAGCATCTCCACCTCCACCTTGAGATTCGCCTAATAAATTTAATACTGCACCTCTTTTAGAATCCGTAAAAAATACGCTTGGCCCATAAGCAATAAAACTTTCTGGATTAAAACTAATTCCATACTCCTCTAAACGAGATATTTGTGTGCCTAAAATTTCCGGAACAGATGTTATTACACCTCCACCTGTTGAATCAGATAGTAAATTTTTACTTGTTAAAACATATGATATCCTATCTTCTTGTAAAACAAGTATATCTGTTTTTCTTGAATGCAATAATTGAATAGGCCCATAAGAAGTTTCTAAATCTTTAAAATTAACTAAACCTAAATTAAATTCATTTAAGTTGTTTGATCCAGAATTACTACTGTAAATCCCACTGTATGTTAACCCCTCAAACCTGTCAGCTTCTTTATAATCTTGATTAGAAACTGCTAACACTCTTTGTCCTAACTGAAAAGATTTTCCAGCTAATTGATCTTTTATTTTAAAACTTTCTAAACCATTACCAAAGGTATAAACATCGGCAAAATCTAAATTAACAATAGCATCTTGACTGCTTGTTTGATTTTGATCACCTTGTTCAATTAATCCTCCAGATAAATGGAATCCGTTTGAGTCAATGTCAAACATTTCGCTAGCGTCATAATAAAAATTTGGATCTGCATCTAATGGTTCAGATTCAAAAATTAATAAAGTGTTAGCTCTAAATACAATAATATCAGCTTCAATAGTTGATTGTCTATCAGAAGCAAAAGCTCTGTTAGCTCCAGGTATACCGCTATTAAATCCAAAATATAATGGAGATGTTTCATCCCCTGGAATAGCTTGGCAAAAAGCAAATTTAACTTTAAATTTTTCACAAGGAACATTACTAGCAAATCCATATGGATTGTAAGAGAATGGAAATAAATTTGGCACAGAAGGAGTATAATAAGTTGAATCATAACTTGCAACTATATCATCTGAAGGAAATCCATTTACATTTCCAGGTTGAGCTAATGCAACATTTATATTATCACCATCATACCATTTCTTTAAATCAGTATATTCTTTAGTTGCTACAAATTCTTGCTCCCACTCCCATTGATAATGAGGCGCTCCACCTGGCGCTCCAGTTTCATCCCTGTTAGCTCTAAATTTTAATTTAATAATAGAACCTCCTGGGATAGTATAATTTTGTGTCGTTCCATCGGTTGGGTTTGTAATAAAACAAGGATAACCTATATTTCGAGTTTCATCTGAACAACCTAACGCTGATGATCCTGCTAATTGATTACCAATTTCAATAACTGAATCATCAGTTAAAGCAACATTAAAATTTTGATTTTTAATTTGCATATAAACACCAGATAATTGACTTTCTTCCTCAGTAGTTTCATCAGCAAGTCGTAAAAAGTTTGAAGATTCTGGTGTTACATCTAAAACCTCACACTTTTCTAATCTTGTTAATGCTCCTGAAACATCTCTTTTTACAATTAAAGTTTGACCTTTTGAAACTTTACCTGCGTTATCTCCTTCTAACTTAAAAAATATCATGTTATCAGAAGGTCTAATATAAAAGAAATTAGAGAATATAGTTTCGTAATCTCCTAAACTTGGCTTTACTACAAATTTATATTTTGTTGCCCAGTAAGGAGCTACACTATTTATTTGAACTTGTATAGTGTTTTTATTAACAGAATCAGCAGGCTCTATATATATGGTATTATATTCTGAAACTAAAACAGTAGAAGCTCTAGCATAATCATCCATATAAACAATACCTGTTTCGTAATCTCTATTACTATGCAAACTACTTGTGTCTGCATCAACAGTATAACTTGTTTCAGAACTTACAAATCTAAAATACTCATAAATATTTGTTGTTATTGGGTTTAGTGGATCTGTAACATCTATATTTTGAAAGTTCATTGCAATAATTTGCAAATCAAAACTATTGTCCCCTGGCACTGCTGTAATAGTAACTCCTTGTTGTGTTGTGGAATCATTTATACTACTGTTGTTTTTTACAAAAACACAAGAAACAGCAGGAGACAATAAAGCGTTATTAAATAAATCAGTTAAAGAGTTTCCATTTTGAGCATCAAGTATAGGTAAAAATCTTCCTTCAGCTAAAGTTCCTGTTCCAAATGCATCTTGAAATTGACTAGAAACAAATAAATCATAAGGACTAGAATAATTTTGATCTAATGTAATACTTATATCTAAATTAAAATCTGCATTTTTAAATTCAACATTATCATCAAAACAAGTTGTACTTGAAGTTCCGTTAAGACTGTCGTGAGTAAAATTAAAAGAAAAATTAATTATTGATCCTATTTTTAGTTTGTCAGCTATCTCAGAAATATCAACATTTATTTTAGAATTTTCTACTGCTGTTGACTGAGAAGGGTTAATAGTATAATTAACTCCATTTTCAGGAATGCCCTGTGCTAAACTTAAAAACGAAAGATCTTTTCTAAGATAAGAAGTAGAATAATTTAAAGAAATATTAGTTCCTAAATTACTATTTCTTTTAAAGTCATACCCATCTATAAAATTTCCATAAAATAAACGATTACCCATTATTGTTTGTGCTTTTGCAAAACGAGGCACGTTATCATATTGTCTTAATAATTCATCAGATCCTAAAGTAGTATATATTTTACTATTTGTAAATGAATATGTTTTATTTGTATTGTCTGCCCAACCAAAATCTTCTTTTTTAAATCTTTCAATTACATAAATAATATTAGAAGAAGTGTCTTTATATAATAAATCTATCTCTTTAACTAGCTCATTACCAGTACTAAATGTTATAACCGCACCGTTATAGCGATTTATCATTCCAACATTGTTATAATTTCTAGTGTCAAATTGAAACTCATTAGTGTTAAAAGCAGGTTTTGTAAATAAAGATGTAGCGCTGTACTGATTGTCTATATACCTGTATCTATAAGCAAAACAAATAAATCTTTCTTCCATATAATTCTCATTACCTGGAAGGGTTACTAATTGAACCTCTGGCACTGCTAAAGGAATGTGATTTCCAACACTATCTTCAAACCCTGGAGGCTTTACAACAACACTTATAAATTCTTCAGTAAACTGATCTACATTTGCTATAGGATCAGGATAATTTCTTTTAACATTTATTACTCGTGGGGGATTATAATCATCTGTAAAAAACAACAACTCTCCATCTACTAAATCTATTCCTGTAATTAAATATAATTCATTAAAATTTAAAACAGATGTTGAAATCACATGATATTGAAGAGTCTGTTGGCTAGTATTGTAAGAAACTATTAAACTAACTTTTCCTTCAGGAGCAACTTGATTAGTCTTGTCATGAATAAACCAATAAATAGTTTCTCTCATACCATCTTCATAAGCTCCTATACATTTTGCGCTTGAAGACAAAGCTTGACCGCCATATTCAATAGAAGCAATAAGTTCATTCCCTTTTGAATTTTCAACAGCGCCTATTTCAGTAGCCTCTGTAGATCCTAATCTAATATTTAAAGCATCAATGTATTGTCCTTTTGGAAGAATCCTTTCATCCACAGACTTATTCATTTTGCCTAATATAAAGTTTGTTGTAGTTATTGGCATATTATTTTAACCATTTATCCTTACCTCTCATATTCATTAAGAGTCTTCCAGGGTGAATATTACTTAATCTAATTTTAGCGTTTCTTAATAAAGATGACTTATCTTTTCTTGCTCTAGACACAACGTATTCTTGAACACCAAGCCTTCCGTTTAATATAGAATATTTAATGTAAGCATAAATATACTCTTCAAACAATTTATTAACTTGAACATTTCCATCTACTCCGTTTTCCATACCATCAGAAACATATTCTAAAACAACAGAAGCTGCGTTAGAAATATTACTAAAATTAATTACTCCTGATTGTTTATCAATTGTAAATGTAGGATTTGAGTTAGCTGTTTCTGTATTTAAACCAAAACGACCACCAACAGCATAATCAAAATACCATCTACCATCATAGCAATAGCCTTCAGAACCGTTATAAGCATTTCCTTCGTTTAGGTAAATACTTTTTCCTCCACGCATCATTCGCTCTAAATCAACTTCTGATTGTTGAGGTCGTAACACGTTTCCATCTTGATCAAATAAAATATTAGAATCATGATCCTGAAGATAAGCTCCAGACCAATTAGTTTGAATATTTTCTGTTAATGGCATTAATACTCCGTTTTTGTGAACAGAAACTCTTACCCAATTAACATAGTCTTGAGGAAGTATAAACCTTAAATCCATTGTAACATCTAATTGAAGGATTTTTATTTCCTTCATTGCATCATAATTTAATTCTTGAATCCCTCTTTTTGCATGAAATAAAATTTGATACCTTTCAATATTGTTTATTAAAGCATGGTTTCCTTGATACATTAACATAAAATTATTAACTATATCAAACAGAGAAACGTACTGATATGATCCCCAGTTTTCATCGCTAGGATTATTTCCTGAATTTTGATAATATGCGTAATCATTTATATATCCCATCTATGCTTGTGTTTGTTGTTCGTTTGCTAATGCTTCTGTTCCAAATGCATACACATCTGCTTCTCTAATTTCTAAACCTACATATTTACATATTTTAGCAATTAAAGCAGGTTCATCTGATAATGGTAATTCAAAATCTTGATAATCAGCTTGACTAGCATCAAAGATAGGTTCTCCTAAAGTTATTGA
>TARA_R110002110_G_scaffold389436_1_pt1 | contig 11178 bp, 11 predicted proteins | sample TARA_R110002110 | Tara Oceans TARA_R110002110 (sample SAMEA4397330) | marine metagenome | biome: Polar Biome; feature: [SRF] surface water layer (ENVO:00010504); material: water (ENVO:00002006), including particulate matter (ENVO:01000060) such as... | depth 5 m
CTGGCGTGTCTACTAGAGAAGGATGTTAACTGATGCCTCAATATACTAATCCATTGACTGGGCGCGTGACGCGCTTACCCTATGGAAACGGACAAGGAAGCCAGGGATCGATTGTTGGCCCCAGGAGTCCTGGTGAGTGGCCTATGCTTAGTAGGATGCCAGCACCAGCACCACCGGTACGACCTGATTATTCGGGCGTTGCAGAGCAGGTGCGAAGGGCTGAAGCTGGCGGATCATTGCCGTTGCCTGGAATGCCAGGGCCAGGGATTCCACGGAACATTAAGTTTCCCCCGCCACCTGCACCAGTTCCACCACAAGCGAGGCCGATACCGACTTGGCCTGGGCCTAGGCCCGATCTTCCAAGATTACCGCTTCCGAGACCGCCTGGGCCTGGGCCTGATGGCCCCATTATTGATGGTGGGCCTTTCCCGCCTGGGCCTGGTGGCCCCCTTAGAGAAGGGGAAATTCAAGGCGCATCCTCGTTTGGCGCACAAACATTCGGAGGGCAAGCTGCCGGTACTCAACAGTTTCCAACTGACCCAGGCTTGCCACCAGGGACGCAGACGACCGCCCCGCAACCCCCAACAGATCGGTCTTCGTCGCTTAATAATCTGGCAGGACAATACGGCAATATTCCAGGGCAGGGATTAACCAACGCGCTTGGGAGTTTGCCCCCGTCGGTCACAGGACAGACGTTCCAAGGACAACAATTCGTAGATCAGCCAGATGTGTACTTACCTCAACTGCCTGGTGGTGGAGTCGGCCCGCCGACGAGTAGAAGTACCGGACAACCTCTTGGTCCACCGCCGAACACTACTTGGAATACAGAAGGCCGATGGGAGCAACAGCCAGGAGAAGAACAACCGCCGGTCGTACCGCCCGATCTGCCTGATATTCCAGATGATTTTCCCCAAGACCCAAATGACCCTGGTCCGTATGATCCGCGTACGCCAGGTCCGACTACACAACCACAACTCTCTGGTATTAACGATCTGCTCAGTTCGATCCAAACAAGAGATACAGCGCGTGAAGCACGGCAAGCACCGTATTTCAATATGTTGTCTCAGCGACTTGGAGAACTCTCACAACCCGTGACTGGCGAAGGACGTGAAGCTGACGCGATTCGGTTAGCGAACCAACGTGCAGCAGAACGGCAACAAGGCAGTCTCGCTGCACAGATGGCAGGGGCTGGCTTGGGAGATTCTGGAGCGATGGCTGGTGGTCAGGCGGGTATCGAGCAGTGGCGTGGCGAAGCGAACGCGAGGCAAATTGCTGGCTTGATGCAGGGACAACGGCAAATGAAATCGCAGGAGCTGCAAAACCTCTTAGGCTTGGCTGTGCAGAGTGGCGATATGGAAGCTGCACGGAATCTGCAAGCACAGCTTCAGGGAGAGCAGTTAAAACTGCAACAGGGACAGTTCGCAGACGACCTGCAATACCGCTACGATGTGCTTGGTCCATCGTTAGGATTACAGTCACAGCAACTTGGACAAAACTGGTTGTTGGGTCTTTTGGGACATATGAGATAGGAAAAGAAGGAGCACATCATGGCTGGATTTTGGAGTGGACTTGGGAAGGCGATTGGAAAGATCGCACCAATTGCTGGAGGTATTGCAGGCGCACCTTTCACTGGCGGAGCTAGCCTCTTTGCAGCATTAGCTCCGACAATTGGACAGACAGTAGGAAGCGTGTTGTCTGGTGCTTCTGGCGGGATGGCTGGTCGTCGAGATGTTATCAATGAGCAACGCTTACAACAACAGCAATTGGCGCAGAATGCTGCCTATCAACGCTTTGTTTCAGAGCTTGATGCTGCGAAATACGGTGTCAGCGAACAGCAACGCGGTGCGCGACAGTCGCTTGTGTCGCAACTCTTGGAGAACATGCCACAGTTTGGGTTGCAGGGCATGTCTCCACGCATTGGTCAAACGTCTTTGACTAATACGTTTGCTCCTTCGCAAGACTTACTGTCACGGTTAGCGCAAGCGGGACCGGCTGCTCCAACAATGGTTGATACACCGGCTGCACAGTTCCAAAAAGCTGGATTTCTCGAAAAGCTCACTGGTGGTGCAGGGCTTGGGTTAGGCGTTTTGGGTGCATTGGGACCAACATTTGGCAGGACACCCTTGCCGACAAGTATAGGAGAGGGTGGGACTGTTGGCGCACTGCCTTATTACACGCAATCGCAGGCGTTGCGAGGACAAGGGCAAGACCCACGATTGCAGCCACGACCTGGCGTGTTCCGTCCACAGTCGAGCGATATTAGTCTGTAGGGAGTAAATTATGGCATCAGTTATAGCAGGCGCAGCCGTTGGCGCAAGTAACGCACTCCAAAAAATGCTGGAGAGTAGGCGTACGGCTGTACTCCAACAGCAACGTGCGTATGAGGCTCAACAGCAGCGAGATCAGATTCGGCAACAACAGCAAGACCTCAAGGATTATCGTTCACAAACGATTGAACAAGATAAAACAAGACTGGCTCAGTTAAAGACGAGCCAAGAGGCTGCACGGGAATTACAAGCACAACTTGCTGAACAAGCAGACATTACAGACAGGATTGGTATACATAGCAGGGCAGAAGTTGCACGAGCACAACGGGCAGCATCGGATGCCCAACACTCATCGGCACTTCAGAATAGGCTAGAGACAGAATACGTAGAACAGAGGGGGCTGGCAGATAGATCACGGGCTACCTATCTTTCGCAGAGAGAGTCTGCTTATCTTAACGAGTATGGTATAGAGCCATCTCCAGCACATAAGGATGCGTGGCGTAAGGAGGCGACTGAACTAATCCCTTATCCCACACGGTTTGGTACCTCACCAGCCTTTGGTCCAGAGCCAGGTAGAACTTCAGGCGATTTTGATCCGACTACTTTTCGAGGGATGACTCGTAATATTGATCAAGGTAGAGAGACTTCTACTGTTCCTGGCCTTGGTCCTGAGTTTGAGGTTGTGCCTGACCCATTTGGAGGACGGACACGAGAAGAAGCCTTGAGACAGATTACTGGAGGATTTGATTCAGCAGAGGAGTATCCACCACCCCTGAGTCCAACTGGAGGGTTTAATACAAGACGAGAAGAACCTTACCAACCTTCACCTGATTTGCCTGGACAAGAGTATCTTGATTTATTGAGAGGTGCTGAACCAACAGTGCCAGCAGGACAAGCAAGACCAATTCCAGGGGATGACGGAAGTCTTCAGTTGAGTCCGGTACAGGCCGATCCGTTTGGTGGGTTAACGCAAGAAGCAGCCTTGCAACAAATTACTGGACTGACACAAGCACAGACTCAGGAGCCACAGCAAAAACTATTTGAGGCTCCGAAATGGCAGCCATCGCCAGGGGTTATTACTCCTACTCCAGCCCGTCCGAGCCATCGTATTGGAACTCCACCACCTCGACGAACTCCGCCAGTCTCTGAAGCTGCTCAAGGAGGCGTTGGTGCTGCGTTTAGGGTAAGTGAAGTACGTCAGAAACGTATTGATGAGTTACTGGAATGGGAGGCAGACCTTCTGTCTGGTAAACGTAGTGGATTTGCTCCTGGGCATAAAACATCGCAAGAGTCTTTCAATCTGTGGATAAATGCTCCGTTGCCAGGTCGTGGGCCGAAGGAGAAGAGAGAACGAGACAAGTTAAGGCGAGAGTATGCGCTCCAGGCTGTTCGTCGAGAACTTAATGGCCTTGGAGCGAGGGTTCTTCCAGATGCCGATATGATGCCCACGCCATTTGATATGAATGCGCTGGTCCCAACAGTTCCGTTTGAAGCCCCTCTTTATCCGAGCGTTGAGACAACAGAACAGGCTTACGATCCTGCTACTGGTAAGCCGATTCCAGGGTTCTAAGAATGCCTATTCGTGTACGCGACAAAAGAACGGGACGTATCGAGACATTTGCAGATGGCACGTCTCCTGATGTTATTCGTGCGAGTATGAATGCCTTACGAAACCAAGAACGTACTGAAGCGTTAGCGGAGGCAGAACCAGAGACACAGACTACTGTTCCTTTTGCACAACGTGCGTTGCCATTTGCAATGCGCCTTGGTGCGCCTCTTGCTGCTGGCGTAGGGGCAGCGTTGACTGCGCCTGCAACCTTTGGTGCATCGCTTATGGGTATGCCGGCAGCCGTTGCTGCTGGATCGGGGCTTGGTGAATATGCTGCCCAGGAATATGAACGTGCAACCGGACAGCGTGAAGATTTAAATCCTACACAGATTGCGGTGCAAACAGGACTTGGTTTAATTCCGATTTCTAAAACTGGACAGGCGTTGACATTAGGGCAACGGATGTTCCGTCGTGGTGTGCATGGCACACTTCTTGGGACTGGTGCTGCAGGGGCGACAGAATTTGCAGAAACAGGAGAAATCCCAAGTTTGAGAACACTTGGCACGGGTGCGCTTATTGGTACCGCGATGGGAGCAGGGGGTGGCGCACTAGAAGCGCGTGGGCTGCGTCGTCGCGGGACAGTAGCAAGGCAAGACCAGCCGGTAACAAAGCAGGCGATACAAGATATAGATCAGCCTGAAGTGCAGATGAAACTGCCTCTCAAAGAGTTTTCTCCGCCGGTACAACGCCGTGCAGTGCAAGAGGTTGTCGCGGGTCGTCCGGCAGTCGATCCGTCTGATACTAATGCTGTGATATTAAAAGCAAAGAAACCGCTTGTTCAGGGCGATCCGCGTCCAAAGTCAAATTTGGAGTTTGGTCACCAGTCGTGGTCAAGGATGATTCGGGCTTACTGGCCCGATTCTGAAGATCAGCTTTTGATGCAGCAGACGATGCATAATTCACCGGAAGATATAAACGCTATAGCATTCACTCGGAAGATACAGTACGACAAAGAGTTGGCGGAAGTAACTCGTATTCCGAAGAAGCCTTGGGAAGCTGGAACAGTGAATCCTTCCTGGTGGTCATATGCGATAGCTAGAGAAATGGATCAAACTTTTTCTGGAATAAAAGTTTTACAAAACGAGTTAGCTGAACGTGGCGGATTATCTGCTGAAGACTATTTCCGTCTACAGAGAATGAAGGGACGATTCCTTGTATTGGGGAATGCTAGGGCGGGGAACGTCGGTGAGGCTGCGCGGGTAATGAGGGCGGAACAGGAACTCTATAAACATCCAGAGCAGTTTAAGGCTTGGATAGCATCGTTGAAGGACAATCCCGAAGCGATGGAGGCACTTTCAGAGAGAATGCAGGCGCGAGTTAAAAATGCTATCAAGGCGAGAAAGTTTGAGGGCGATCCCGAAGGGATGTGGAAGTTTTTACAAAGAGAATCAACGCCAACTTTCGGGGATAAGTTGAGGGCAGTGTTTTACGCCAATCTCTTGAGTAGCGAGGAGACATCTAATCGCAACATTATCGGTACGGCAACGTCAGTTTTTTCTCGTGTTCCCACCAGGATCACAGGTGCAGCAGTTGATTGGGGACGCACGGCTGCAGGGATGCAGCCTGAACGTACGATGTATCTTAGTGAAGTCAAGCCTGCGTTTCTTGCAACCTTCACGGGTATGCAGAAGGGCGTGAGAGAGATGGCGTATGCCTGGAAGCACGGAGCTACAAGCAGTAAGGTCGGTCTTTCATATGCGAGGGCGCAGGTTGGACGTTTTGATCGCCTACACCATGAGTTCGCGGGTGGGGCTAAAAATCCAGTGAACTGGCCTTCACGAGCACTTTTGGCTGCTGATTCGTTTTTTCGGGCAATGGCGTATAACCAGGAATTGGTTGGATCGTCATGGACGAAAGCAGTTCGTGAGGTTGGAAGAAAGAATCCTGCAAAATTTCAAAAAGCATATGAAGCAAATCTTTTAAACAAAAAATTGCAAGGGGCTGCTGAAGATTCGAGCGTTGAAGCCGTTTTTATGAATCAGCTTGGAGGTATTGGGCGTAGAGTGCAGAGTGTTGTGCAAGCGATACCTGGCGCATTTATCATCTTGCCATTTATTCGGATTGCAGGAAACTTACTCAAGTCAGGTATCCAAATGTCCCCTGCTGGTTTTCTCACTCCTGTTGCGCGTGGCGTGAGGGGAACAGCACGACAAGCAGCCCAGGCGCGTGGGGCTGCAGCACTTGGAACACTGGCTTTGTTTCCGCTTGTTCCGATGGCTTTAGAGGGAAAGATTAGTGGACGTGGTCCTCGTGATCGAACAGAACGTGCGAGGCTTTATCGGGAAGGGTGGCGACCATATAGCATGAACGTCGGGGGTAAGTGGCATGACTATCGTTTAATTCAACCCATTGGAGTACCAATGGCAATTGTGGCAAATGCGTTTGAAGCCTATCGTGAGTCTGGACAGCAAGACGAGGAAAGTGCAACGGATGTTGTTGCAGATATTGTCATGCGGGCAAGCAGTTCTGTTTTAGACCAAAGTTATTTGTCAGGATTGTCTGATTTCTTTACGGCGATGGAGCAAGGGTCAACTGATCCACGACGTTTTGAAGAGTGGCTTGCGCGTAGTGCCTCTGGATTTATTCCAGCTTCTTCGCAATTACGCTCTATTGCGAAAGGTCTTGATCCGACTATTCGCAAACCTCGTGGTCCGGCAGAGACGGTTATGTCAGGTCTTCCAGTGTTGTCGGAACGTGTGCAACCACGTATGACAGCTTTTGGGGAACCTGTGCAGCGTCTTGGTGGGGAAGGGGTTGGAGGATTCTTTTATCGAAAATCCTGGCCTATTAAGTCTTCTCCAGAAGTACGCGATCCGATAGCTGACGAGCTTTCTCGGCTTGGTGTTCGTGTAGGCTTGCCATCACCACGTTTGACGTTGCCTGGTGACATGAAACTTACCAGGGAGGAAGAAACAAGATTGATGCAAGCGAAGGGGACTCGACTGCGTGAAGCGTTTGAGAGGTTCATCCAAAATCCTGTCTATTCACAATTGCCGGATAATTCTAGGCGCAGGGTGCTTGAAAAAATGAAGCGTAAATGGAATACACGGTCTAATGATCGGTTTAGGAAAAGTATCGTGCGTGAACGTCGCGGGCGGTAAAAGAAGGATGCCTGGAATGAACGGAAACGGGAACGGGAACGGTGGGTGGAAGATGCCTGTCATTAGCGCGTTGTGGATATGTTTGCTTGCACTGGTTGGTGTGGCCTGGACTTCGATTGATGACCGGCTCACGTACGTTGAACGCAATAGTGCAGCCCCGACACGAGAACGGATGGCCTCACTGGAAACGGAGATGAGACACTTAGAGGGGCGACTCGATGAAATTCAACAACAACTCATTCGCATAGAAATGCGGATGATTCGGGCGGGTCAGTGAGCGTATGAAGCATGACTCCACACGAGTCGGTTGGCTGGATTCTCGATACGTTTGAAGGTGGATTTGTTGATCACCCCGATGACACTGGTGGGCCAACGAACCACGGCATCACGATTCAGACGTTAAGCGATGCGCGTGGGCAGCCCGTGTCACGAGGAGACATTTACGCCCTGTCTCGCAACGAGGCGGTTGAGATTCTTACACGGATGTATGCGGAACAACCAGGGTATGTCCGCATAGTGCATCCGTGGGTACAACTCGCAGTTATTGATTTTGCTATTCATAGTGGCCCTCGCACCGCCACGAAAGCTTTGCAACGCGCAGCAGGCACTATCCCCGATGGCCTGTTTGGACCCATCACAGAACGGAGCGTCAATGAGGCGACTGCTTTTGCTTTAGAAAAGGCACTCATCTCGGCACGTCTCGCGCATTGGGCGCAAATTTTTCAACGTGACCCTTCGCAACGGGTCTTTGCTGCCGGATGGCTCTCTCGTATGGCGCAACTTGTGGAACGTCAGGCGTGACATGGGCCGTGTCACACGCGGAGATCAATCACCACACGGGGCGTTCCCATGGGATGACATAGAACTAAGCGACTTACACCCGCAAGGATCGCCTGAAACCGTGGTGCGGTATAAGCACCAAGAACTCTTAGGGCTAGTCGTGAAAGGGCAAGAGATTCAGACATTAGGGATTCTTGCGATTCGGTGTGAGTTTGATTCGAGGGGAGAACCGATGCCTATTAGTTTGGCGTTAGCTGAAGACGTGTTATTGGAAGCTCTCAAGAAGACACCGATGGCCGATATTAAGGGATTGTTACAGCCCCCAAAGGAGACACATGGCAAAAGCCACAAGCAAATTTCTCAGCGCACTCCAGTTAGAAGACCTTGATGGGACTCACTGGAAAGTGCTTGCCCCGTTGGTTTATCGAAACGTCACGGACGTGCAGGGCAAGACGGTCAAGACTCGTTATACCGTCGCGGAGGGATTCGTCACTGATTTAGCGAGTATCCCCTCGCTGGTGTTCTGGCGTTCAAAGAGCGGGAATTACAACGAAGCTGCGGTATTGCACGATGCCTGCTATTCCGGAACGGTTGCGATCACGCCTGCCCCTGATGCCCCACTGACTCGCGGTGAGGCTGACGGGTTGTTCAAGGACGCGATGGCTGTGCTTGGGGTGGGCTGGTGGACACGGCGGGTCTTGCACAGAGCCGTTCGATTGGGTGGTTGGCGGAGTTGGAAAAAATATAGAAGCACCGAACAATGAGCCGATACATTCAAGGCAAGGAACCACCATGCCCGTTATGCGAAGGCCGTTGTGTTATTCGTGACCGTAACGCGCAACGCTGTTTGAAGTGTGCGCGCAACCCGTTATGGTGGGAGACTGGCGGGGTGCATCTTACGCGCAATTACGAACAACATTGGGTCGGTTGGCAGCGACAAATTGGGATGGCGCGTGAGAATTATAGCGGGCCGAGCCAACGCAAGCCCGTCAGTGTGGGTCGGCAAAAGATTCTCATTGCGGGTGACTTCCATATCCCCTTTAATGACCCCACCGCGACTGCTGAAATTTTTGTCAAGCATGGACACGACACCGATACGTTTATTTTAAATGGCGATCTTGTGGATCACTACTCGTTATCGCGGTTCGTGAAATATGAAAATGTTGATGTCGAAACGGAATACGCAGCAGCCACGCTTTTTTTGGAACAAGCGAGTCAGACGTTTCCGAAAGTGATATTGACGATGGGGAACCATGACAAGCCTCGGTTCGAGAGGCAGCTTCGGAATCATCTCTCAGAAGAAATGGTCAAGACGATTCAGTTTTTGACGGGCGGAAGTCTTGATCCGATTGCTGCGATAGCGAGTCGCTATGCCAACGTCAGGATGGGCGGGGTGAAATCAAAGAGTGGACACACGCTGCCCTGGATGCACCAAGTGGGCGATTTGATCTGCGCCCATGCCGAGAAGTATTCGCGTGTGCCTGGGTCTGCTCTACGTGGTATCCATGAATGGCTCACCGACATGCACACAAATCTCGACCTTGATCCCTGGCGTGTCTTAATCCAAGCGCATACGCATCAGGTCGGCATCTTTCCCTTCAGCAGCGACAAGCTCTTGATTGAAGGGGGGAGCATGTGTAAAACAATGGGGTATCAATTGGAAGCGCGTGTCGGTGGGCGACCACAACGGTTGGCGTATGTGACGCTTGAACAGTTGGATGGGGCTACCGATTGGAACAGTGTGAAGGTTCATTGGGTAGGCCCGTTACCGGCAACACACACACCGACACTGAAAGCCAAGAAGTCGAAGAAGTCGAAGCGGAAAAAGCGATGATCAAAAAACCTGTGCGGTTGCCTCGGAAGATGTCGCAAAAGTTTCTCGATGAATTGTATCGTGAACTTAATAGGGGGGAGGTGTACGAGTGCAGGCTCCGCGATACAAAATCCGGCAAGCATGAGAATTGCTATGGTCTAAGCCTGGGCCAAAAAGTCTACATTGACCAACGTCTCTCTACGCTCGATACGTTGATTCACGAACTCTGTCATCGGATGGAGCCGACCTGGAGCGAAGGGCAAGTGGTGCTAGCAACGAAACGGCTGATTTACAGACTCTCTGAACAGGACAAAGCCAAGTGGTGGAGAGCTTATGGGCGCATCAAAGTGATATCAAGGAACCCTATTGAAGTAACTGACGAGGGCGATGAATGAGTGCGACACTCGCCACTTGTGCATGGTTATTTTGTCGCGGGGCGTTGCAACTGATGCCCGTGAGTATGAGCACCGTCTTCATCTCGCGTGGCAAGTATGGACTTGCAGGAATGACATCCTTTGCGATTAGCGTGTTGTGGTGGTTTAACGCTGGCAGTGCGTCTAGCTTTGTAGGAGTCCCGTATGCTGTTGCGTATGGGGGCGGAGCTATGTTGGGGACAGTCTTCGGGATGTTTGTGGCAAGGCGGATAGCGAAAATCGACTCGACTGTAAAAATCTCAACCAGATGCGAAAAAAACAAAAATGACTGAACAGTCCTTTGTCGTGGTTGGCACACTCCTGCTCGTGCTGTTAGTCGCTCCGATTATTGACACAGATATTATGAAGCCTCGGTTTTCACCAGACCCGCCTTCGGTGCTTGGGCAAGGGCAAGCCTTCCGCGCTCAAGTGATCACATCTAGGCATCCACGGCTTCGCTGGATTGCACTTGAAGCCTGGAGCGCAGTCTCTGACGAGGACTATCCGATTAGAAGGAGCGTCCAACCGACTCGGTCAGATCAGGGCGTATATTTTTTCTTATGGTATCCGTTGGCAGGAAACCAGAATCGGGTGCTTCCTGAAGGGGACTACATTATTGTGGCTGTAGTCCACACCAATACTACGAAAAAACAAACAAGATTACATCGCTTATTTGTTAGGTAGCACAATTGGCCCCTACTCTTTCTCTGGATTCCGTGAGGAACCGAACCGCATCGAAACAACACGGTTCGGTGTCGTAGAGCACAAACACATACGAATTAACGAATAGTTAGACCATACGCAGAACCAGGTCTAACTCGGCGTATGTTTTCTTTCCTTCCTCGCAGAGTTTTGTTGACTTTGTGGATGTTGTCTGTACCTACGCACGTCCCAAAACTCGCCCAACCAACACACACCAGAAATATACGAAAAACCTAGAGTTTTTTCACGTTTATCTGTACAAAACCTCCCCTAGTTTCTGCTAATTAGACTGTACGCAGAATCAGGTCTAATTCGGAGTACGTTTTCTTTCCTTCCTCGCAGAGTTTTGTTGACTTTGTGGATGTGTTGTGTCTGTAACCGACTGGCTAGGATTTGCCCCCCTTCGGTAACCTATCATTTATGAAAAGTGTGGTAAGCCAAAAAAGAAAAAGCCCATGAGAAGGAATCCACATAACTTCTCACGGGCAGAACG
>TARA_R110002110_G_scaffold281011_11_pt1 | contig 11175 bp, 12 predicted proteins | sample TARA_R110002110 | Tara Oceans TARA_R110002110 (sample SAMEA4397330) | marine metagenome | biome: Polar Biome; feature: [SRF] surface water layer (ENVO:00010504); material: water (ENVO:00002006), including particulate matter (ENVO:01000060) such as... | depth 5 m
TCGAGAATCTCGTTCCTCCATTTCATTAACATTTTAGAAGAATATCTTTGAATAAAAATTTTCAAGAAATTGGAGTCTTCCAATGCGCAAGCTACCCAATTCACTAAAGCAGTTTACAAGACATTTTCTTAACTCTCTGTCCTGCTTTTAACCAAATAGAGGCACGAAGATTCAAGAACTCTTTAGTATAAAATAGAAACCTTGTGAATAAAGCTCATGCTTCCCTTCGAATTGTTCCTCGCTAAGGACAGGGGAAACCTGCCTTTGTTGAAATTTCGGTAGGCAAACGCAGAACTTTATAACACTTATAATCCGACATTATGAGGTGTACTGAGCTTGCCTGCACTGAACAAAGTTGAAGTGTCGAAGTATAAAATTGCCTAATAAGAGTTCACTTCTAGGATATATTGTACTATTAAAAGAGCATTACCACGGCATTCAAAATAAAAGCTAAGCTTTAGGTTTGCTCAAAATACACATATTCGAGGACAATCCACCAAGATTTTCTTCTTTGGTATTACTCAGTTATACTATTCTATTGGAGCTCGTGAACACTATTGTTTCTTTCAGTAGATTGACTACTAAAGAGATCACAGAAAATGACGTCAGTAGCGTATTAAAGACCATTCATAGTGCTAAAAAACCAGTATTGATTCATTGTTGGAAAGGTTAAGACCGAATCGTTATTATAACAGCAGCTTATCGTATTATTTTCGAAAATTGGATTAAAGAAGATGCTATTACTGAATTTAAACAACCAGAGTTTGGATACCATGAAAAATGGTACCCTCATTTATTAGATATTCTCAAAAACCTGAATATGGAGCTTTTATAGGATGAATTAGGTATTTGAGATTTTTTAGACTACTTTGAATTTTCGTTAGCAGATTTTAACATCTCAACAAGAACTGGTCTAAACTCTTATGCATTTTAAATTGTTCTCACAAAAAGTATATCATATTATTGTCCTTTGTTAGAATGTTTGAGAGTGTTGACTACCATTTCTTCAGCATTTTAATTTAAAAGAGTAACCGCTACTACCCTACTTTTGTTGTGCTTATCATTAAACATGGTTAGTAAGGTATCTGAATGATCTTCGTTAAGGTGTTTAACAGCATAGGATATAAAATTTACATCGACCTGAGCAGTCGTACCATTGATTTTGAATAATTCTGTTTCCAATAATTAAAATGCTCAAAAGCAAGTATCAAGGACGTTACTAAAACTTCAAATAACAAATTAACTTACTATATACTAGGCAACTCATTTACTAAACTCAGGAATAAAATGCCCTAAATGCGCCAAGGTATAGAGGCTATTTAAAGTAAACAAATTAATTTTCAATCACCTTGAACCTCGATTCATAACGATAAGTATATAGACAAAGGACATTTTATAAAATAAATTCCTAATCATAAAGACTTCTAGTAGCATGTCACCATTAGCTCTAGTCCCTGTAATATCTCAGCCTTAGAACAATTCTCCAATATGATACTTGAAATGAAGAATTATTCCTAGGGTACATAGAATTCATAAAATTATCCTTTTGTCGATTTTATTTAAATTTTAATAAACTCATTAGCTATCAATTGAACCTACAACGCGTTTCATAAATTCATTAAATGCTTCTTTCTTGGGAGTGCCATTTTTAATAGATTTACTTACCTCAATAGCACCATACATATTTGATATTAACTCTCCAATGACATCTAGTTCTTCATCTTTTAAGGATGAAGCTTCTGTTAAATCCTCGAGTGTTTCAATAGCTTCAATAACGAAGTCTTCATCGTTATTTTCAATAAATTGGGTTAAGTGTTTTATAAGTGGTAACCTCATAATTTCGTATCTTCAATAAAGCTCTTAAGAACTTCAAATTTATTGGTTTGTATTTGGGTTTTAAAAGTTCCGTTTTCGAAAGATGCAAAAGTAGGCAGATTGTCAACGGTTGCCATTTTTCTGCTTTCAGGATTTTTTTCAGCATCAACTATAATAAAAACTGTATCCGGGTTTTCAGCAGCTAATTTTTTAAATTTTGGTTTCATTATCCGGCAATTACCGCACCAGCCAGCAGAATATTGTACAACTACTTTTTTATTTGTTTCAACGACAACGCTTAGGTTGTCTTCGCTTAATTCTTGAATCATCTTTTATTTCTTCTAATATTTTAAGAAAGCGATTAAATGAATAACCGCTAACCTAAAATGATTTTTTTACTATTTATTTTATTGTTGTAAGCAAAATTTAGTTGGCAAGTGCAGCTAGATAGGTTGCGGTATCTTTTGCGTTGGGTTTCATTGCATCTTTACCTTCTTCCCAGTTTGCAGGACATACTTCGCCTTTTTCTTGCACGTGTGTATACGCGTCTATTAAACGTAAAAACTCACTCACATTTCGTCCTAGTGGCATATGATTAATACTTTCGTGTACTACAGTACCTTCTTCATCTATAATATAAGTTGCTCTATATGTTACATTATCACCTTCTACTTGTACTTTACCTGTTACTTCATCATAAGATTGTTCTGTAATATCTAAAATATCTAGTAAGGTCGATAAGTTGCGATTACTGTCTGCAATAATTGGATATGTGACGCCCTCAATACCACCATTATCTTTAGGTGTATTTAACCAAGCAAAATGAACCTCTGCTGTATCGCAAGATGCTCCTATAACTAGGGTATTTCGTTTCTCAAACTCTGGTAATGCTGCCTGAAATGCATGCAGTTCAGTTGGACAAACAAAAGTGAAATCTTTTGGGTACCAGAATAAAATAACTTTTTTGTTATTTTTCTGTGCTTCTTCAAGTACATTAATCTTAAACGTGTCGCCCATATCATTCATTGCGTTTACGTTGATGTTTGGAAATTTTTTTCCTGTATATGACATAATTATTTTTTTTTAGTGGTTCAAAATTATTTAATTTTAAGTTGTGTCAATAAAAATTATAATTGTAAAAATCAATTGTTGAATAATAAGTTTTAATGCTTGCTATTTTATTGATGTATCGGTAAATAATTGAACCACTTTTTAATGATTTCATAATATTTTGCGCTCAATTTTGATGAATTATTTAACTGAATTCCTTTTTTGTTAGAAGGCTTTTATAAGTTTCTTTAGTTAAGTACATATTTAATCACATTGACTTCTATTTAATTCTTCCTGTTGTGCTGGCAAAACCTAGGTGTCAAAATACCAAGAGGACCATTTTTCCCGAGATAAAAAAATAACCAGTCCCAATACGATAATTATAATACCTACTAATATTAGATTCGTTTTTTTCGTTTTGCTCCAAAGAGATAGACACCGAAAGCTATAATTACAAAGGTAAAGCCTCTTAAAATCCAACAGCCAACCGAAACTGAGCCGTTACTATTATAAAAGAAATCTGCAAATGAAATAGCAACCGCACCAACCGTAAGTCCAAACATAAAAGCTACTGCTGGTGTAACACAACATAAGATTTCGGCTACCCTGCGGATGAGGCAAATTTCAGTGGCCATTTAAATACGCTTGGATTTTTATTTTCTGAATTTTTTATTAAAAGTGTTTTATATCTATTAAAATTGCAATTTACTGCAATCTCCTTTTATACAAATCACCACCCAACACTACTGCAGCCGATATAATCAAAACATTTTTGATGATGTATTGCCCCTCTAAAGTTAAAAGTAGCGGATTGCCATTCTGAAATGTAACTTCTGGTAAAAAAAACAGTGGCATAAAAGTACCTACCATTTGTAATAACAATAAGCCGATTGCAATTCTGTATGTTTTTTTAAATAAGAAAAAAACACCAATACAAATTTCCCAATATCCAATTATATGCAACCAAACTTCAGGTTTACCATAGGGCAACCAAGAAACGGTTTCTTTTAATAAACCTTCGGCAGGCGACAAACCAAGAGGTTTTAATGCCCCAAACCAAACAAAAATAATCGCTAACGAAAACTGTAAAGCAGGTTTGCCGAATTTTCGCATCGTTTTGCTTAGTGCATTATCTATTACATTAAATGATTTTATGCTCATATAAAAATTATGTTTTAGTACATTTTATCTGGTAAATCACAAAAATACAATACATTGCAAATCAACAAGTTGAGTGTTAAAGAGTCAAAATATAGTGTTGAATTTCAGTGTATTATATGAATAATTCTACTTGTTTTTCTAATAGAGAAAACCAATGCAGTCAATAAAAATAGTGAATTAACTTCTGTTTTCAATACTCATTTACAAGGTGAAATTAATCTAGCCAGACGAAAACTCATTTCTTACTTTATCATTGCTTTGTGCAAAATGGAAACAGTTACTTCTGAAAAGCTTCCTAATGCCTATTATACCTAAACAGATTCGTCCATGAGGCGCATACAGCGCTTTATAGAAAGCTATAGTTTGGATTCTGACTAATTGCCCGTCTTGTTTTTAATCTTCTTCCTACCTAGGGAAAACTCATATTAAGCATAGATAGAGCCAACTGTAAGTTTGGACAAACAAACAAACATTAATATTTTCATACTCAGTATTGTTTATAAAAGTACCGCTTTCCACTTATTTTTCACAACGCTTGATTAAAGAAGGAATTCTAATAGTCAGGAAAGGACCGTTTTAATCGATAGGATTATACGCCTTTTCGGCAAAGAAGTTATTGAACCTGTTGTTGCTGATAGAGAATTTGTTGGTAAAGACTGATTAGCGTTTCTAAACAGAAATGAGATTTCGTATTACATCCGTATCGGTAATAATCTCCAGGTGTTTTTACCACACAAAAACAAAGAAGTTAAAGTATCTCACGTATTTAATCAATTTAAAACTATTGGGGCTCCGAATTATCCTAAGATTGTACGTACAAATGGACAACTTTGCTATTTGTCAGGTTGTAAGCCCAATCCGAAGAACTTAAAACAAGATTTTTTAATTATTGTCTCATTTAACAAACCTGAAAATACAAAAGAAGACTATCAAAAATGATGGCACATTGAAATGTGTTTTAAGGCAATGAAATCTTGTGGATTTGATATTGAAAAAACATATCTGCAAGATATTCAAACTATAGAAAAGTTGATTTTATTAGTAATGATTACATTTGTATAGTGCTATAAAATTGGGATATGTCTGCATCAAATAAATCCCATTAGGATTAAAAAAATTAGTTGAAAAGCTAAAAGTATTTTTAAATATGGACTAACTTTTTTAGCTAATGTATTTATAAGCTCTGAAAATCAAAACGATACTAACGTATTTAATTTTTGTCATGTATTTAGACACTTTACGCTAATAGCATTCCTTTGAAGTCCGTTATTTCCATTGTGCTATTGACTATAGCAACACGTTCTTTTGAACTTTATCTTCACTTCTAACTAGGCCACAATACTCCCACATAATATTCCGTAATTCGCGTTGTAAAGCTCTTGATCTAATTTGGTTTCAGTCCAACAGTTTTTTAGATTGTGCTGATTAATATTATGTAAAATCGAATACCGTTAGTCCTCATGTCTATTTTCCTTGGTCTACCTTGGCTGAAAAAGCTTCGGAGAACAAGTTAAAAAAATAAATCGACGCAGGAGATTCACGAATTCCAAGAAAATATAACCCCGTGAGTTAAATAACCCGCCCGAACCTGCCTCCCGCCAGAAGAACCTGTCGGGCTGGTTTCGGTACGTCCAAGTATACGCCGCGTTAACTGCACTTTAGGAAAGATTGTAACTCAATAAGATTGTTTTAAGCAAACATTTCTGAGGCCGAGTTTAACATCAACCTTCTATTTTACATAATAATTCAGCAACAACTTTTGGCCTGTTGAATTGGCGGACAAGCATCGGTTCCATAAGAACAGAACACACAATAATCACCTTCTTTTGGACTTAATATCTCTTTGCAGTTTTCACAATCATAGAAAAAATGACAAACTGTTGTCGGTAATGCTTCTTCCTTTTTATGACTACATTTTACACAGGTAATTGTCAATCTTAATTGTATCTCCATTATTCAATAATTTTATAAGCAGTTTTTCTCACTGCGTCTTCAATCTCATTACTGGAAACTTTTGTTTTATCATATTTAACAATTGTATTAGCCTTTTCGAGATTCGCTTTAACTTTAATTATTCCCTCAAGCTTATTCACTTCACTTTCAATATGCACTTCACAGCCTGCGCAAGTCATTCCTTTAATATTATATTGAACTTCACTACTGTTTGATTCCTTTACATTAGCAACTTCACTTCTTAGGTTTAGATAAAGTAATTGGGAATAATATGGAAATGCAAGCATTGGTCCTGCGAAAAAAGTAACTAGGAATAAAAACTTCTTTGAGTCTATAAACTTTAGCTTTTTATCAAATTGAGGAACGAAGATTCATATTCTCATTAATATAAAATAGAAACCTTCTGAGTAAAGCTCAAGTTAACGTTCAACTTACCCCAATTTAGTTTTTAAATGGTGATTTAAAACTTTGAATTATTTTTTACTTAGTTCAGGAAAAAAATCTAGGCATAGCAAGAGTTACGGTTATAATTTATTACGATTAATAAGTGAAAAAGAAACTGATTTTATGCGACATTTGAATGTTTAGTTGTTGTTACTTCGGCAAGCTCAGTGCAGGCAAGCTAAGTGCAGGCGAGCTCAGCACAGGTGCTTCATTACAGATGCCACACGCCTTCGTTGAAAATTTGGTATGCATTAGCAGAACATTGTATTGCATTTTACAAATAGGTTTACCCGGAGAATGAAGCTATTTATAAATAATTGAAGCTCTGGAAAAATATGGAGGTCTTATCTATTTATAATAACTTATTGCAAATCAGCCGCACTGAATGAACTGTCAAAACCTGTGATTGTTTCGAAACCATTATTTTCAGAAATATCTAATGTCCCTAGCACAATTTTCAACTTATTGATAAACACAACACTTCGACTAAATGAAGCTGTTCAATCTCAAAATTTCCGCCAATAAATTCTAAGTTGCTAAAATTTGAAATGCTTGTAATCTCAGAATATGCCATTTTTAAGGACCTTTCAGTTTTTGTAATGATATTAAATTGAGCAACACTAAAGATTATAAGTCTTAGGTACTTATGATTTAACTAAAACAGCCGCAAAATATGTTTTTTATTTTATCAATCTCAGAATCGACAAATTATGGTGCTAAAAATTCACCAGACCAACCGGTATCAATTCTAGAAAATAAAATTCTTAAATGATTAGGACGCTTTAAACGTAAATATTCAATCGTATTCGGCACTAGTTTTACTGGACAGAAATAATTTTCTTTTGATTCGTAATGTATATCATCAGGATTTTTTATTGGGGTTCCAGGTGCTATGTTAACAGTATAATCTTTTCTAGACGCCTCTTGTATTGTATGCCAGTAGGTTGCAATTTGTTCTTGATCTGTTATTAATTCGGCTTTTCCTTCGACCCGTATTTGTAGTAGTTTTTTAGGATGATAAAATAAGGCGCTAAATTCAGAATTATTTTGAATATCTTTTATTTTTTGAGTTCTGCTATCAGTATAAAATACTAAACTTAAGTCCGACAATGTTTTTCGCAAGACAACCGTTCGCTGCTTTGGTTGCCCATTTTCGTTAGTAGCCAAGACGAAATAACGAAACGGATGTCTTTTTTTTGAATGTCCATTAATAAGTTCTAGTTTGGCTTCTTCTAGGAATTGATTTTTCAATTTTATTGGTTTAATTAAAACTAAATTATTTTAGTACATGACAAAAAGATATAATCCTTTAAATATGAGTAAAATAAGCCTTTATTTTGTTTTATAAAATACTGTAATTCAGTATGTTAAATCATCATTTTTTAAGTAATGACTTTAAAAAAGAACTCCAGTACAAGTGCTAAAGATATAGAATTATTAACTGTATTCAAAGCGCATCATAGAGGACATCACAACTTGGCTCGGATTCGTCTTATCTGTTTTTTTATAGGCGCTCTATGCAAAATAAAGTCCGTTAATTACGTTAAATTATCAGCTGGATTCTCGACTACAACATATGCCGCAAGTAATTATAGGCATATCCAACGCCTTATGACGCTTGCTGATTTATCCATGATTCTGGTAGCAAAGCTTATTTTTAGTTTGCTACCAGAAAGAACAGGTTTAGTTCTTTCAATGGATAGAACCAATTAGAAGTTTGGCAAGAGTAACATCAATATTCTTAAGCTAGGTGTTAGTTACAAAAATGTTGCCTTCCAGTTACTGTTTAAAATGCTGGATAAAAGAGGTAATTCAAATACAACCGAACGTATTGCATTGGTTCAAGGTTTTATAGATTGAATGGATTCCCTTTTATTTGATAGATAGTTTGTTGGATAAAAATGGTTGAGCTTTCTTAATAGTAATGACAGACGATACTTCATCCGCATACGCAATAACTTCAAAATATATTGTCCAAAAAGACAAAGGAAAATAACAGCACAACATTTGTTTCATAATTTAAAAATTGGAGAATTAAGGCACTATCAAAAAATAGTCAAGATGCACGGCGAATATTGCAATATATCGGGTACTAAAATATTAAAGAAGGTAAATTGGCCTTCCTTATTGTTGTTTCATTTAATAAGCCAGAGCAAGCCTTAGAATACTATGCTAAAAGATGGCAAATAGAAACCCTCTTTAGAGGATTGAAATCTAGCGGATTTATCCTCGAAGATACTCATGTGACTCGCTTAGATAGTGACTGGTCGCAAAAAGAAACATTTTTAATTTTGCTGTATCTCCGACCAGACACTAGATAGATTAGAAAAACTAGTCATCTTAGTGATCATTTTATTTTTACGGTGTTACAAAATAGGTGACTATATTGAGAGCGAAATAAAGCCAATATCCATCAAGAGTCATGGGAGAAGAGCTATATCTGTATTTAAATATCTGTCAAAATGATTATTATCAGGGTTTAATAAATATACCTTGGAACTAATTAAATTTTTGTCATGTACTTAGATAATAATTATAAACACTATCCTGTACTATACTTTTTAGATGGAAGAATATTTTTTAATTCATTTTCAGGAGTAATTACTCAATTAATTAGTGATGTTTTAGGTGCGATATAATAAACTAATTGAGTCGATAAGAATAAATTTATAAACCCAACTTTTTGAGTGAGCCAAGACTGTGGAAACAAATCCTTAATTCAAGATCTTAATAAAACAATATTAAATATTTGAAGCTGATAAATTATTTAAACCTACTTCATACGAAGATGGAGAATTTATTTTTGAACGGCTAGCTATAATTTCATATCATGTAAAATAGCTCTAGTTGCCGTCTGTTTAATAGCAATCCTTACCCCAGCAAAATTTTCTTTATTTCGTGAATAATAATCAAGTTATCTCGCCTACTTTGCTTCAAAAGCTACTTTCCATAAAAATACATTCTCACTTCACTAGTCCTCAGGAAAAACGCCGCCCTAGTAATTAGTCTAAGCTAATAAACTGCTTGAAGTGATTATAGCGCTCAAATATCTGCTCTACATAGGCTACAGGTTCTGTGCCACGCACATAACCATATTTTATAAAAGGTTTATTGTAATTTTTTGGTAAACGTAACGCCAAGACCATCTTTTCTACATGATCGTTCCAAATACTTGGATCCAACCCATTTGCTTCAGCAAGTCGCTGGGCATCTCTTACGTGACCATACCCGCAGTTATAAGAAGCCAAGGATAATTTAGTTCTATTAAGCGTATCAGTAATATTATCAAAACGTTTATACATCTGATTTAAATATTTTGCTCCACCTCTTATACTCTCGGTAGGGTCTGAAGTATCTTCAATACCCAAAGATTCCGCAGTCGCTGGCATAATTTGCATCAACCCAACGGCTCCCGACCATGACTCAGCGTCAGGGTTAAATCGAGACTCTTGGTAAACCTGTGAAGCAAGTAGTCTCCAATCTAACTCTATTTTTTGAGCATTGGTCTTTATAAGTTCGTCGTATTTGCTAATTTGATTGTTTTTTAAGCTATAATAGTCACTTTTTATTCTACGATTGAAAGAGCGTTTGTTTTTAAAATATTTATTATAAACAACCCGATAATTTGTTTTTTTTCGATTTGCTAAAATCCAATTATTGACAACTCCGCGAAACATCTTAGATTTTTTGCGAGTCACCCAAGCAATTCGTTGAGAAAAAGAAATGGGAACATCTATATTTAGAACATTACGATTAGAGGCATTAATCTTGGCAAGATTTTCATCAGCAACTGTATACTTAATCGTTCCATCTGCCACCATATCTATAATTTCTCCTGTTGTTAGTTGACCACTTAGTGTATCAATGACAATATTACCTCCAATTTCATTAGAAAGACTAATTAGGCGTTCATGGTAAGCCGAATTTTTGCGAATTGAAACGGTATCGTCAATTAATTCTATTGGATCACGAATGAGCTGCTTTTCTATTGCGCTCCATGACATGTTTCGGTAGTTGTCTGGTTTTTTCTGAACGAGTACTTGCTTGGTGATATAAAGGTATTCAGTAAAACCAACTTCCCATTTCCGTTGGTTGGTAATGGTCATTCCATGTGCAATGATGTCTACATCACCTCTATTTAGTACTTCGAATTGATTGTCGAGATTATCGGAAACAATAATTTCTAGTTTTAGATTAAGATGATCTGCCAATTGCTGTAAAAGCTCATATTCAAAGCCCATAGGCTGCCCTTTGTAAAGAAAATAGCTTGTACTACTATATACTACTAAAGCCCTTAAGACTCCATCTTGTATGATAGCGTCTAGATCTCTATCAACAGAATTCTCAACAATGCTATTTACTACGTTGGTATCTTTATCCTTTACAGGTTTTTCTTTCTGCTGACAAGAAACGATATAAATCGTCACTAATACGAATAAAAAATATCTGATTCTAATCATCTCCTATTACCAAATATAGGGATAATTGATTTAAGGTACATTTAAGATAGACATATACCAAATATTGCTGGCATTTGTGTTCTTCCTAAGTAATAAAAACTATCGCACTGTATTCCATAAACAGTGCTGCTTCTTTCCTCACAAAACTTAGGGTAAAGCTTCGGTTGAATGCTTCTAGATCCGGATAAGGAGTATTCCATTACATTGAAAACGCAATATTTCAAAAGAAAAAAAGTAGTTGTATACCAATAGCGTCCTAAACGTTTAAAAAATAAGAGGATAAAGTCAAGTA
>TARA_R110002110_G_scaffold18760_3_pt1 | contig 11173 bp, 9 predicted proteins | sample TARA_R110002110 | Tara Oceans TARA_R110002110 (sample SAMEA4397330) | marine metagenome | biome: Polar Biome; feature: [SRF] surface water layer (ENVO:00010504); material: water (ENVO:00002006), including particulate matter (ENVO:01000060) such as... | depth 5 m
GCCCCACCGGCAATCCAACACGGCGACGACGGAAACAGCATCCTCCGGAAAAGAAAGAGCGCTTGCTAGCCCTTGCCCTTGCCCTTGCTGCCCCCGCTGGTGCTGCACCAGGGATTACCTTTTGAATTACCATTGCAGGACGGCTGGACGGCTTTGGCGCTCCGGTCAAGATGCAGCACGGTCGGCGCGGTATAGGCAACCGCCACGCCAAGCCCGAGACGGGCTAATGCCTGACGGCGACCGACGGGTGAATTCTTCGACTGCTTTTCCATTCCGCACGCCCCTGTTTTACGCGTTACCCTGAAAATGGGTGTAATCGCCCCCATTTTAAAGCGTTAAGTGATGGCAAGCGCCACCTTTTTTGTTTACGTTCTGTTCTTTCCCGATCCGTTTCGATGGAATATGACGCTTTTCGACCAGACATACGACGTGCCCGAGACAACCCGCCTGCTGACCCGTGGGGTCTGCAAGCTGTTCCAGGACCTGGGTTTCGGCACCCTGACCGAGTTCAAACTGGCGAATGGCCGGCGCGTCGATGTCATGGCGATCGACCGGAACGGCGAATTCGTGATCGTCGAGGTCAAAAGTACGGTTGCGGACTTCCGCGGCGACCGGAAATGGCACGAATACCTCGCATTCTGCGAACGCTTTTATTTTGCCGTGCCCGCGGGCTTCCCGATGGACATGATGCCCGACGATTGCGGCCTGATTGTCGCCGATCCCTATACTGCCGCGGTACGGCGCGAGAGCCTGACACGCAAGCTCAATACCAATCGCAAACGTCGCCAGCTTATCCGCTTCGCCCTCGCTGCCAGCAACCGCCTGAGCCATAACGGCTAATATGGCGGCATACAATTGTATGCCGCGGGAATCTCTGACATAATTGTTTAACAAAATGTTGGCAAACAACATTAATAAAAAACTAAATCGGGGCGACAGACTATGTTGCGGGTTGGCGCAATCATATTCATGGGGCTGCTTGCCGTTGGCTGCACGGTACCCAAATCGACGAAAATTCCACTTTCGGTCAGCGCAAGCGCGATGACGGAGATGCGGGCAACCCATTCGATTCTGCAGAAACGACAACTCGCGTCGCTGAACTGCCGAAAATCGGGTTACCGGAAACGTACCGCAGCCTATTACCAGTGTATGCGCGCGCTGCTTGCCCGCGATCTTCAGCGGACGCGGGAGCGCGCTGACAGCTATTTTCACCAGGCTGCCCAGAAACACGGGGTCTGCATGGAACGGTCGACCTATCGAGTCGCCCGGTGCCTCGAAATCTAGCCCGGGCCTCTTTCCCCGAGTTCTAGCCCGCCCGGCCACGCCACGGGAAAAATGCCGGGACGCGCCGGCGATAAGCGGCATAGGCATCGCCATATCGCCCGATCAGTCGCCGCTCTTCGTATTTCGCGCCGATCAGCAGATAGACACTGCCCCACACGGCAGTCGCCAGGGCAAATTCCGTCTGTGCCTGTCCCCAGAGCGCCAGAAACAGCCCGCTATAGAGGGGATGGCGGACATAGCGCAGCAAGCCGGCCGTTTTAAGGTCCTCGTCCGGCGCATCTTCAGGCGACCGTATCTGCGCGGTTCCGAGAAACCGCCCCCGGTCGTATCCCGTCAGCGCGACCGCGATGACCGCCAATCCGGCAACCGTCACGATGTCGCCGGCGACGGCCACCGTTTCCGGAAGGCCCAGCGACGGTGCCCCGGACAGCCAGATCCGGCCGAACCACCAGACAAGACCGAGATGCAGCAGCGCGAATCCGTTATAGGCAAGCCGGTAATACCGCCCCAACCCCAGGCGGTTCTTGATGCTGTCGGCAGCCAGCACGGAATGCAGCAGGCCGAAGGACGCCCAGGCCAGTCCATAGAATATATGTTCGGTAACGATGGAGGGTTCCTCCCCGTCAGGGCGCGTTCATCCGGGCAATTGTGGCCGTGGTGCTGAAGCCCTCGACGATCTCCGCCAGAACAACCCTGCCGCCGTAAGACTGCACCAGGTTGGCGCCGACGACCGTGTCGATCGTATAATCGGCGCCCTTCACCAGCACGTCCGGCCGCACCGCATGCAGCAGCGCCTCCGGCGTATCCTCGTCGAAAATCACGACCAGGTCGACGGTTTCCAGAGACGACAGCACGGCGGCACGGGCCGCTTCGTTCTGCATGGGACGGTTTTCGCCTTTCAGCCGCTTCACCGACGCATCGGAATTGAGACCGACGACCAGCCGGTCGCAGGCCGACCGCGCCGACGCCAGAAGCGAGACGTGTCCCGGGTGCAGCAGATCGAAGCAACCGTTGGTGAAGCCGATTTTCTCGCCGCGGTCTTTCCACGTCCGTATCCTGTCCAGCGCAGCATCGAGGCGCAGCGGCGCTTTCGGGCCGCCATGACCGGCCATGACGTTCAGTTCCTCGAGCAGGTCGTCGGCATAGACCACGGCCGTGCCGGTCTTGCCGACCACGATACCGGCCGCGACATTGGCAAGCTGCGCGGCCTCCAGCGCGGGCACGCCGGACGCGATCCCCGCCGCCAGCAGGGCGAGAACCGTGTCGCCGGCACCCGAAACATCGAACACTTCGCGCGCCCGCGACGGGAAATGATCCGCGCGGTCGGCCGTCACCAGCGACATGCCCTGCGCGCCGCGCGTCACCAGCATGGATGCGATATCCGCCGCCGCCAGCAGGGAGCGGGCGGCCGCGGCGATGCCTTCCTCGGATGACAGGTCGCCATCCGCCGCCTCGCCAAGCTCTTTCAGGTTCGGCGTGATCAGGCTCGCCCCGGCGTAACGCGTAAAATCGCGCGACTTCGGATCGACAATCACGGGCTTGCCGGCGGCGTTTGCCGCGCCGATCAGCCGGGCCACCAGGCTGGCGGTTACCGTGCCCTTGCCGTAGTCGGAAACGATCAGCGCACCGGCATCTTCGAGCTCTTTCTGTGCCGCCTCGAAAACCGCATCGGCCACGTCATCGCCGATCGGCGACGTGACCTCCCGGTCGGCGCGCAGCAGTTGCTGACCGCCGGCGACATATCTGACCTTGCTGGTCGTCGGCCGGTCTTTTTCGGTAATCAGGGTCGGCGTGACGCCAGCGAGGTCCCGCAGCAGCATATCCACATCGCGGGCGATATCGTCATCGCCGGTCACGCTGACAAAAGCGACGGACGCGCCAACGGAGACCAGGTTGCGCACCACGTTGCCCGCCCCGCCGAGCATCGCGGTTTCGTTCGTCACCCGGCACACCGGGATCGGCGCTTCGGGAGACACGCGGCTGACATCGCCATACACGAAGCGGTCGAGCATCACATCGCCGACACAGACCACCTTCGCCGTCTGCAGACCGGCGATCCGTGCTGCAAGCGCGGCATGATCCGGCGCCGTCATGCGGCGCATTTCCGCTCGAGGATATCGCACAGCATCTGTCCCAGCATGATATGCATTTCCTGGATGCGCGCCGTCGTTTCGGACGGAACAATCAGCAGGGGATCGGCAAGACCGACCAGTTTTCCGCCGTCTTTGCCGCTCAGCGCGGCGGGGACGACACCCATGTCGCGCGCGGTTTCCAGTGCCACCGTCACATTGGGGCTTTGTCCCGACGTCGTAATCCCGATCGCAACGTCCCCCGGTTTGCACAGCGCCTCGACCTGGCGGGCAAACACCGTTTCGTAGCCAAAATCGTTCGCCGCCGCCGTCAGCAGCGACGTGTCGGTGGTAAAGGCGATTGCCGGCAGCGCCCGCCGGTTTTCCTTGTAGCGGCAGACCAGTTCCGTCGCGAGATGCTGCGCATCGCCGGCGCTGCCGCCATTGCCGAAAAACACCAGCTTGTTGCCGGCATTCACAGCGGCCTCGCAGATATCCGCGAGCCGTATGAAATCGGCCTTCAACGCACGCGTCGCCGCAACGACGCTGTCATGCTCGTCGAGTTCGCTGTCGAAATAGGTATCGAGATTCATCGGTCAGTCTCCGTCCGGACGGGATAGCGCATTTTGCGCCGTCGCGGAATCTTCTAACGCGCCCAGCATCTCGGCTTCAAGTGTCAGAAAGTGCGCCTCCCAGGTCCAGTGCCCGAGAATATAGTTGCGGGCAGCTTCCGCAAGGCTGTCCCGGCGCGCGGGATCGGCGAGCAGTGCGAGGACGGCGTCGGCAAAACCGCGCGCATCGTCGGCGATGACAAGATGGTCGCCGGGTGTCGCGCGGATACCCTCGTTCGCAACGGTCGTCGCCACCACGGCTTTGCGCATCGCCATGAACTCGATCAGCTTGTTCTGCATGCCGGCGCCCACCTGAACCGGGTTTATGCAAACCGCCGCCTTCGCGATGTAATCCGCCGGATCGGGTACCTCGCCGGTGACCGTCACGCCCGCCAGGTCGCCCAGCGCGACTACTTCGGGGCGCGGATCGCGGCCGACAATCAGCAACTGCGCCCGCGCTTCGCCCGCGCGGATAAGCGGCCAGACGTTTTCGGCAAACCACGTGATCGCATGAACGTTGGTGTAGGTCCGCAGCACGCCGTTGAACACCAGGGTAAACGGCTCTTCCGCGATATCGGGGCGCGGCGCAAACCTGTCGACATCGACCCCGTGCGGGCCGAACACGACATTGTCGATCTCCGGCAGGCCGCGGTCCCGGCAGGCAGCGGCGATCTCGTCGACATCCTGCTGGCCGATCAGGACAGTACGCGTAAAATCCGACCATACGCGCGGCTCGTAGTTTCTGACCAGCCGGGTTTCCACCGAATAGAGAAGCTTTTCCTTCAGGTTCCTGAAATGCTCGGCCATGCGCCGCGTGTTCAGCGCCTGCGAAAGCTGCATCGCGAGGAACGTTACCGGGCCGTCGGCGCGCGTCCGGGACCGCCCCAGCGATCGCATGGTCTCGGCGCTGCGGATGTAATAGCTGTAGCCGATATCGACCTTGCCGAGCCCGGCACGCACCGCACGCGTCTGCGCAGGGTTCGAAAACAGGCCGACCTGAAGCGGCCAGCCCCGCATCAGGCCGCGCAATACCCCGACGAGCCGTCGCACAGGGCCATGGTCGAAAACATGCACGCTGCGGCAGACCGTCTCGAGCCATTGGCGGTGGGCCGGGCTTATTTCCTCGCCGTTGTCGAGCGCGTAGAAATCCACCGCATGTCCGCGCGCGGCAAAAAACGAGATCAGATGGGCGACCGTCATCTGGTCGGCACGGGTCATCGGTAGCGGCAACCGGCTATAGGCGATGGCGATTGAGAAAGGCCGCGGCGCAGGGTCGACCTGCATGACCTTGGGCAAGCCGTCGGTCATCTTCCCTACAGACGGTCTATATCGACGACAGGGACCCGTTTTCCGAGACCTTCGCGATCGATATCGACACCCTTGCCGATAACGGCCAGCGAAACCTCCCCCGCCGCATCGATATCCTCAACCAGCAGGCGCGACAGATGCGGCAGGCGCTGCTGGACATAGGCCAGGTTCGCCCCGACGAGCTCGCGGTTCTTCAGGTCGGGGTCGAAAATTTTCAGGTCGTACCCCTTGCCCAGCAGCGCCTCGGCCAGGTCGATCAGCGGACTTTCGCGCAGATCGTCGGTGTCGGATTTGAACGTCAGGCCGATCAGCAGGACTGACGCACCGGGATCCAGACGGTCCATGACCCGGTCCGCGAGATACCGTTTATGTGCCTCGTTCGACGTGATCACGTTCGACATAACCGGCAGTGCGACACCCTGCCCGCCGGCCAGGGCCGAGATTGCACGTACGTCCTTGGGCAGGCACGAGCCGCCAAAGGCGCCGCCGGGCCGCAGGTAATACGGCGAGATATTCAGCTTGGTATCGGACAGGAAAACATCGATCAGCGGTTCGGGGTCGACATCGAGCTCGAGCGCAAGACGGCCGATTTCATTGGCAAAGACGACCTTCAGCGCGTGAAATCCGTTATCCGACAGCTTGACCATCTCGGCGGTACGGTAGGGCAGTTCGAAAAACGGCGCGTCGATATGATCGTAGACGCCCAGCATCCGTCTGGTGATCCCGGGTTCGCGTTCGCCGACGACGACACGTGACGGCGCGTAGTAATCCTGAATGGCCGTCGATTCGCGGAGAAATTCGGGGTTGAGGACCGCCTCGAAACGCGTGCCCGGCTCTTCGCCCGCGGCATCCACCAGTACCGGCAGGATGGCGTCTTCCATCGCGCCGGGGTACATGGTCGACCGGTAGGCGACAACCAGTGCCTCGCGCGCGGCGTCCCGGGTCCGGAGCGCGGCGCCCAGTTCGGCGGAGACCGCGCAGACCTGCGTCAGATCGAGCCCGCCGCCCGGCAAAGACGGCGTACCGACACAGACCATCGCGATGTCGGCATCGTCAAGGTGACGGCCGACATCGGTATAGGCGGACAGGCGCCCGGCATCGCGGCCGGCGGCAAGAAGTTCGTCCAGTCCCGGTTCGGATACCGGCGAAAGGCCGGTTTCGATCATGGACGCCTTGTCCGGGCTGACATCGATGCCAATGACCGTATGGCCGTCGCGCAAAAGACATGCTGTCGCCGTTGCGCCGACATAGCCCAGTCCGAATACAACAATCTTCATACGCAATACTCCTGTCGGACGGGTTGTAGACTAATTAACCGGCCGTTGGAATTGCCGCGGCAAGGTCGTCAAACAGCCGGTCGAGGACGTCCGCCCCGGGGACTGCCGCATCCGCCGACCAGGAAAAGAACACCGCGGCGCGTGCGGCGGCGTCCATCGTCTCGGGGGAGACGGAAAGCCGGCACGCCGTGCGTTCGACCCCGAAGCGATACCAGTGCGCGGCATCCCGCGGCGGCGACAATGTCCCCGCCAGTGCCCGGACCGACAGGTCAAGTTCCCCCTGCCTGAAGGTTGTGCCGGAAACGACGTCCCATTCGGACGGGATCAGAAAGCCTGTCTCCGGCTTTGATAGCGCGCCGCGCCAGAGATCGGCGATCAGCACCCCCTTGCCCGGCCACAGACACACCGCCCGGCGCACGTCCACGCCGAGATGGGCATAACCGCTCTGCCAGCCGGCGGCGACGAATGCGCCGTCAGGGGACGCGACATCCAGCGCGCCCGCATAGCCGCGGCGACCGACCCGGAAGGATTTCCAGAACTCGATGGGCTCGGCACCGACCAGGCGCGGCCCGTTATGCGCCGCCGCCGAGCGCGACGAATTGCGGTCGTCGCCGGCGGTATAGGTCGGCACGCCGGTATCGACGAGAAACCGTTTGCCGTCGGCCGTCGCCTCGACCGACAGGAAGTCCGCATGGGCATGGCCCGGATTGTCGTCAGGGCCGCACGGACCGCAGTCGAACACGACGGAATCGCCCCCCTGCCCGAGCCGGACATACCCGGTTTCGGGAAGGCGCGTGACCGGCGGCGTCGCCGTCGTATCGGCCACGCTGTCGGCGCGCGGCGCCTCGCCGACCCAGGAATCGTTCATCAGCGCGATCTCGCCGTCCGCCAGCGTCATCACCGGCAGGGCCGCGGACATACGGCTCACCGTCTCGTCGAGCGCCGGTTGCCACGCGTGGGGGAACAGGCCGCTTGCTGCCAGCACGCGCACGTCCAGCATCGACAGCACATGATACATCGGACAGCGCTCGGCCTGGCCGCCGTCGGTCAGCACATTCTGCCGGATGGATTTCGGCACGGCAGCCTCGAGCAGGCCGAGGGCGGGAGGGACCGAAGCGCACATCCCGGCATAGGCGGAAAGCGCCACGTAGTTCTTCATCAGGTGATTGTACTGAAGGTCGCGTTCGAGATTGGCGCGGATGAACGCGGCACAGAACCGGGCATGTTCCAGCAGCACGGTTTCGGCCGCCGGGTCGGCGGGACCGCCCGCCTTGCGGTACAGCGCCAGCGCCGACAGCAGATTGATCAGCCGGTGGCTTGCGGTATAGGCGTTCCACACATCGCGGAATACGCCGGGAGACGACCACGCATTCTGCCGGTCGAGCGATTCCACCAGTGCCCGGATCGCTGAAAGGTCTTCTGCCCGGCCACGGGCCAGCAGCGGCACCGCATAGCCCATATAGGCGAGGTTCATGCGCCGCAGCGGATTGTTGCCCTCGTGGAATTCGCCGCGCCAGGAAACCTGTTCCACACTGCCGAAATCGTAGTCGCGGTTGAGCAGGGTGAACCTGCCGGCGGTGGCGCCCTCAAAACTGTCGCCGTGCACGGCCGTTTGCAGCTGCAGGACGATCTCTGCGATCGCAACCGCTTCATCCGAGGACGGCTCCGCGAGCGGCAGCTTCTGCGCGGCGCGGTCGATCCGCTGTCGGCTGAATTCGGGATGATGCCGCATCACCAGGCGTTGCCCCCGGCAGACAAGCCGGAAAACCCATTGCTCCGCCGTCAGGTGGCGCACCGTGCGCCAGAGGCGACCCACGGACATATCAGCGGGCGTGCCGTGCCGGGGGGATGTTCACAGGTCGACCTGTGCGCCCCGTTGCAGGGATTCGAGCACTGCAATGGTCGCAAAGCTCGACTGCACAAGTTCGGCCTCGTCGGCCGGCGCCGGGCCGCCCGAGGCAACGGCTTCGGCAAAAGCCTGGAGTTCCGCCGCGTGCCCCTTGTCCTGCTCCATCGAGCGGCCGATTTTCGATTCCTTGCCCCCCGAGGTCACCGTCAGGCCCCGAAAATCGTTGATATTGATCACGGTGCCGCCGGCAAACGCCTCGACCAGTTCTTTCGAATAGGCGGTATCGCCAAGCGCCGTATAGGCGATGGTCGCGAGGCTGCCATCGGCGAAGTTGAGCGAGACGGTAAGATCGTCACACGCCCCCTGGGTGACCGTCGCCGAGGCCGCCTGCACGGTTTTGATATCGTCGTCGACAAGGAACCGGGCAAGATCGACGAAATGGCAGACCTCGCCCAGGATGCGTCCGTTGCCCTCTTCGGCGGCATTCTGCCAGCTGTCATCCGGCAGCTGACCGGCATTAACGCGCAGCAACACGTATTTGGTCCCGCCCGCCGCTTTGAGACGATCCCGCGCCTGCACCGCCAGCGGGGCGAAACGGCGGTTGAAACCGACCTGCAGGAACGCATCCGATTGCAGCCGGGCGCGGATCACGGCGTTCAGCTCGTCGCGGTCCAGCGCGAGCGGTTTCTCGACCAGCACGTTCTTGCCGGCGGCAAGCGCGCGGGCGGTCAGCGAAGCATGGGTCGAATGCGGCGTCGTGATCAGGACAGCGTTGATATCGGGGTTGTCGAAAATCGCCGCGTCGTCGGTATCGGCATGGGCAAAGCCGAAACTGTCGGCCGAATGATCGGCGGAAATGCCGCGCTGGGTGACCAGCGTATGCAGCTCCACCGCGTCGATTTTTTTCAGCCGCGGCAGCAGGACGGTCCGCGCGAAATTGCCGGCACCGATCACGCCGAGAACACACTTGCCGGCCGCGGATTTGCCCGTCGACACGGCAACCGGCGTGCGCAGCGCGGGCGACTTTGCTTTCGGCGTTTTATCGTATTCGAGGATCACGCCGAGATGCGGCTCGGTGTTGTTCGATACCATGTCATAGGCTTTTTCGGCCTCCGCGAACGGAATTTTATGCGTGATCATCTGTTCGACCTGCAAACGATGATCGCGGCGTCGCGACATCAGCCGCACGGTTTCCTCGAGATTGCGTGTCTCGGTCCAGCGCACGAAGCCGACCGGGTACTTGACGTGGCGGTTCTCGTAATCGGGGTCGTAGCGCCCCGGCCCGTAAGACCGCGACACCACGACCGACAGTTCCTTTTTCATGAACAACCGGTAGTCGAACTCGGTGCCCGTGATGCCGACAAGGCTGATCTTCGCCTTGTCGCGGGCGATGTTGGCCGCGGTATCGAACGGCTCGCTCGAGTCCGTCGCCGCCGCGATGATGACACCGTCGCAGCCGCGCCCGCCCGACAGGTCCATGATCGCCGCCGTCGGGTCTCCCTGCGACAGGTCGCAGACCAGTTCCGCACCGCCATAGGTAGCGAGCTTGAGCCGTTCCGCATTGTAGTCGAGCACGATCACCCGGCAGCCCGCGAGATCGAGAAACTGCGCGGCAAGCTGGCCGACCAGCCCCGCGCCGATCACCGCGACGACGTCGCCGAGTTGCGGTTCGACCAGACGCACGCCGTTCATGGCGATGGCGCCGAGCGTGCCGAAACAGGCTTCCTCGTCATTCACGTCGTCGGGCACCGGCGCGCAGAGATTTTCGGGCACCGCGTTCAGTTCCGAATGGTTGGCGAGCCCGGCGCCGGCGATGGCCACGCGCTGGCCGGTCCGGAATTTTCCCTCGAGCCCTGCGCCGACTTCGACCACCTCGCCGACCGCGGAATAGCCGAGCGGCAGGGGCTCGTCGAGCCGCGCCATGACCGCGCGCATGGTAGCGCCGATACCGTCGCGCTTCGCCTTGTCGAGCACCTTGCGCACCAGGTCGGGCCGCGCCTTCGCCTTGGCCGCCAGGCTCTTTTTCGCAAAGTTCACGACCATGCGCTCGGTACCCGCAGAGATCAGCGAGGCACGCGTGCGCACCAGAAGATGCCCCGACCGGACCTTCGCATCGGGGACTTCTTTCAACGCCAGCTTGCCTGAACGCGCGCTCTGGACGACCTGTTTCATCTAACGAACCAACTCTTTCAAATTTCCCGCAATCTATGCCGCCTCGTCACGGGGGCGCAACTATCGCCGGACATAGATCGAATCCTCCTGCCGGACCCGGCCGGTATGTTTCGAGTTCAGCTGGCCCAGCGCCCCTTCGTAAGCGAAGCCGCGGGCCGTGAGGAACCGGTAGATTTCATCGAACCCGGCGGCGCCGTCATACGATACCTCGAACGGGGATTCGATGATGATGACCGATACGTCGTCCAGCCGGTCGCCGGCGCCCTGCAATACTTCGAGCTCAGCGCCCTGAACGTCGATTTTCACGAGCATCGGCCCCGTCACGCCGGCCAGCAGCCCGTCGAGGCGTCTGAGCGCGACGGGTTCGGTCCGCACGACGCCGTCTGCCTGGCGGTCGTCATGGAATGCTTCGGTAGGCTGATGGATCGAACTGTTCTGGTCATTCGCGGTGACGAACAGGTCGATCTGACCGTTTTCCGCACCGACGGCGCAGGATTCCACCCGGATTTTCGGGTTCCCGGCGTAAATCGTCTTCGCTTTTTCGGCGAGGGCCGCGTTGGGCTCAACCCCGATAATGTCCGCATCGGGCCAGAGCCGGCTTGC
>TARA_R110002110_G_scaffold22013_9_pt1 | contig 11171 bp, 18 predicted proteins | sample TARA_R110002110 | Tara Oceans TARA_R110002110 (sample SAMEA4397330) | marine metagenome | biome: Polar Biome; feature: [SRF] surface water layer (ENVO:00010504); material: water (ENVO:00002006), including particulate matter (ENVO:01000060) such as... | depth 5 m
CTGTTCCGGATCATCTAAGGGAGCATTCCAAAATGCCATAATACAATCTCCCATATATTTATCAACCGTTCCACCATGCTCTAAAATAATATTAGTTTGATTAGTAAGAAACCTGTTAACAAGTTCTACTAATTGTTCGGGGTTATCTTTAAATTTCTCAGAGATAGGAGTAAAACCTCGTATGTCTGAAAACAAAAATGTCATGTCACGCCTTTCACCGCCAAGCTTTAATAGCTTCGGATTTTGCTGCAGTTTCTTAACCATTCTAGGATCGAGATAGTGTTCGAACTGTTTCTTGATTTGCTGTTTTAATTTAAACTCTCGTAAGTAATTAGTAAAAGAAGAAACTGCCCATAGTATTAAAGCTGCTAGTACACCAAAAGAAGGGTCAAGTAATATTTGCTGTGTAGCAAAAGCATCCATAGTATACCAAATAGTGCCCCCAACAGCTACTAGCAAAGCGGGAAGAGATAAGTATACTTTAAAACTAAGTAGTAAAAGTATGAGTAGTCCGCCTAGTAGTACTAACAGTTCTGTATCTTCTGCCCACCTGGGTCTTGATATATTGGTACCTGTAATTAGAGTGGATAATACTGCGGCCTGAACTTCATGAGGGGCTTTTAACCCTGCTGGTGTGGCAACAAGCGTAGAAGTTCCTTTAGCTGTTACTCCTATTATTGCAACAGTGTTGGGCTTTGGATGTTTAAAGTAATCCGCAGCCGATATAGTTTTAAATGAAGTATTCCAGTTAACCCAAATCCGTGCTTGTGAATCTGTTTTTATTATAGGAAAGTTTTGTATCCGTAGAGCGTCTACTCCTATATCACTGCTTTTAATCGCGTAAGAAGGTGCACCTGCCAATCCTCTTAGTATCTCCATAGAGAAAGAAGGATACAGTGTCTCTCCTATATTAAAAACCAGAGGAATCCTCCGCACGAGTCCATCTAGCTCGAAAGCAGTAGATGTTATACCGTTTCCAACTGCCATAGATTCAATATCCTGTACATTGTTCAGAATACCATCAAATGCAGTTAAGTAGGGAAGGGGGCTTGACCCTATAGAAGCGGTACCTACGTGAGGAGGCTGTCCTCCGATCTTTGAATTTGTTGCCGCAGTAGAAACCACAACATTAGACATACAATTAGAAAAGTCTTCATCTGTTCCGTATCTATCTTCTTCTGGGAACAAAACAGTTATGCCTGTAATACCTGAACCAAGTAAGCTGCAAAAAGCATTTCTAGGCCAGGGCCATTGTCCTATCATATTCAGACTTTCATCATCTACAGAAATTAAAGTAATTATCTCAGATTCTGTAGGCTCTATAGTAGATATGAAATAGTCAAATGTTTTTAGTCTGAGAACTTCTATTGGATAAGGGTCAAGGCTTTTAATTCCTACTAGACCCGCAATTAATAGTATCCCTACTAGCCACCTCATCTGTAGAACCTATGTCTACCTATTGCAATAGTAAAGTGTAGTTCAGAGGCCCAATTAGGATCTACATAGTTAGCGTGGTAATGAGTTGCTCCTTCTGTTATATCAAAAGCAATTACAGAAGCAATAGTTGCAGCTCTTACACTCTCTGTCCAAGCAGCTCTATTGGTAGGCTCATCTAGTTTACCATCGCAGTACCAAGAAAATTGACATTTATTGAGAACTATCTTACCTTCACTCTTTCTCGCTTGATACACTACATCACATACAGTACTAGGGTAAGAGTTATGCTTAACTCTATTTAGTACTACATGAGAAATAGCTAGTTTCTCTGCTACAGGCTGAGAACGGGCTTCATGATAAATATTGTGTGCTAAACACATTAAGTCTGTGTCATAGTCACCGAAAGCTGTTGCTGGAACCAGCAATAAAAGTAAAAGTACTGTTCTCATTGCTGTGTGATAGTAATACGACTATCCCCTCCGCTATTAATTATGATACTGTCTCGTTTACCTTCATCATCTAATAGTATATTATAACCATAATTGGAGGCAAGGTCTAATCGAACGGAGTTGCTTGTTTGTCTGTATAACACTATCATTTGCTCCTGTAAAAAAGTATTAATTTGCGTATCAGAGTCAAAGCCATAAGAAGTTCCTACAAGTTCAAAAAGAGCACTATCGGCTAATTCATCTTTATCTTGTACTTCTAAGTCATCAAAGGTATCAAGTAAGTCTACTAGAAAGTCTACGTTCAAAAAGTCTATATCGAGTTCTTGAAACTCCTCGAGTAAGTCTTCTTCTAGTTGATCTTCGAGTAAATCTTTGTCCAACTCCTCAAAGTCTAACTCATCCTTCTTCTGCCTCTGTTGTGCTTGTTCCTCGGGGACCACCTCCTTAGGAGGGGAAACAATCAACATGTTATCAATCATAGCCAATGTTACATCTAGTATCTTTGGCGGTGAGGGTGCTGCTTCTGCTGTAGAAACAGTAGTGGCCTGGAACGCCTCTGTTAAAGACACCTGACCTCCTAACGAAGAGACAGTTATCTCTCCAGAAGAAACCCCAAACTTATCAGGAAGAAGTATTACTAAAGTTCTTCCGAGTTCATCCACTGTGGATGTAAAATCAGTGCCTCGTATAGCTACTTCCGCCGTAGGAGTCCTAATCTTTATATTTTGTTTATCAATCTTGCCTAGTGCACCAGTTATAAAACGAGCGGTGCCCGAAGCGAAAGTAAGAGCTAGTTTTGATTTAGACGGGTTTGGATCGTATACAAACTCATCTATAACTATCGAAGAATGCTCTGTTAATTTTAATACAGAGTCATCTAAGAACTCTAGTGCTATTCTGCCTTGTGCTGTTCTAACATCGTCGTAGCTTTCTATACTGAAGTCTAGGCTGGCATCATTTTGTTTTTGCTGTCGGAATACGGCAGCAGTACCTTGCATTTCCGTAACAGATCCTACATTTGCAAAAACACTAACAGGTAGTGCTAGTAGTACCGTTATTTTGAATAACACATAGTGTTGCATGGTCACTACTCGTTCCTGAACCAGTAGAAGTAATACGGACCCAGTCTCTGGCATTTGTTGTCTTTTGTATTACGTCAATATCCCAATAGCTACCCGTAACATTAATATCTGAGTAATGTCCCGTAGAATCTGAGGTAGCTCCGCTATTGTTTATACCGGCATAATCTATTGTATTGTTACTTCCAGTAATATCCCAGTCTTGCTGTACATACTTGGAGTTGATAGTAGAATTGAGAGTATTATTACTACCATCAATGTCCCATTCTATTTGTAAGTCATCTGATACTGCTGCTGCCATGGCTCCACTAGAACCTAGCTGAGTCGCTAAGTTTGAGGCTGTGTATGCAGTTGCAGCATTAAATATTACAGTATTGTTATCTCCATCGAAGTCCCAATTTATTACGCTGTCATCAGCATTAGCACCTTGTGCTACATTTATAGTAAAACTATTACTTCCTCCAGCAACTATAGTATCTAAATCCATAGTGGTCATACTATAGGTACCTGCAGAATTAAACTGCCCTATAAAGTTATTACTGTCTCCAGTAAATATTAAGTTGTAATTACCATCTGTTCCATTAATGTCTGTTAAAAACTTATTCGTATTACCAATCTGGTCTAAGTTCAAAGTAAAGTTTGCACCCGTAATATTCATAGGATTACTTACGGTAGTCGCATTAGTAGCAGTTGCATTGTCTCCCACAATGTTACCTGAACCTAACTGTTCTATATCTATTTCAGTATTATTAGCTGAAGTTTGGGTGATATAGATTTGGTTATCCGCAGCATAAGCATCAATTACAAAAGCAATAAGTACTAAAATAAGTACTATCTGTTTCATGTTATTCTCTTATCGAGAAACTCCAAAAGCCTCTCTCTTTACCTACCATTATAGTTTGGAGTACTGCTGTTTCTATTGCTTTTTGTGTGGCTATTGCCATGCTCTCATTAACAGTAGAACCTGCCTCTAACTCGACTAATTCAGTACCTACTTCATAAAATCTGAATAAGTCTGCCGATACTCCTACGGAAAGTAAATGTTTAGTAACTAAAACCTCCATTAAAATTTCGCCAGTGCCAACAGACACTGTACGCAAAGTTACGACTATTATATCTTCTCTATATTGTTGTGAGGCTGATACTCCAAGGTATCGAGCTCCTGTTCCACCTGTTCTAAGATTAGTGTCGTAGCTTATTATCCCACCGTGCATAACAAGGCCCGCGAATAGTAAGGGTTGCATCTTTGTTTTTTCTCTGAAGTCTTTTCTAGTACTTCTAATAATCTGCCTTTCTTTAGTAATAGAGTCTATACCAACACGTTCTACAACACGGAAGAACTTTCCTCCTGCAGCGTGCTTTAATGCTCGTATTAAATAAGCTTCCCCTCCTTGTGTTACTGCTGATGAAAATAGAGCAAAGTCAGAATTACTTTTCCTTGCTCCTGTTAAGTCTTTAAAAGAACCCGAGTAAACTGCAACCACTGGTCGCTTATCAGGTTCTGGTATATTAAATAATTCGTCTACTGTTAAAGAAGCAACTTCGGCTTCCTTAAAATCTCTCTTTACTAACTTGTCTACTGATACTGCGGAGCATCCATTAAGTATCGTCAGAAGTAATACTGAACTGATCCACGGGGACCATGATCTTGGTACATAAGTCATCGATTTCACAACTTTCATAGGACCCTTCCTCTCCGTACTTGCCTGGGTAAGTTTCCATAATTAACGTACCATCTTCTCTCATGTAGTATCTTATGTAGTAGTCCTCAGATTGGAAGTAAAACCTTCCATCTAAGTTAGGGTCTATGTCTCCTGCCTCAAAAAGGGACTCTACTAGTTCCTTTGACAGCTTTGAGTATATTCTACTCTCAAAGTTACGAAGAAAGCGATTAACTGTACTGTTTTCTTCATCTCTCTCAAGTTGTTCTAGGTCAGAGTCTATCTTATCCTGTATAGCCTTCTTTCTGGAGTTCTCTTGGTTCTCGATAGTTAAATAGTGCTGAGACTGGTTAAACCCAGAGAAAGAAGGACTCTTAAACTTGTGAGTCAGCTGATCTGCTTGAATCATCGGGCACATCAACAATATCCCGCCTGCTACCATATATTTGTTCATATTTCAACACCACATCTATCTTCTGCTGTAGACGTATCATATCGTTGTCTAACATTCTATTAGCATCTATGCACTTAATTAAAGCTAGATGCATTGCGTCTAGTTCAGGCTGTATCCTATCCACTACGAACTTCCAAACGTAAAAAATGAAGTAACCCATGCCGACTGACATAGTTATAGGAAACCCAAACTTTGTAATTATAACTGTTAATTCTTCCATCAGTCTCTTCTTACATCAAGCTTTACGTCTAATGGTTGTCCCTTCTCGTTAGTTCTATAATTCTCAGCTCTTGCTATTCTATCAATAGGAGGAGCGAGATGAAGTGCACTACTTACTAGTAAATCAATCTTTACCAGTTCGTTACAGCCCACTCGCGCTCTATCTTCTAACATCTTGCAGAAGAGAGTTAGAGTATCGATTTGATCAATAACTCCGTCAAGTATCTGTTTCAGTACTGCAAAGATAAAAAAGCCCATAACGACGGCACCAGCAATAGGAGCGCCTACATCTGATACAAAGTCAAGTATTTCCACTATACAGTATAGTTAACCTGGTGACTGTTAGTTATATGCTGGAGCTCTCCGGCTCTGTCATATATGGTCACATTAAAGAAAGTCTCTATAATCTGTCTTTGTCCAGGCTGTGCCCCTGCAACTATTGTCGTAGTCTTGTATGGCATATTATACGTTGCAGTTATTGGCTGCGTTAGTATTGGTTCCATTCTTCTTCCTTTTTCTAAATCCTGCGGCTTTCACCGCTTTGTGTATTCTACCTTTTTTCATTAGTTTACTAAACCGTTTGAAAACGCTTTTCATATTTACTCACTTTTCAGAAGTTTATCCATTAATGCTCCATAATTACCTTGGCCGAAGGGTACTTCGGAATTTATCATAACATTGTTCTGTGTTTTGACTGAAGAGGCATTAGCCTTCTCTGCTTCAGTCTGTGCTTTGATCTCGTCCATCCGCATCTTGTGTGCCATCTGCAACAAGTCTGCAAGGTCTTTATTGGAGTACATTTCTGTTTCTTCCGCTTCTTCTAGCTTTCTGTCAATTAATGTGTCCATGACTTCTGCTAGCTTAAATCTATTTCTGTACCCAGCATCTAAATAGACAGAGTCAATATATTTTTTAACTTCTCGTTTGTTTAGGTACTCGGACACGACATCGCGTGGGACCTTGAGTTCCATACTGACTGCAGTAATATCACCTTTCTCCAAATAGGCATTGGCGATTTCTATACTTTCTGGACTGATTCGGGTTGTTACATCTTTACTCATGGCAATATTATCCCATGAAACAACCTCCAATGTCAAGAGTTATTTTTTAAAGATGTAGTTTTGAAAAATTTTTATGGGTGGGTATTCACATTGCATGAATATAAAAAAAGAAATGGGACGGAAGACATAAGCTAGTTGTTCGTGTCTTCCGTCCCGATTTTTAAAAGTTATTCATAAAGATTAAAATTTAAAAATTGTAGGCAATACCTATTGAATGGCTTGAATCATCGACATCATCCTCTGAATAAGTCCAGGTGTAGGAGATTCCGATGTCCTTAAAGCTTTTTCCTAATACAATACCTGCATCCATATTGGAATCAGCATTACGGCCTATGAATCCCGAAACATCAAGAGGCAAGTCAACAATGTCACTTACGGACACAGCTCCTGCGTAGTAGTTATCGTTGCTATCTAAGTCCCGATAGACTGTACCACTTAGAGGTCCAATATTTAGTGTTCCGTAAATCTCTTGAGCATCGTCTCCGAAGTCGACATCATCGCCTGTATAGCTATATCTAATATACCCAACGTCATAGGAAATCTTATCATTGATATCATTTCCGTATCCAAGGGTTATATCTACCTCTGCAGTTGTATCATCATCAAAATCCACTTGACTTCCCCATGCGTTTGCGTAAAACCCGCCTTCGGTACTTGCTGCTATGTATCCTTGTACTGCAGGATTACCATTAGTTTGTGTAGCACCTCGCCACACGTAATTACTTACTCCACCGATCGACCCCTCTAACTCTACTGCATTAGCAGTAGTCCCAAGTGCTCCTAAGAGCATCGCAGTTGCGACTTTTTTCATACTTCCTCCCACCTTGGAGCAAAAACGGGACCACCAAATAAATGTTCCCTCCATTTTTTCTCCATTATTAAGTATTATATCAAGGTGAAAGGAAAATGTCAAGACTTATTTTTAACAAAGTGTATGATCAGCTCCTCTATAGTAGTCTGAACTTGAAGTACGGGGACTTTCGCGATTCCTTCTTCTATTGCAATATCATATCTATGGTGTCCATTGATTATATTGTAAGCTATATCAACTATTATGGGTTTGATTTTTGGAAACTTCATCCTAGCCTTGGTGAGAAGGTGGGGAACTCGTTCCATTTGAGAAGGAATCAGTATATCCACGCCTAGTTGAAACTTTGTGTAGTCAAATTCAACTAAATCCTTTTCTGAAATCTGGGGAAGTGCGTTTCTTTTATAGATCATATCGTATTTTGGTCTCTAATTTGTGGGTGAACTTGTCTGTTTTAGAACTCTCCCACTTTCCCTTGAAAGTGAAGGCTCCTTTTTTAAATTTATATCCTATTTCTGCAGAAGTACCGTCTGTTCGAGGTCCAATTTCACCATAAAAATTTTTCGGGGTTCTGAAACCGAGTCTAATATGGTGCAAGTCTTTCTGCTCTTCGAACTTATGTTCATGTTTGTATTCTATATAGGGTATATAAGGTGCCGCGAAGGCGGCGGGCGAGATTGCTAGCAGAACTAGGAGTAATTTCATTTGGATTTTCCTTAAAATAAAACTTGAAATTGTAATTCTTTTATAGTATATTATACATTAGAAATACTACAAGAGTATGACAACAGTTTTAAAAATATAAACTGTTTTTGAAAAAACCCAAGGTTTACGTGAAAAGGACGCCCGCCGCGCAGCGGCGTGTCAAGTCAAAGAACCCCCCCGCTTAGAACATATTGTTATATGTATATGCTATCACGATATAATAAAAGGTTGACATACTTTAGGTGATCCCTTATAATGGGGGTTCAACTTAACTCGAGAGATACTATGACCGACTACATAATCAAGACTAAGCAAGGCGCGCTCATCTGCCGCGTTGAGGCAGGCTCTGGCGATGCGGCGGTAAAACGCGCGCGACAGGCAGGCTACAATGTGCGCACTGGCTGCACGATTCAAGCTGGCGAGAGGGGACGCGTAAATGAAATTATTTAAGAAAGGATTGTACTGGGCGTGGACTCTCTTGTTAGCGGCGCTCGCGGTTGCGTTCATTGCCTTGTTTGCGTTCACTGGTTATCTGTTCATCACGGCAACGGGCGCGCTCTGGCTAAATGTTTTCATAGGCTATATGATGGTTTTACTTAGCCTACTGTTTACCTCGCTAATGTTTTTGATCGCTTACAATGCGGCGAAATAGGTTATAAGCTTATACCAAAACGGTATTTACTTTTAACTAAAAATCTGTTATAATATAACTTAACTTAACTAAGGAGACTTAAATGTCTAAATCACTACCAAACTACTCCGCCACTCAGGTTGCGGTTATCACTAACTTCGACGGTCCTCTGGATAAGGATGCGGCGATCACTATCGCTTTGCAGATTGGCAAATCGCCTCGCTCTGTAATCGCCAAGATTAAAAGCTTAGGTATGGATTACATCGTTCAGCGGCCTGTTAGAAAGGACGGCGCGGCTGTTGCTCGTAAGGCTGATATTGTTGATGAGATCGCACGCGCTCTCTCAATGGATGTTGCCGATTTGGATGGGCTGGCGAAAGCTCCACGCTCCGCGTTGATTGCCTTGTTAAAGGATATTCCTTAACATGGTTGCGAACGTGACAGGTTGGATCGGTGCAGCGCTTTTATGCGCTGCCCCATTCATTATAGATTCGGATCTCGGCAAGGTTTTGGCTATGCTTGGGCTAGCATTATTATGCTTGCAAGCGTATACCAAATCGTGCTATAATCTGATCTTCTTAAACATTACTGGAATTATAGGTTACTCTTATGCTTTATATATTTGATCTCGATGGAACCACTGTAGACAGCTCTGCAAGAACGGGCGCTACCTTAGATGATTGGTTTGCCATGAACACTCCTGCTAACATTGCGTTAGACAAGCTGTTACCACTGGCCCAACTCTTACAGATGGCGAATGATCGCGGAGATGCTACAATGGTTTGCACATCACGACAAATGACGAGCGCGGATTATCAATTCCTAAAGGATAAGAATATCAATCCTGTCTTTATACTGTCACGCAAGCAAGGCGACAATACCCCATGTGGCGCAATGAAATTGGACTTACTAACAAGATTCTGCAAGCGTATGGGGTACGCTTGGGGAGACTTCATAAAATCGTCGGTTATGTTCGACGATAATGACGACGTACTGAACACTATGAACGCTAATAACTTACCAATAATTGACGCGAGGAAATATTCATGATCGCTAAAAAATCCATAATGGTGCTCGATACAGAAACTTGTGATCTTGCAGGATCTGTTTACGATGTTGGGTACACTGTTACTGACAAGAAAGGCAACATTGCAACGCGCTATAATGCGCTGGTCTCTGAGGTGTTTACTGACGCTAGAAAAATGATGGGCGCTTTCTATGCCAAAAAGCTATTTACTCACTATGCTCCTATGTTAGAGCGAGGCGATATAACGATAAAACCTTGGGGGGATATTGTCGAACAAATGCGCTCTGATATTCAAACGCATGGCGTTAATGTAATGGCGGCTTATAACTTAGGTTTTGATCGTCGGGTAATGCGAGGCACTCACTCTACATTCGGTGATGGTGCTCCCATATGCGGAAAAATGGATCAACTAGATTTATGGCAATTCGCCTGTGAGACTAAGCTATCTAGCAAAGCTTATAAGCGAATAGCACGGGAAAATGGTTGGGTATCTAATAAGGGAAATATTCGCACGGGCGCGGAATATGCCTACAGATTTTGCTCTGGTGATTTTGGCTTTATCGAAGACCACACGGCGCTTTCTGACGCACTTATAGAGACTAACATAATGGCGAAATGCTTTGCATCTAAAACGAAAATCCCGTATAATGTCGTGAATGGTGCTCCTTGGCGCATCGTCAATAAGAAAGAGGTGGCATAAAATGTCCAAAAAACTAGCTAAAATATTATTTCGCGGATATATGATTTATTCTATATGCGCGGACATTATCGTAATCGGAGGAATTTTATGGCTGATCTTAAATTGAACAAACTAGAAAGCGCACAAGCGCGACTCAACGAAATAGCGGAGGGGCTTACTGGCCCTATCGCGGTAGTTTTAGAGGGGCGCGACACTGCCGGAAAATCTGGCACTATTCGCACGCTGACCCAATACCTACCGCCGAAATATTTCTCTGTCGTTATGTCGGCAAAGCCTAGCAAAGCCACGATGGAAAATTGGCTTGGCTATTGGTCGGAAAAAATGCCGGAGGGGAAGCAGATTATTTTTTATGATCGTTCATGGTATTCTCGCGCTATGGTTCAGAAAATTAATGGCTGGTGTACGCCCGAGCAATATCAGAAGTTTATGGAAAAGGTCGAGGCTTGGGAATCTAACAGGGGCGTGAACTTTGTTAAATTCTGGTTATCAATTTCTGAAGACGAGCAAGCGCAACGAATTGAAGAGCGCAGAATCTCGCCTCTGAAATATTGGAAGCTATCGCCAAACGATGAGCGCGCGCTTTCCTACTATGACGAAATGACTCTGTTAAAAGAGCGCGTAATTTCTAGGGGCGGCTGGGAGACTGTAGACTATAACAACAAGGCTAACGGACGCTTAGAATTAATCACAAAACTCAACTCAATAATTGGAGCATAAATATGCACAAAGCAATAGCATTTGTAATCGGTAGCTTGTTAGGACTTGGCGTGGCCTTGGTTGTTAACATGGCGCACGACGTGACGATTGACCAATCCGCAAAAATCGCGGAGCAAGGCGCGCGCATTGAAAAACTAGAGGAGGGCTGCTCGCCGCTCTAACAAGCGGGCGCACGGGCCGCCTAACAAGGCGCTCGACGCGGCGCGCTTGACCGGCGCGCTTC
>TARA_R110002110_G_scaffold101611_2_pt1 | contig 11168 bp, 2 predicted proteins | sample TARA_R110002110 | Tara Oceans TARA_R110002110 (sample SAMEA4397330) | marine metagenome | biome: Polar Biome; feature: [SRF] surface water layer (ENVO:00010504); material: water (ENVO:00002006), including particulate matter (ENVO:01000060) such as... | depth 5 m
TTTTAAGATACACAGGATAGTCGATGATCTTGATGTAATCCCGTATGGTACCGGCACCATGGAGCACACATATTTGTCCTATGATGTTTCTGGAAACTATTTCGATTTTGATATGAGAAATCTTGAAAAAGGTTACGCATATGGTTTAAAATTTGCCTACTATAATGAATCAGTTGGCGACTGGGCAGAACAAACAGAGACATTCAAATTTAGGGTAGAATAGCATGGCAATTAAGGATTTATTTCTAAACAAGTCATCATATAAGGTTCTTTCGTCCAACGACATGGATAGGCAGATACTTGATGTTGAATCTTCTGGCAACATAGACCAGAAGCTGATCGATAAAAATCGATTTATTCCTCCTGTTGACTTTTCTTCTGCATCAAATTTTGCAAAGTACGGTTCAGCAGAAGAATATTACGACAGTTCGATAAAGAGAATATACAAGCAATATCCATACGACGGTTCAGAGAGAGAAATACAGGAATTCTTAAACGATTCTACATATTTGGATCTTTATGTTTTAGACAATCTTTATCCTAGATCAACTGGTTACGCTATTTTTTCACCAAATAAGCATGGAGGCGGCGGTTGGTCAGATCTTGTGGGAAGTATTATAGATGGATATGGCCAGCCAACTACAAAAGAATACATCCAAGTCAGAGGCGGTCCACATACTGCATCTGCTGGTGCTTCCGGAAAACCCCTTCATCAATTTTTTGGAGACCCTGCACACAGGACATCCCCTAATTCGAATATTTATGACTCCAATATATATGACACCGCCGGCGTAAAACCGCTCGGAAGAGTTGGAACTCAAGAATCAAACTTAAAGCTTGACTTAAATAAAGGCACTACAATAGAATTCTGGATGAAAAAAGATCAATTTTTACCAGCTAGTACGCAAAAAGAGGTAATATTTGATCTATGGAATGGGGAATCATCAGGTTCGGCCCTGAAGTCTCACAATCCAAGTTATGGTAGGCTTACGGTAGAATTATCAGCATCAGCGCACCATCCGGACGCCGGAGCAAATCCTTTGTACGTTACTTTGCAGTCTGGGAGCAGAGGCTTCTATAGGCAATCAATAGGAAAATCTTCTTTTACGACAGCATCAGTGGCAGATAATAGTTGGCACCATTATGCAATATCTATGTTATCTGCCAGTGCCGGCACTGATATTAAATTCTATGTCGATGGAGAGCTCAATAACCACTTAGCTGGAGTTGGAAGTTTTGGTGTAAATGAGATAACTGGATCGTTGGTGGCCAATATCGGCGCACTTAGAACAGAGCCCTCTGGTACTAGTGCTGCTATTGCTCAAGGCTGGGGAAAGCTTTCTGCATCTTTAGATGACTTTAGGTACTGGAAGACTAAAAGAACATCTAAAGAAATTGGTAGAAACTGGTGGACTCAGGTTAGGGGAGGGACAAATAATGATGTCTCGAATGCAGAGCTCGGATTCTATTATAAATTTAATGAAGGGATAACAAATACTGCTTCACTTGATCAGGTGGTTTTGGATTATTCTGGAAGAATTTCAAATGGCTATTGGACAGGATATTCCTCTCAAAGTAGAAATACTGGCTCTGCGATGGTTTCTGCCAGTGTAGCGCCCACAGAGTTTGAAGACCCCATCATCTATTCTCAGAATCCAAAAGTTAAAGCTTTAAGTTCTGTTCTCAAACAATCTGGTAGCTGGCATGACGAGAGAAATAATGCCGCTCTATACTATTCTCTTCCTTCATATGTAATAGATGAAGCATCTGGAGAGGGACAGAATGATTTATTATACTTAACCCAAATAATTGGCAGTTATTTTGACTCTCTTCATCTTCAGATTGAAGCAGTAAAAGATCTAAAAAATGTTCATTACGATAGCGCTAGCTACAAACCTTTACCGTTCTCCTCTAGGCTTCTCAGTTCTCACGGCCTTTATTCGCCAGAGATATTTGCAGATGCAGATATTTTAGCAACTTTTGCAAACAGAGATGAAGATAGAGATTTCAAACTAAAATTACACAATGTAAAGAATAGAATATATCAGAATATTTACAATAACCTTATTTATATCTATAAATCTAAGGGTTCTGAAAAATCTTTTAGAAATCTTATCAGGTGTTTTGGGGTCGATGACGAACTAATAAACATTAATCTTTATAGCAACAACTCAACATACGAACTTTCAGAAAACTATAAATCAAAGGCAGCCAAAAAAAGGTGTATTAGCTTTAACCATTTTCGCCACAATCGAGCTACAGTATATCAACAATCTGCTAGCAGCGATGCAAATCTTAACACTAAAGATGTTACATTTATATCTGGTTCTGACAGGTATTTGGCAACAACAGCAGAAGCAGAATTCTTATTCCCCAAGGTGCCAGAAAACAAAACTGAAGATGTATATGTAACAACATTCCAATCTTCATCTTTGTTCGGTTGCCATTTGCCGGCACAACAGGCTTCTAACTTTTCTTGGCAAAAAGAACATTCGGATCATAACTTTCAAGTATACGCTGTTAGGCCATCGCTGGATGAAATTGGCAAAAATGATGCATATTTCTTAATTAAAGACCGATCTGGCAAATTCAACTTAACAAGTAGTGTCTTTAAGGACGTTTACGATAATCAGAAATGGAATTTTGCTGTAAGATTTAAAGACGATAAGTTCCCTAACTCTGACAAGGTATCAGGCTCCAAAGGAGATACTGGTGGTGTAGATATTGATACAGTTAAGATGGAATTTTATGGTGTCAATGCTTCTTTGGATGTCATACAAAACCAATTTATGGTTACTGCATCTGGTCTAAATCTTAGTCATATAACTTCTTCTCGTAGGTACTATGCTGGAGCTCACAGGCAAGACTTTACAGGTACTCTACAGAGCCGTTCTGACGTGGAGCTTTGCTCCATTAGGCACTGGGCATCTTACTTAGATAATGGCGCCATAAATGCGCATGCGAAAGATGCAGAGGCATACGGTCCTTCGAACCCCTACAAGAGTTCATATTTACTACAAACTGACCTTGAAGGAACATGGGTACCTCAAATAGAAACGCTAGCCTTGCATTGGAATTTTGCAAATGTAACTGGAACTGATGCGAAAGGAAGTTTTGAAATAACTGACTTCTCTTCGGGATCTGCTGGTCTAAGGACCAGATATTCTGATACTTTCGGCCACATAGTTGGAAACCAGTACTCTGGCCGCGGAGTTAATTTTATACCTAACAGCACAGCTTCAGTCTCTGTGAACTATATTGCTTCTGCAAGGCAGCAATTGCCGGAAGTATTGAATAGTGATAATATGGTCACCGCTCATCCAAATTCTCGTGACGATATAACTTTCACGAGAGAAACGCGGCCAGTAAACTACTTCTTCGCTTTTGAAAAGAGTATGTACCGTGCGATATCCGAAGAAATGATTAACATGTTTGGCTCTATCGTAGAATTTAATAACTTAATAGGAAATCCCGTTAACAGGTACAGGGGTGAATACAAGGAAATGACTAAATTGCGTCAACTTTTCTTTGAAAAGGTTGGCAATACTCCAAACTTGGACAAATTTGTATCTTATTATAAATGGATTGATAATTCCCTCTCAGTAATGCTTCAGCAACTTGTGCCCGCATCTTCTGATATGTCAGAAAATATTCGCACCATGGTGGAGAGCCATGCACTAGAGAGAAACAAATATCGCTCAAAGCTGCCTAGAATTAGTAAGAAAATACCAGACTATGAAGCCAGAGTAAAGGGTATCCAAGAGATGCTTTATCCGTGGCAGCAAGGTCACGCGCCACTCCCATCAGTAGGCGCCACCGTAGCAACAGCGACTATTACTATTGCCGTGGCTACAGTCGATGTTGTTGGCGAGGGCGATGTTATTAGTCTGGTCTCCACCGACGGAACAACAATCACTTGTACACTACAAGGAGTAGGTGGTACGACAACCTCCAGCACAACAGACGGGAATGTCACGGCTGCGACTTTTGCAAGCAGCACTGATAACACTTTACAGGCCACGGCTCAGGCTGTTGCAATTAGAACAGCTATAAATAATAATAACTTTTTTACTGCTACTAATGATGCCAACGTTGTCACTGTTACACAGGCAGTTCCGGGCGTAACCGGTAATACGGTTATCACAATTGCAGAGTTGGGTTCCGCTGGCATGTCAAAAACAGACTTCGTTAATGGTACTGATAAGCCCTCGCAAAGTCAAAATTGCTTCTGGTGGAATCAAAGAGCAGAACGCCACGGCGCCGATTTGACATCTGGCAACAACACCATCGATGTCCAAAAAGAAACTTTTAGAAAACAATATATTTCTCATATTTCATCTTCGGCACCAATTCTTGTTGGAACTCCGACTGACGCTAGCGCTAAATACAGCAGTTCAGAATACCCTATAAGAAGATTTACAAAACTTTATAACTTGGCAATTGAAGTCGGCATGCGCCGCGCTGAAGAAATTCATGGAGGCATGAACCGCCCGTTTAATGACAACCCGATGTATTATCGCCATTTAATGAAGTTTAATGACTCATCTGGTTTAGTAATCAAAAATATCTTAGCAGAGGGCTGCGAAGAAGAAACAGCAGGCCTGCCAGATTGGCGAAAGAAGATAAGGAAAAGATATACGGTCGACGGAGAGTTTAATGAGCGACTGTCTCCTTTTGTTATATTCAAAACTTCTGTGTCGACGGGATATAACGCCAAATTAAAAAATGATTTCTTAGATGGTGTTGATATAGTCGGACTTCATGATGATGATTATCCTATTATTGGCGGAAATTTCACGCCCATGCAGGGGCCTTTTACAGAGAGATTTGTCGGCGGCATGCCCCACAGGCATGTTGATATTAACCGTTATTCTGCCGGAAAAACTGGAGCCAACGGATTAGATGGAGATAAAGACAGGCCAGAGCCATTCAAAATGACACTGGCTGATGGTCAAATAACTATTTCGCATCCGGATGCTGAAAAGCCCAGATCTATGCACTATAGAGATGAGATGGTTAAGAGGCCAGTTAATATTAGAAATATTAAATTCCCATCTACTTCCCCCACAAAGACTGTTTCCGGAACATTAAGATCTGAAATTGGAAACTATCGCAAAGATTATGAAGTTGTTCAGGCAGTTGGCGGCCGCTCCACGAATAACAGGCATTTTGTAAGACAAGGAGGCCTAGCAAGTACTTCTTCGGCTTCTCCATTCTTGTCCGGCGTTGTTGATTATACAAAGCCAAGCCGTGAGCGCACCGAGCATGTTATTGTTAACCGCTTCTCTGCACCTGGCGGACCCGAAGTGGCTGGAGACAACAACGGTGGCGCTGGATTGGACTTTGAAGCGGCAGAGTATTCTCCGTACAACAGTTTGAATTACAGAAACTTAACAGTCCGGACCCCTTTAAGGGAGATGCTGACAAGCCATACCAACAGATTTGGATACCGCTCAGGCTCCTCGGAAAGCACTGCTTCCTATTCTGGCGTAACTTCAAGGCCTAATTTCCATCAGATAAACAGAAATAGAATAAAGACGCTAAAATTATCTAGCAATGGTGTCTTACGCAACGCAAGAACGAGCTCTCAACATGATAATTATTGGGTTCAGCATCCGATACCAAGAAGTGATTTACAATATTCTTGGATATCTTCTTCATATACATCGTCAAGAATATTAGGCCATGCCCATCCAGATGGAAACTATGAGCGCTCATCTTCAGTTAGGCCAATTGACTTTATGAAGAAAAGTGAAGTCGCGCTATCTTCATTTAAGAAAGGCGGGGTTGCGATAACAAAGCCGGTTGGAATTAATGCGCCGGATCTATTTGTAGACTTCGCCGGCATGAATACTTTAATAAGAGAGCCTCTGTCTTCTTCTGACTCTAGAGTTGGGTGGCCAAGCGAGGATAACTCTAGTGCAGACGGTCTAGCCGTGGAAAGATATAGAAATTCAAAAATTGCATCTATATCTCAAGCAGATCTTTTAAATGCAACTATTCTTCACCGCGGTGGCATATATGGATATGGCGGCTGGACTTCTATTCGTGGAGATAGAAAGCCTCTTGTTCGTCACTGGAGAAAGAATTCTTTGCAAGCAGTTACGACTGATGCAAAAGACGCTATAGTGATTGATGCACCATCTCATCGAGTATTGAAAGGAGAAGATGTTACAAAGGTTTTCACAGAGCCCGCCGTTGCATCTTCTGAATTCCCTCTAGAGTATAGTTTTGGTGTGGCTAGCGGCTCATCTGGTTCATCAAAGCCTGCGACAGTAAGGGCTGCGTTTGGGAATGTAAAGAACAAATTTGGAAACATAGAACTAAATACGGCCCTCTATTTGGAGGATAGTAGTGCGGATACTTATAATACCTTAAAAGATATTTATACATCTGATATAGAGAATTCTCCGATCCAAGATTTTGTTTCTCTAAAATACAAGCAAGTAGTTTATCCTCAAGTAAGGAACGCTTACCAAAAGAGAACTAGAAAGAGAAATAGCTATGAAAATAATTTCTGGAGATCAAATCGTAGTGATAGAAATAAGCTAGGCGGCACAAAGTTTGATGGAATTAACAAAGGCCTTTATAGTTCTTGGAATATGGATGCTGATACTGATTTTGCAACGGTAATATCCGGAGCAACAGCTGGCATTCTTCAGAACAACTTTACTCATTTCCATCATCTGCATTCTGACAGACGTAACATGACGGCTTCAATTCTGCTACACTTAAAGCACCAGATACCAGGTACGGCCTCTGTTGTCAATCCTGCCTATGGGAGATTACATGTAACGGGTAACACCGCAACAACACCTGGAGTCTTAGCTTATACTTTGGGATTCACAAATATTGGCGGAGGAAATGCTTTATGGGAGGCCGGCGCCCAAGCCGGCTATGTTAACGAAAAGGGTAATTTTATTAGCGCATCAAGCTCTCCTTGGTATGACAGTTATGATGATTATGCAAAAGACTTGTTGCCGATAAACAAAGACTATTCTATAATCCCAGAGTTTAGAATAAGCGATCATATAGACTATTATATGAAAGATAGGCAAGGAAATTTCTTAGCCGAAAACAGCAAGCTTTTTTCGATAGAAGGGCAACTTTCAGGCACCGCAGCAACGGTAAATTCAGTGTCACACCCGCAGAACAGCTCAGAAGATAAATTTTATGAAATATATTCTAATTCTGATTTCTTAAGGCAATTTGAGGTTCTTAGGGAAGATCATCGAGACTTTGTTGATCCAACTAGCATTACCTTAACGTGCAAGGCAATTAAGAAGTTTATACCATATAATGGTTTTTACCCAGCAGAACTTCTTGCCGATATGTGGCAGCAGTTCTCTAGCTCATACATGGATAATGTTCATTTTTATCATGGCGGAGATAGTGATGCGCAAAAACAAGGTGTTAGGGCGAGAACATTTTACACTCCTATGTTTGCTCCGGGTATATGGTGTAATACAATAAAATCTGGTATCGCTGTCGATTTCCCAATATTTACTGGCTCTTGGAAAGAACAAAGAGTTAAAAAGATGCACGGCGGAACTTTCCAGAATACAAATTATTTCCTCATAAGCGGCTCTAAGGATCCACATCACGGCGCCGACCGCGGCTATGATGGATGGGACTTTAGGGTGCCATTTGAGGCAACTGTGGAGCCTGAAAGATATTTAAGTAATAAGTTAATATACGACATGCATCCAGGCGACGATATACGTTTAGATTCTACAGCTTCTTGGGATGGAAGTGGAGACAACTTATACAAGATGAAAGCGCACAATGCACTAAACTCAATGATCAGCTTCTTCCTGCCCGGAGAAGAAGAGGGAGAGTTATCGACGCTTATTTCTGGGGACGAAAATCAATTTGGTGACTTTGTTAAGGGGCAAACATATGGAATGAGAGTCAAGCTTCGCAAAAGCTATAATGGGCCTCGACAGAGAAATACTTTTAGAACTAGGGGGTATACGGTACCACAAGATCTACAGGGCGATATCGATGCAGGTCTGGAGGAAACAATTACACTTTGCAGTCGCCCATCTTCATTTGGTCCGCCTGTTTCCGGAAGAAGGTTCCTTGATCACACAGCGTCAGCTTACCTCAATGTTGATGCTGTTAGGATTCAAGACAGCTTGCAGGGGCACAATCCTGCCTTTACTCCTCCTTACTATAATGGAGAGGCGTGGGCAGATGTGCTTTATACACATACATTGAACAGTCAGCCAACAGTTACGCAAATACAATCTGGGAGTAAAGTTATCTGCTGGAGGTACGACGAACAACCACTAGAACAGCGAGGTTCGAACGCAACGCCTTATGGTCATGATAATGTAAATATATTCTCGATGCAGCTTACTCATTCAGTAAATATCCTAGGCAAAGCTGAAATTAATAGCGTTGAATTTGACCCTCTTGGGGGCGCCAAGTCAATTAAGGGTGATCCTTCAAATACTTCAAATGTTTGGGTTATACAGCCTAAATTTGAGACTCCTATCTTGAACTTCCACACGGCATCGGCGATGCACCCAACAATACCAACATTCGGCTCAGAATCTGTAACAAGAGGTATATGGAGTCAATTTGGTCGCATCCCTAAAGACCCATCTGTAGGGTTGTTTATGGAAGTAGCAGACATAGATGAATCTTGGTTAACAAAAAGGCTTCCTAATTTTAAAAGCTTGCATGCAGCGCATGCTGGTATTCAGGTTGGTTCCACTTTGGCCAGAGACTATAAATGGGTACTTTCGACCTATAATACTGGCTCTGGTAAGATTCAATCTTTGGCGGACAATATTAATTTCTCAAAACGCTCAGTTAAGCTTGGTCAGATAGCGAAGAAAAGAAAATTCAAAGAAGCTGTCGTCGCCATTCCGTTTGTGGAGATTGACGATAAAAAGAATTTCTTTGAAATACCATATCTTTCTATTAAATCTACAATCGATTTTGTACAAGGAAAGACTTCAGAAAAGCCGGATATAGGTGAATCTATAGTTGATATGATAACAAAAATGAACGACTATGTATTTCCTCCGACTTTTGACTTTTTGACAGATAGCTCCGTAGATCCTATTGCAATGTACATTTTTGAGTTTGAGCATAGTTTTGGGCAGGATGATTTATCTTATATTTGGCAAAACTTAAAACCATTAAGCGCAGAAACTGTAGAAACAGCGCAAGCAACAATTAGTCATGATCTATTAACCGACGAGTTAATGGGCTATACAGCCGGCTTCGCAGATAATCCACTTCAGGAAAATCTCAAATGGATGGTGTTTAAAGTCAAGCAGAGATCTGGGTATAATTATTTTGATAAACTATCAGATGCGGACAGTAGATATTCTTTTGATTTCTCAATCGGCCGAGCATCGACTGGTGAAAGTCTTTTTGCAAACTATAGCTATAACTGGCCATATGACTATTTCTCCATGATAGAGAGCGTTAAGATGGAGGCTGAAGTTGAATTTTCCACAGACACAGATAAAGAAAAGGAAGTTCAGACACCAAGAAGGAGACTAAACAAAAATTCAATTTCTATTAATCGAACTGGCCCTTCTAGTGGAATTGGCGGCGGCCGCGAGAGGGACGAATAAATGGAATTTTTTAATCAAAAAGAAGAAGTACTAGATGTAAAACTCACTCAATATGGAAAGCATATGCTGTCTAAAGGGGCTTTAAGTCCTGCATATTATTCCTTCTTTGATGAAAACATATTGTATGATGGAAGATATGCGACCCTGACAGAATCTCAGAACAACATAGAACCAAGAATTCAAGAAGAGACTCCAAGATTAAAGACTCAATATTCTTTTGCTTCGGCAGAAGACAGACTAAAGATGACAAGTCCAGTTTCAAATGTAGAGAGAAATTTTTCATTCATTAACTCCCTAGGGACATCAGATCCTAGCAACCAAAATGCTCCAAAATGGAATCTTCGTATGTTAGAGGGTGAAATATCGGGATCAGTTCCTTATCTAACTTCTAGTTATCAAACTTTAAAAATTCCACAAATATCTATTGATGTGAAGTATAAAACTTCTATATCCATGGAAGGCTCACCTGTTGTAATAAGAGAAGATCCAGAACTCTCTTCTACCGTATATGAAGACGGAACATATGTTTCTGTTGAGCCTTACCCTGTTATGATGCACGTGCTTGAAGAATACTCTATTTTTGATAGAGAAAATTTTGACATAGAAGTCTTTATGGTAGAAAACGAGGTTAACGAAAAAATATCTAGAAACGAAACAACCTCAAAGACAACTCTTGAATTAACTCCTTTATATTTTTCTAAAGAGCCAGAATACATTAAAGATGGTATTTTGCTGGACGAAGCAGACGATGCATCTTGCCGATCAACTAAAAATGGAACATTGACACCAGAGTGTGTAGAGTATTATTTTGATATATTTGTTGATAACGAAATAGATGAGGAAACTTTGTGTGCGTCGATCAATACTATAAAATCACAAAACTTGTATGCGGATATCGACATACAATGTCCAGATGTTATATCAGATCCAATTAATCCTGACATATACGCTACAAATGTTACAGAAGATATATGCGATGAAGAGTGTGATGATCAATGATTTTTAATGGCAAACTATTTAATGTTGTAGGGAGTTTTTAAGCATATGGCTGAATATACTATTTCAAAAGCAAGCGATAATAAAGCCACGGCAGGTGTAGCTGCAACAGCTAGCCCAACAGCCATGGCCAGCAAAAATACCGTAAGTAGCGCAGGCTCACAAGCCGGCTCGTATGGTTCGGGCGCCTCTGTCGTATCTAATACCAATAGTAATGGTAATGGCAGAAATGGTAATGGCAACAACAATGGCAACAACCAGTACAGCAGGGGCGATACGAGCCCTGATGCTGGACCACCAGCTAGAGTAGGCAGGATAGAAGTAATACCAGCAGAAACGGAAAGCCCAGATGGTGGCTTACCCCAATTTAATGTTGATGTTGAAATAAACGTTGAGGACGAGCATATGGTCGATCCATGTGCCGAAGTGGAAACTGGCTCACCGGTCACCCCTGCCACCCCATATGGAGAGGGGGAAACAAATAGGCCAGAAGTGGGAGGAATCACTCCCCCAGACACAAGTACTGATTTGCCAGACAATTTTAAGGGCTCTTGGTTTAAAAATAATTGTAATGCA